>Ga0181612_103513_pt1 | contig 10432 bp, 8 predicted proteins | sample HoacroProtozoa21_FD_119630 | JGI IMG/M metagenome (GOLD analysis project Ga0181612, IMG submission 119630) | Hoatzin crop microbial communities from Cojedes, Venezuel. Combined Assembly of Gp0051906, Gp0051904, Gp0051908 | reverse complement strand
CTCTAGCTGTCAGAACAGCTACTGGAACATGTGCAGTAGTTTTGGGAGATCAGAATGGCAATGGTGACCAGTCTGGGCCTGGTGAGGAAGCATCAGGCTCTTGCCTATGGCTTGCTATTTGTAATAGGTAAAAGTATGTAATACTTCTTGCCTTAGATTAAAGCAGCTGTCTGATCTAAGCGTGAGAAAACAGATCACAGGGCTAGGTTCCTATGAGTTTTCTGCCATGTATTGAGGAGGCACAGTGTATTGAAGAGAGAACTACTAAGGTTGTTGTTATCTTCTAAATGTCATAATAGGCTTTGGCTTGTATGGTCCAAGTAAACAAGCTGGAGAAGTACTGGAAGGAGGATGCCTCTTTTGAGAGACGACTTCCCAAATACTTCTAGTGTGAACTCTAACAATTGGTTCTTCAGACTTTAAGCTAACAAGCCTTTTTCCTTTCCTGTGTGTGGAAGGGAATGCTTGTCACAGTGATGTGTGGGTAGTGTCAAGGCTGCCGTGCTTGTCCATATGTGCTGTTCCTGGAGGCAGCAGTGTAGCGCAGTGTGGTTCTTGTTGACAGCTGATGACCAGTCTAGCTTCACTAAACCTACTTGATGCTTGATCAAGGCTTATACTGTGAATTCTGTTGCAGTTGAGGTCTGTATCTGTAGACCTGAACGTTGATCCTTCTCTCCAAATTGACATACCTGATGCCCTAAGTGAAAAGGACAGAGTGAAGTTCACTGTGCATACTAAGGTAAGAGCATGAGGTAGAAAGTGGTCTTCATAAATGTTATGCAAGTGATAGTTGTATTTGTAATACACATACCTGTAAAGATGGGCTTGGCAATGAAGGAAATTTAATTAGTTGGAGCTCTTCCACTTAAAGGCCTAAGGGTGTATATGTATGCAGAAACTTCAGATTTCCTAAGACTTGAATGCTTTCTAAATCACACAGAATCACAGAATGGTAGGGGTTGGAAGGGACCTCTGTGGGTCATCTAGTCCAACCCCCCTGGCAAAGCAGGGTCACCTACAGCAGGCTGCACAGGACCACATCCAGGCGGGTAAATAAATTGAACTACATTAAATTAAATACATTTAACCCCACACAGTTGTTTAAAAAAAACAAACAACAACAACAAAAAAAACCCCAACAATGCGTACTTAACCCACAGAACTCATGGCTCCAAAGTTGTGTGAAGGACAAGCTCCCTGAAGGATGAAAACTATTTGCAGAGCGAAGACAACAATTTCCATTAAGTGAGAAAATACGTACATACTACCTCATATACTACATCATCCCCTAAGGGCTGGGAAAGATTCCTTTCCATGAGAGCCTCTTTTCTGACTTTGCAGGGGTTGGGGAGGGATAAGATTGTGGGTTTTGGAAGATGGTGATACACAAGATTCTCGAAAATAATATCTTGTGGTACCTCACCGAGAGGTCGCTTAGCAGGGCATTCCTCTTCCACCTGCTCTTGTCATCTCCAACTAGTTATCTGATTTCTTCTCTGATCTCGCATGGCAAGGAAGTCAGAGATACTTGGTTCAAGAAAGGTGGCTCTAGTCAATAAATACAGCAGCATTGTTGGGTACAGGCCGATGAGCTTTCACGCCCCAGAGCAGCTTAACATACTTTCAGGAGGACCCACCTCTGCGGTGTAAATGTAGATGGTGTTGAAGTTTGCGGAAACCAAGGCACGCAGCATGAAGAGAAACCCGATCATGCCTGTGCTAGAGAGAAAGCCGTGTGGAGCCAAGAGTTAGTATCACTGAACAGTTATCAGCAGAGATGCAACCTGATATATGCGCTGTGCTAAGCCACACCAGCTCAGTATCAGCGCAAGCATAAGGAAAAGTTGATTGCTGACGAGTATGACCTTTCTTTAGGCATCTTTCACAATGGGCTACTGCATGTTAGGTCTCCTTTAGGCTGGTGTTAGAGGCTGGAGAGAATGAGCTGAACAGGAGTGGAGTAGCTCAACTGGTGCCCTCAGCATTACGATCAAGTCTTCCAGCCCTCACTTTTGGTTCCTCTGTAAAACTGTCACAAGCAAAGATGATGGCCAGGCTCAGTTTCGGGGAAAACTGAAAATAACAATAATAGCAGCCCAGAGGCTAGTGCCTTAGTGACTGACTTCAAGCTTCCCGACAGCGGCTCGTTTATCTGGAGGACTCTCTGCAGCCTCCTGCTCCAGCTCCCAGGTATTTCAGCCAGCCGCAGGGGCCGGTGGCCCGCGGGGCAGGCAGCAGGGCTCTACACTGCTGGCGAGCAGCCGACGGGCTACCGGCCAGTTTAGAGGGAACTTCCACCTGAAGCCATCCCGATTTTCAATAACCGTCAAGTTGTGCCAGCTGGAGAGGGGTCTTTCTTACAGCCCCTCACAAATCAGCCTGGTAGTCACAGCCTTTCCCTTGATGCCTTGAGCTCCTCTTGAAGTGCCTGACTCTACACGTTAGAGGAGACATAGGTAGCACTGACAAAAATGAAAAGGTAGGGGGGGAGAGGCAGAAAGAAAAATATTGCTTCTTTCTGGCAGGTGTTCTTCATGCCATTTTTAATTTTCCAGACTGCACTAGAAAGCAGCTAGTTGTATGCGTAGGAAAGCCATGTGGGCTCACCAATGCAAGTGAGCTGCCCCACGCACCCTGCACCATGGCATCTGCTGCCACAGCGTTCCCGGGAAAAGGAGGGAACCAGAGGGTTTTTTTCCAGGTGTACAAGAATTACTGGCCTGACTGATGACCTGAGAATACCACAGGTACTGCCCTCTGCCCACAGCATTGCACCCCCCCCAACACCGCCCGCACGCTGAGCGAGACTACCTCGAGGTGCAGATATTGAGGAGAAGAAAGAACAGTGCCGTACATCCCATGGTGATACACAGGCTCAGGCGTCTTCCGAGGAAATTGATGCCGAGAATGTTCAAAGGATTTACTGGAGACAAAGCAAAACTGTAAAATGTTAGGTGACCTAACCGTAATGATTGTTTGTCTGTATCGACCTTATGCAGCGTGCCTCAAAAATACCTCTCGGCATCCCCAGTGGCTACCAGGTGCTCAACAAAACGCCCAAACCCCATAATTCTCTTCCTGTACCCAAACCCTGTGATTTGCCCCCTCTGTTTTTTTTTTTTGTCCTTCCTCTCAGAGGATGGAGCCTGTTCTTCTCTGCAGTTGCCCTGTTGCACTACAGCAGGGCACCAATGCCCATCCCAAGCCATGCGTGGCACAGGCAAAGAAAGTGTGGTGAGCACCACAGACCTGGGTGGTTCACCTCCCTCTGGCCACAACCCAGCCAAATGGTGGGGTCCAGAGTGTGCCCCACTGAGCCTCGCCATGAGCTGGGAGCTGAGCAGGCACCTGGGTGCATCCCTGGGCTGGTCCTAGCCCGAGACCCAGCACCTTGCTCCTTTGTAGCTCAGTTGCTGAGAGGTGAACTGGGGGAAATATTGGCCTCCCAGGGGTGTCGTTGCAATACTAGACCCACACGCTGTGCCGGATTCTCTCCCGGGTGCCATGGTGGCCGCCCTGCCACCCTGCAGCGCTCCCAGGCAGGCTGCACCAGGGAGCGTTTCGGTTTGCTATGGCTTTCCAAAAACCACCTGTCTGGGAATTTGGGAAGCCAGGATGGGTCCTGGCAAGTGAGGAGCAGTTTCCCCTGGAGTGCAGCCAAGGCTGTCAGGACACACTAGCTGCGAAGCAGGTCTTTGGCTCTGCTGCTGGAAGGACCCGTGCTGAACTTCAGTCACCCACCTGGGGAGCAATGCCCTCCCCTGCCACCGCCTCGTGGCCCGTGTCCCAGACCTCCACTGGAAGAGCCTCTGCCTGGCAGTTGCCAGAAATGCTGAGGACGTTTTGACCTCTGGCACGTCACAAAATGCATTCAGAGCTGAGAGCCTTCCAGCGAGCGCTGGCCGTGAAAGGGGAATGGCAGGGCAGGGAGAGGGGGGGAGAGGTTACGTGCGATCTCTCCGACTGTGCTGATGATCATGGTCTGGTAGGCAGCAGGCCCGAACAAGTGGCAGTGGCAGGGGCTGCGGCTCTCCTCAGAGTCATCACCGGGGTCCTGCTCCGGTGGGGCCGCGGAGCCACAGATGAGGTCCCGCTCCAGCAGCTCAGCGCTGGCCAAGATGACGCCGTAATACGCGAAAGCTATGCCAAGCCTGTGGGGTGAAACAAAACGCAGCGGTGAGCAACGGGGAAGGTGAGGGAGCTGACATGCAGCAGGTTTGGGGTGCCTTGGAACCCCCGCTGTGTGCACCAGGGCTGCCCCACTGCTCGATGGACCCCCCCAGCCTGAGCCCAGCAGCAGCTCGGGCTCCCACTGGGTCACAGGGTCACCCACCAGGTCACTGGTCACCCCACGCACCACACACTACCTCCTACGTCCACGCACCTCTCTTCCTTGGAGAACCCCACCCCAGTTCATTGCTCATCTTTTTGCTCGCCCCTTAGTGCTGTTTCTTGCTTTGCAGCAGGTGAGGGACCTGCTGCGGTCACGCTGGGGACAACGTGCCCCTTCAGTTGCTTTCTTCATGCAGGGCTGTGAGTGGAGACATTTCCAAACCATCCCTGCCTGGGGGACCCTGACCAGGGACCCTCAGCATCAGGCCTCCATGCTTGCTGCTCACATGAAGCAACTGTCCAGGGTTGGGTTTGGTTTCTTTTTCTTTCCCCCCCCAGTCCTTATCCTTTCTGCCCAGGGATTTTAGAAAGGAGTTTTCATTAACTGGCTGGAGATGCTCACATCACACCCTGGCTGGCTGTCAGGAGCACAGCCTTGGCGATGGCAGCCTGGCTGTGTCATTATCAAGTAATTCAGCACACGCCTAATCATAACCAGGCCGAGAAGTAATTTTCACTTTTTTATCCCCCCCCGGCAGTTTCAGACATGAACGGCAGAATCTGGGCTAGGAAACGAGCTGCCTGGGGAGGCGGGGGGGGTGGGAATCTGAACCCAAGAACACGCCAACAACTCCTGGGGGGACTAGGAGAGAAAGGATTAAAGAACAAAAAGAAAGATATTTCATAACACTCATACAAGTTGAAGGGAAAAAAAGCATAAAAAATTCAAGGCCTGACTTAGCAACATTTTGGGTCAATGAGTTCCCACGGACCCACTATTTATAGATTTCCATCCCAGACAGCAGAGTCAATGAAACATACATTACCCTTGCATGCAGTTACCAGGAACATGGCACGTGAAACCCGCCTCCTTCAGCCTTCGTTCTCCCCAGTCAGCGGCACTGGCAGCAGTTAATGAGCTCCTGCTGGGGCCCTATTTCACTGGCACACTGGCTGGCCTGCGAAGGTGCTGCCTTCCTCCTCCTCTTGGGAAGAACAGGTTTACACTGGGCGGGGAAGCGGAGCCATGGGCACGGCGCTGGTGCATGCTGCAGGCAGGCGTGGGCTCTCTCCTGCAGCTCTCGCCTGGCTCCCAGCCCACCTTCCCTGAGGAAGCACTCGTGGCACCCTGCGCCATCCTGGGTGTCCAGCCTTTTTGTGCCTATGCTACCAGTGGCTGACACGGGGTGTCCGAGGCATGGTTTGAGACCAGGACAAGACGATGGTGACCAGTGCCCACGTATTCCCTCTCCAGCATCCAAGGATCTGCAGCCACCTCCCGAGGCAGAAGTGGTGCCTCGTAATGGCAGAGCCAGCGGGAGACTTCTGCTCCCTGCCCATGTTCAACTGAGAGAATGAGCTGATAAGGAGGCAAAAGAAAAAAATATTACTTTTTTTACCATATGATCCATATCTGCAAAGTAGTTCTGAGGTATCTGGGGTGAAGGAGGTCCTTGAATCTTCCTCTTCTTTCCTGCAAATCATTTGATGGCAATAGCAGTTTTTAAAAAGGTGCCTTTTATTCAGGGGCAAACGTTCTGCTGCAGCAGCTGGCACCCCAGGCCCCCCCGCCCGCACCCCAGGCTGCCAATGGCGCAGACCGACTGACAGACGGTGCAGCACCCCACCCCATCAGCCCTCCGGAGAGGAAAGCCCCTCTTCCCAAAGGATGCCCACAGGATGCTGCAAAGGATAGAGAGGAGGAGAAGAGACAACCTGAAGCGCAGGACCCCCCCAGCTCCTGGCTGTCTGACCCCAGCATGACCATCATGATGCCAGAGGGGAACCTGGTTGCTGCTGGTTGCACCACATGCTGGGCAGAGGGGCCCAGCGTCCGCTCCTCTGAATGTGGAGCAAGTTTGTGGCCATGTGCTTCTTGCCGGGAGGCCTGAAATGCCGGCGAGTGGAGAGAGAAGCAGGCACGGGGGCCCTGCCCACCCCGCTGCTCCCCAAGAGCCAGCAGCTGCCCCAGCGTCCCACCACCAAGGGGAGATGAGTTCATAGGGATGGTTTTGGTTGCCTTCATTTTTATTTTCCTCACCGTTTGTTAAGCCTGAGAGGGTGCACAACTAACAAAAACCCTTCCCACAGCCAGTGTGGGTCCATTACATAAATTGAATTAAACTACCGGGAAGCTTTAATCCTAATTAATTCCAATACAATAGCACCGTCTTGCATGAATTGCTAAGGACAATGCTTGGTGCCTGCGGGATGGAATAAGCAGCAGAGAGGTCCAGGAAAGGGAATTAGAAGAGCTGGATAATAATTCTAAGGCCTGGACAATAGTTGTGTCTAATCTTCCTCTCTTTGGGGAGGGTCAAAGGAGCCACCTGAGTAAGTCCTCCCACCCTGCAGTCAGCAGGGCCAGGACTGGAGGGAAGGGGAAGGCGGGGGGGGGTTTTGGTCCTGGCCCTCTGCTCCTCTCCTGCCTCGTGTGCAGCACCCACATCTCCTTTTGGGCATTTTGGTCCAGCAGCAATCAACTTCTGAGCTGTTCATCTGCTTACAGGCAGAAACGGCGGGAGCTCTGGAATGTCCTTTCCTGCTTTGACCCTCTTCTGCTGGTCTGTGGGTCCTCACTGAGCGACCTGGGTCACCGGCACCCAGCGGACAAGCCCGGCCAGGGGCTGGGAGAAGCCTCTGGGAGCGGTGGATTGACCTCACGGCAGGCATCCTCGGAGCCTGACTGGCTGCAGCCCTGTGAGGGACCCCGATGGCAGGTCCCAGGTCTCAGGGCACAGGGGACACCCCGGGGGACGGATGGGCAATAAGGAAGAACGTGCTTGGCTGGGAGCCCTCTTTGTGGTAAAGGAAGCAAATCTTTTCTCAGCGCGATATTTTTCTGAGCAAACATGAGGAATGCAAAAAAAGGCAGAAAACTCAACTCCATTTTGAGGACCAAGATTACTGTCTCTTCAAGAAAAAAAAAAAAAAGACACCTTCATTATTGCATTCAATAGTTGTTTGGAAAGAAACCAGTCGAGGAGGGGGAAGAGAGGCAGAGCGAGATGTGCTTGGCTGTCCCGCTCCGTCCTTGAACCCCAGATGCCAGCAGCCCTGCCCAGGACGGAGGGGCCGGGCAGCGCCGCGGGCTCGGCTTACCTTGGCAGGCTCCCTCAGCACCCCTTCGGGCATCGCCGCCCTGTTCATCTTGGCTATCCTCCGCAGCGTGGCCAGGGCAGCCGCTACGTTTCCCGTGGAGACGTTGTACCGCGCCGACTCCGGGATGAACTGAAAGCAGAGCGGCATCAGAAAGCCTTTCTGCACCTCCCCATCCACCAACCCTACCCGCAGCCATCCGTCGTGCCCAGGAGCCCGGCCAGGGTAGCACAGGGCACCGCCTGAACTGGAGCAGCTTTTTGCCTGTCCTCCCCCCCCAGCCATGCCTTGGGGCACCCCTACATGTTCCAGCTCCCCATATCCCATGCTGGGGGGCTGATCCTGCCCAGCAAACCCATTTCTTGGTCCAGCTCCCGGGGTCTGCTATTGAGCTGTCTGCAACAAGCCCTTGGGCCAGAGAGCCAGAGACATAGGTTTAACAAAGACAACCCTTAATTAATTGAAATTCTAGAATGGGATGAGGCAACGTATTACTTAAGAAAAAATCTTGGAAGACTCAACAAGGTTGTTAAAAAAGGAAGACATTGATGAAATTTAGGAACAAGCTCACTCATCACTAGCATTTGCAAAGTTCACCTGTACTTGACGCTTTACGCAAAATAAAATACTTTTATATTAAATCATGGCTCTATTTAATTACAAACAATTACATGTGTATCACTGAAACAGATATGAAAGACTCCTCCTCCTTTTTTAAAGCTATGTATGTTGACTGTGTCTTTTTTACTTCTGGACAAAGCACTTTTGCTACCCATTTTTTCTGGCAAAAATAATCAGGGAAACCAAACCTCGAAAATATTCGAGTGGACTTTCACTGCAGTCTTGTATTTGACTGCCCAGGTATTACCCCAGATGGACATGCGCATTTGTTCAGCTGCAGGAAGGGTTTTTACGTCTGCATGACTTGCACCAGCCACAGCTTAGCACTGCAGTGCCCATGAGCACTGTAAGTAGGGATTGTCCACATCACTCCTCACAAATTAGATGGTCCTCTTGTTCGAGGCTGATATTTCTGAAACATGAGCAGACTTGGGGGAGCTGCAGTTGACCCTGACACCCATTTGCTGTGTGGGCACTTTACCGAGGCTTCTTCCCTCAGCCCTAGCAAAAGTAAAGGCTGAAGAGGATGTGCTGTGACCAGCACTGGACTGAAGATACCGTGATTTTTTTGCACATCCTGTCTAGCCTGTCTTCCTCTCGATGCCTGGCCTGTCACCATCATCTCTGTGTACCCCTGGCAGCCTGGACACTGGAGCCCGGGGTGCTGGAGGGCTGCAGCAGGGCAGCAAAGCCAAGGCATCTCCTGCAGGGTGACACCTCCCCAGCAGCTGGTCTACAGCCCCCCACCCCAGGTCATCGGGACTTTCCCCACACCCCTGGATGAGAGGGCTGCGGTGGTGAAAGGAGGACACAAGGACAGGTCCAGGCTTGTGTGGGGTGGCAGGCAGTGCCTCCTGGTGCCTGGGGAGACACCCGGTTGGTGGCAGTACGTCGAGGAGCGGGGAGAGCGGCTCTTCCTACCTTGAACACCAGAACGAGAAGGATGCCAGGGATGGAGGCGATTCTGATCAGCCACCGCCAGCCGATGGTTGGGTTCACCACTGACGCCAGGCCAATGATTAACAAGGATCCTGCCAACCAAAACACCTTTCGAGGGAAAGGAACAGGTTAAAACACAAAGACGTGGAAAGATTTGTTTATTTTCTTCCCTTCTGGCCTCACAGATAGGTGAGGATCTGTGCTGGGAGCACTGCGATTTAAACCAAGCCATCCCAGTGCCGTCTGAGAAGCTGAGCTTGGGTTGAAGGGAAGAGGGAAAGACAGAAAACGATTTGGGGAGGGATGGCTGAAGATAGCCTTAAGTAGCTCCAGATGAAAACAGGTAACTTGCTGTAGCTACCATTGTACTTTTAGCCGCTTCTTTTGTCCTTTCAGTTTCTTCTCTGCTAATGTTCATGCCCATGAATTTTCCTCTTGTCTAAATCTCTGTGGGGAAGCAGCAGATTTTCAAGCACCAGAGGCAAAACCAGGCCACATTTCCACTGCTGGAAGTTGGTGGGTCTCCAGTAGACTCAATGCCAAGCTATACCAATGGAGAATCTGGCCCCCTGACCTGCAAGTACCTTCCTCCCCGCAGTTCACTTGTTGCCGTTAGGAGACACGTCCCTTTCCAGGGGACCACCCGAGGGAGCTCAGCCAACACAAAGCACAAAGAAATACATAAAAGCCACAGCAAGTTCAGGAGTAATCTGTGGGCAGAAATAACAAATTCTTCTTTTTTATAAACCTTGTATATCTGATGAGACTTTGGTAATGAAGCCCTGGGATCAAACAGGCAGTAATGAAAAGCAAATTATCCCTTCCACCAAGAGTCTGTACAAACACTTTTGGTTCAACAGTCAGACGAATTCATGTGCTCGATGAGGCCTCCGCAGATCATTTGCACATGCAGAAATTGCCCACTGCAGAAATCTGGAGTAAGCAACAGCCTCAGTCACGCTTGCTGTGGTCTTAGCCCAGCAAGTGGTCACAAGCCTCCCAGCACGTCTCAGGCCAAATTTGGGACTGCTATGCTACCCCCATGCTGTGCAGAGCCCCGTGCCATCCCGGGGCACGGTCAGGGAGAGGTGCAGATTAGGACCTCACCTGGGAATCACTTCATTAACCACTTGTTATCATCACCAGGGGTCCAAAGAGAAGTGGGGATGACCCAGGCCCAGAGGGGGCCAGTGGTGCCTCCTGCCCCAGTGCCTGCCCATTGGCACCGGCCCCATTAGAGCAGGCAGCACGGTTATCGATGAGGCGATGGAGAGGCTAGGTGTCAGCCGTCACACAAAGTCATAGAATCACAGAATGGTAAGGGTTGGAAGGGATCTTAAAGATCATCTGGTTCCAACCCCCCTGCCATGGGCAGAGACACCTTCCACCAGACCAGGTTACTCAGAGCTCCATCCAACCTGGCCTTGAACACTGCCGG
>Ga0181612_100585_pt1 | contig 10432 bp, 6 predicted proteins | sample HoacroProtozoa21_FD_119630 | JGI IMG/M metagenome (GOLD analysis project Ga0181612, IMG submission 119630) | Hoatzin crop microbial communities from Cojedes, Venezuel. Combined Assembly of Gp0051906, Gp0051904, Gp0051908 | reverse complement strand
ACATGCAGTTGATAAATATGCAAAATGCATAAACAATCAGTGACGCATTTTTATTCAGACTGTAGTAGTATCTACTGCAATTCTGAAAACTTTCTTTTATGCATATGCACAGTAAAACCCTGTCCTGCCACTAAAATCTTCAAAGTTCCATAAATAAAACATAAAATTGGCATATGAAAGCATGTTTGTACAAACAAAACCATGGCAGGATTAAATATTTTGCCTTCATCACATAATATGATTGTGGCAAAACCAAAATTGAACCCTTACTCTGCGATGGTGAGAAGGAGCCATTAACATCATCCATTTAAAAAAAATAAATAGCACTGATTACAAATTCAAGTTAGTTGTATGAACAAAATTATGTCTGTGCTATTGCTTTCCCTGACATAGACAGTGTACATTAGCACAGAGTAATTTATATCTGACATAAATAGCCATAGGAGTGAGTGTGCAGTGTGACAGCTATATTCCCCACGTGTCTGGCCAATAAAAGCCACCAGTCACTGGCTAAAAATTTCTTAAGCTGCTAGGCCTTGCCTGCCTGAAAGCCCATCGTCTTCTGCACACTAGAAACGCGTGTTTCGCAATTAGTTCACTTAACCTTAGGTCAATCAACATGAGGCCAATCCCAATTAAGGAAGGTGGTTTGAAATATATGCTTGAATTATAGATCAAACCCCATGCTTGATTACTCCTTTATTTTTAACTTGTCCTGCAGAAACATGAGGACTACAGATTGTCCTGACTCCAGAAGTTTGTTAAGATGAGTGCAGAAAATACCCTTCTCTAGTGAAGACACTCCAGTGATGATCTGCTGCTTTGGGCAGGGAATGCAGAAACACACTACAGAGAACATCTGTGAAGACATATGTCCCCCCGTTTGCTCTGACAGCTCCTTACTATTCAAGATACATTACACTTGCTCTTTTTTCTACAGCGGTTAGGGGCTGGACTTAATTTTATAAAACAGGGTGAGAAAAGTCTGAAGCATGTTGTCTCTGTGCAACGGCCAAGTTCAAATTGTGTGTTGCATTTTGTTCTGGACATGAAGAGGTTCATAGATGTCTAAAGTTCTTTTCTGACTGCGAGGGCCTGAGCTACTGAATTTGAAAATATTCCAACTGAGTGGTCCTATGGAAAGTCACAACAAAGCCCTAGTGAAAGTGGGCCAGCAAAAGCCGGAGGGTAACTTGGGCAAATTGCTTGAAACCATTTCAGTATGGGACCCCAGACCTCACACTGGGATGATATTCATCAGGGGTCTTGAGAGAAGAGGGAACACAGAGGCAGTAGGGGCCAATAGCATAGATAAAGAGGTTGCTTGAGCCTGAACAACCGCTTTTTTTTCTTTCCCCAAATCCAGCATTTTCATGTCTATCAACAGAAAAGTTTAGAAAAAATCCAAAGTTTTGATTCTTGTTAGTAAGTTCGTATCTGCCAGGAAGGAAGGGTGCTCACTGTAAGGGTTAAATACATTTTGTGTGAGCCTTATTGGGGTGTTCAGGAACACTTGGACAATAAGCTGCAAGGAGTCGGGGAGAAGCGATGGCAAATACCAGGGTATTGTGAAGCTTGGCATTCATCAGCAGCTTTTCTCTCTGCTAGCATCAGCTGCTTCTGCCTCCAGTTGCATCCTCCAAACAGTGAGAGAGCTGGAGCAGAGCACGTCAAGGGTTCTATGTGTCTTGTTGATGTTCCAGGTCCCTAAGAGGTTTTGTGCCCATCCTCAATGGGGCAATCCTGAGAGCAGTGTCCTCTCTAGGACTTCACAAGCACAAATTGCGCATGATCTGAGAGGAATGGCTGAAGCCACGCAGCTGAGTCCCTCACTCCAACCCTAGCTCAAGGACAGCATGTGTCCTCCGTGTGCCATGCCACAGGCATCAGAGAGCTCCAATAACAGCAAAAAGGACATAGAGTAAGGGGGAGCTAATCCATCAGTGCAATTTGGGAATCGTTCGCGAGAGATGCTGGTGATATCTAAAAGCATTAGCAAAGGCAGTCTTCTGTGACCTTCCCCTGGCTCGAAATAGCAGTTTGTGCCTGGCTATGAAAAGTTGCTGGTGGAGATGCTGTTCCACACGATTTTACTCCCTTTAAGAGAGATGTTCCCTTTACAGCTTTCTCCTTGGTTCAGAAATGGTTTGAGGCACCCAGGAAAGGTATTGTGGTTACTCTTAACTGAGAATCGTGACAGCAGAAAACACAAAGTCCTTTTGTACGACAGCTTACAAATTTCGGACTTTTATATATACAATCTACGGGCATATGTGCATACATCTGTTCAAGTGTGCACAAAAGCTTATCAATATATAACTGTCTTAGAAAAACTCTTGTGCTGATGTATTCCTCTGCTCTTTATTAAAATATTGTCAATGATGATGGAAAGGAAGATATTTCTCTTTCAGAAAAGGAAGACACCCTGCTCCCTGAAATAATATCCTAAGTACAAAGGGCCCCTTTTGAATTAAACGGTGTTCTAGTATTTTTTAAAACAGCCCCCTCTAAATCTCTGAATGCTGTACTTAGCACCTGAATGTTCCCAAAAACTTGGGGATGGGAAAGAAAAGTCATTAAATGCTGTGAACCAAAAGAAAGTTTACATGTACAAACTGTCACTTTACTGCGACATATGAGTAAGAAAACATCTGTCCGAAAAAGTGATTGATTCTGACATCTGTGAAGTAGATATAAGCAAATAAAAAGTGATCCCTCTAAATCTTGTTTTGCAGCATTGATTAAATGTGTAAAATAATGCAAGCTATATATTTAAGATGCAACCCAAATTAAATTTTTTTGTGTTCAACCCATCTCTGAAATATGAACTCTACTGCCACTTTTTTGTGTCCCAGAAGTTCTCCAGGACTGTTATATGAACTCTTACTAGTTTATTTTTTAATATTAAAAGATGGAAAAAGGCCTTTTTCTGTTTCACTGTTCTCTGCTAGTGAATCATGTGTCCCTTGCTACTCTGAGAGGAAAGTTGTTTTAGTAATTCTGGAAATAAACCTACAGCTGAGTCAGCATCACGGCTGAGAACGACAAGTTTCATATTAAGGAACACATTAGAAATAATAAGTAATGGTGTATCTCTCAGACTCCTCCGTTAAAATTAGCTGCTATGTCAGGAGCTGATTTAACAACTACCATATAAACTGGACAAGAGAAAGAAGTCTTATATATTGTCAGTACGAAAAATCAGGTTCATTTAATAGGAAATACAATAAAAGAAATCGAGCTGAAATGCAGAGTTGTGATAGAAACAGCACTAAATGTTTTACTCACAATGGCACTCCATCCCAAAATGTTGAAATGTAACGCTAAAGCAGAGCTATATGAAAAGATTTTTGTTTTCATTTTTTTCTGCTAGCTGATTTTCAAATAAGCAGTTTTAATAGCATTTCTAAATCAGTGTATACATACAGATAAACCAGTGGGATTTTGTTACTCTCTTTATCTGGAATTCTAGCTTTTATGGAGAAAATAATTGGAAACAAAACATTTCCCAGCAATCAACATTTTCTTTCTGATTTACTAAACATGTCCATATGTAGTTATCACTTGTATTTGGAAGATTGGTAGCAGTTTTAGAGGAGAAATATACTACAACCGCAAATTCAGGTAGTCTTCTGGCAGTGGTAGGGAGAAGCCTTTGTGGGTTTTTTTGGTAAAGGGAGCTCAGTAATTTACTGCTGCTTATAACTTAATATTTAACAACATTTTAATGGCATATTTCTTAGTCTGTTAGAGAAATGCAGTTGATTTTTCAGACATTACCCAATACCTTGCTGCAGATGAGAAAGCTGCTCCGTCCTTCCCCCTGCACCTCTGAGCCTGATTCTGCCTGGCCGATTCTCCACAGCTCACCTCCGCAGCCGCCACTGCAGCAGTGTCCCCCTTTTATGGGCTCTGAAATTGGAAAGAATTTTTGCCAGTGATTTCTCTTCATAAAATCCAAAGTCAAGTAAAATAAATAGAATTCTTAAGACTGATTTCAATTTTTTTGAACCTGAGTCTGCTTAGAAAGAAAAATGCAGTCTCTGATAGGCAGAATTTCTTAAAATATAGCAGTTCTTTGATTATGATTTGGATTTCTAGCCCAGGAAAAATCTCCATACTTCCACGAAATCCCTCCTGACCATACAGAAGCTATTCACTGAAGTCTTTCACTGTCTTAATTTGTCTCTTATCTGCCTTTAAATACCTCATCAAAAGCTGGACCTGAGGCTTACTGAAGCCTTCTGCAAATACATAAATATTTCCCACTGGTAATAGCATGATACTAAATATTGCAACCACTCTACATTTAAAGTGCTGTTGTGACCGTACGTTTCAAGCTACAAAATTTTCACAGAGGAGGAGAAACCATTAGTACTAAAAGAATGTGCTGGCTAAAGAATTTTACACAGGAGTATCAAGAACCATCGTTTTAGAAACCTTAATATTAATATTCCCTGGGACTTGTTACTAGCAAGTGTCACTAAGAAAGACAATGAAAAAACTTACTGTAAAACCTCTGAGTTCTTTTTCTTTTCTTCCCCTCTCTCACTGTAGCATGAATATGTGGTGAAAAGTCAGAATTGTGCAGAAGTAAAAAATATTCCGAGACACTGTAAAAGCGCCTTTCCCTTCCCCACAGCCCAGGGGAACACTGACTATTTCAATAATCAGTGCGAACTTTTTGGTTACGATTTCTGTTTCCTTTCTCTGTCTCTCCCTCCCTCTCAATTTTTTTCCACCATCGTGTGAGTATTACTGTTTTCTCAATAAAGGAAGTAGGAGAGCTGCATGACAGCAGTTATTTTAAGAAAACACAAAATGTGTATTAAAATGAGAGGTAGTTGAAAAAGAAAATATTGAGCAGGAGTTATAATCTTAAGAGAGGGGCAGAAGGACGACAAATACTGCAGGAGAGCAAATTGGAAATACTGAGCTTTTGCTCAGCATGAAAAGAGCACCTATAGAGAACAAATTCCATGCATTTCACCTTCATCCCAGCTTCACTAGGGATCGGTGTTCAGACATGAATAACCATGGATTATTGTCAGCATAATGGAATACTGCAATTTACCAAAAGGAGCAGGAAAAATGGACTTTCACTAGAACCTTCATACTTTTCAGTCAACCTTTACTAGTCAGACATATGGACTATGTTAGCACTTCAGGCTACTGGCCCAAAGTCAGCCTTGAAAATTAATTTCCCAGAAATATAGAAATTGCCATTTTTCACACCTTGGATAGGGAAGGCCAAAACAAGTAAAACTAAAAGCATTCAGATACTAGATTTGAATTAGCTGATTTCCTCTGAAATACCAGCTCTATTAGGATGACAGAAATTTTTGTACACAGAGGCATGTGACCCATCACAAACCTGGTTATAATTATGGATTTCAAAAGAGTATCTAATAAGCTGAGGCCCAGACAGCAGCGCACAGCAGTGGAACAAGTCCAGTATTCATTAAAGATGTACAATCTAGAAGTCCAGGGTTTAAAGACAGTTTTCAGACACAGTTTTCCCACTTGTCTCAGGAATAAGGTAGAATAGCAAAAACAGAGGTAATAAAACGTGGTCAACCTCAATGACTTGGCGTGCATTCTTGGCAATGGTAAAATAAAGACACCACAGCTTAGCTCTGAGAGTGAACTTGCAACACCCTGAATTTTGCATCCTCTTCTTTCTGTGGCTGTTTTTGTTGGACCAAAGAAATCATCCATCTGCCCATATTTTCAAAGATGACACACCAAAACCTCATCCACCATAAAAATACACTTAAATACACCACAGTCTCTGGGAAATAGCTCATTGATCTTTGTGAATTATTTTGATTCACCAATTATCGCAAAAACTGGAAAGAGGTACTGATATCCAGAAAAGATGGAAGAAGAATTACAGTGTGGAGGGATAAAATCATCATTCGTTACTTGGCTTTTTTGTTACTGGTTTTTGGGCCTGTAGTGAGGACGCCTCTGGCTAGGTTGCCTGCAAGGACTGAACCTGTAAATCCTGGATTTAAAATTAAGATCCTCAGCTCTTGGAGGTAAAAGGTGAAGCCCATTAGCAAAGAGACAGAGCAGACTCGTAAAATTCCATATGTATTATTGCCACAAGTGGGGAACATGTTCCAGTGCCAGGGTGGGAAATATCCAGATTAACAGTCCAGCCTACAGTTGCCAAAATGAGAACCGAAAGTGTGGTGTGTAAATACACACATACATGATCATCTAGACAAGTTTTTACCTTTGGATTGCATATTTGCAATAACTCACTCAAATGGCAGTTTAATTTACGGTAATAAAGCCATATGCATTTGCTATTATATAGTCTTTCTCCAGAAAAATGTTTCTTGGACTTGGTAAACATTGCCTCCAAATGCTGCTTATTCATTGGAAAAAAAACTTGTTTTAACAGACAGGCATTTTTTGGCAAAAGGGTCTTTTGCAAACACACCTCATTGAAAAATACCCCATTTGGTGCCTGAGAAAAAAAAGGGTTCAGGAGACTGATGTCCCTCTATTACAAACCTATGCTGCAAATAACTCATAGGAGATAACGACTTTAAAAGGACAAGTTTCATTGTTTGGCTTCAGCAGAGTGTGAAAGGGTTGCAGAGGGTGAAATCTCTGGATCATATACCAAAATAAATACTTCAAATCTAATACACACACACAGAGAATAGTTAAAGCAAAACATTCCCGAACCTAATATATAGTACAACTGAGTCTGTTAGAAAGAAAAAGATAATCATGATGCTTATAATATATATTCTGTTAAATTCATTACAAATATTTCTCCAGACCGAGCCATTTCTGAAGGTGCATGGCAACTCTGCATCGTTCTGAAAGGTGCTCAGAACCAGGACTATGTGACAATATGTAAACAGTCCTGTGACATGACAGTGTTACTCTTGTACTTAAATACCAGAGGCCTTATGCAGCCAAGTACCATGTGGGATGGACAGGATGGTGCGCAGAGGCCGTGCTGATCCATGGGTGCTGAGAGAAACACTCAGCACCTCAAGGGATCAGATTGCGACGTAGTGCAACCAGCACAGCGGGGCGCAAGATAGTAAAAATGAGACTTGCCATCAAAAAAACCCAAAAAAGGCTAGATATGACTCACTTTCACTGAAGTTTAGCCATACGTCAAAGCACTAAAGCCAGTGGGGTCCTCAGTAAGCTAGTTTGAGCAACCAAAAATATTGCTACCATGGCAATATCTTGAGATTTTCTCTCAAAAGCAGCTCAGAATTTTAGCCAGGCTTCTGGAGCAAAGCACGAAATCCTTTAAAATTAATTGCTCATTTCCCATTTCCCTTCTGTGGCACAACAGCTTCCTTCGTCTTGTGCCCGGGAATGCTGGAGACCCGGGGACAACTGGGGCTGCCCGCCTCCCCCTGCGTGCCCGGCCGGCTCTGACCTCGCATCGCTAAGGTGCGCAGGGATTTACCAGTTTGCTCACTCTGACCAGATTAATATCTCAGTTACTAATTCTCACTGAGCAGTTAGAGACACATGTATCCACAGCTGAAAATAGATTTTCTTTTTTCCTTGAGGTGGGGGAGGCTAAGGGAAAGGAGAGAGAGAGAGACAGCAGGAGCAGCAGCTCAATGTTTGCACTTTTCATCAAGCAGGGTTTCATTACATTTTAAAATGCAAAGCTTGTTTATTAACAGCTAGTGATGTTCTCCTCAAGCTGAAAGAAAAACTCATGGTTGTCTTCTAGCTAAAGTTGTTTTTGCTGTCCCTTACCCATGATCTCCTGAGGTGATTCCTGCAAGAGTTAGCAGCAGCCTGTGCTTTCTATTCCTCCAGCTCCTCTGGCATCTGTTCCTCTCCCCCACCGCTGATATATAAGACTGTGCTAGTGCATGAGAAGGCACGGTGTTTGCTTTCAAACAGGAAGAAAAAAGGACAGAGTCCATCTGGGGTACAAATTTAACCACGGGTTCCTTGTATGACTAAGTGTGACTATGTACCATCCTAATTTTCCCTTGAAAATCTGACACGGACAGAGGCTGGTGAATACATTCATGCTTGAAATGAATTTAAGCAGCGCTGTGCTAAAGGGCAAAGAGTGCTTCATTTCAGAGGGAGGTCAGTCTCTACTGCTATCCCGAGATGTCACAAGGAACAACTAAAAATAACTGCCAGAAGTGGATTCCTCATTTGCTGTGTACCAATTAAGTGGGACCCAGCACGGCCTGGGTCATGCATAGATGGTGGTGAATGTAAACGCAGCCTGTCTCTCGCATTCCTCGCTTCTGAACCAGCTGAGGAGATAGGCAGACCTCCCAGCTGTTCCTGTGCATATGCCTCAGTTCACTCTCCCTGCTACAGATTGATGCTTCCAGCGAGTGCTGGTACGGGGATGGATGGCATCCAGAATGACTTCTAACAAAGAGCATATGGCAGGACTAGATGTAGCGATCTAACATCTGTTGCACTGCCTATTATTAAAATTTCTCACTTCTATTTGAGCTAGTAACCAAACCCAATAAATATTGTCTTCACAGATCCTACCTGAGGAAATCCCATATCATCTTCGTTTTGTCATCACTAATTCTGTTTGGTGCAAAAGATGATTATTATTTTATTCTTTAAGCATTCAAAACCATCCAAAATTCTCTCACTCAGAGAACTTGTTTGAACAAGCTACAATGGACAATAGCTTGTCTTTATACTTATTCCTGTCTTGAAGGTTTAAATGACTCCTATTCCACACCCCAAGAGCTGAAGTTTTGTGGTCGTTGCACTAAGGTGACAGGCATGATTTAAAAATAAACAGGATGAAAAAGCATATTTCAAAAGCATAAACACATGATCAGTTCACCGTATAGTCTCCCTTACAGTATGGCAGAGATCACTGCAACTGTACCTGACAGAGGAACCGTATCTGAAAGAAGCAAAAAGCATTACCTCTATTTAATTTTTATTTTTTTTTTCTCAGATCATTTTTCTTCAGAGAGAAGTGGGACTGCAAGTGCAGACGTGTAAAACTGGAAAATCAGCTGATGAAGCAGAATGTCCACTTTGCAAAAGATTCACTGAGTGAGGACATGAAATATAGTGGGCGGCTCCTTGCAAGCAGAGATCAAACCATGTATCAAAACTAACACATCGACCATCAAAAGGTATCCAAAGAACAGCATTGTGACTGGATGATCTAAGTTACTCCCTTTCAGCCGAGAGATGCAAATAGTTGCCAACAAAAATGTTAGGATTTGACAAGACTTGGCAAATTGCTGGGATATAAATTCATGTTTTGTGAGCTATAAGGCCTTCCAGGAGATGTGACAAATCCTGAAAAAGGGTGGAAAATCATGCACAGCCCACAGAAACTTACTCCCTTTTCATTGACCTGCCAAAAGAAAGGAAATGCAAAAAAAAAAGTGCACAAGAGACTTGCCAATGCCAGACTTACCATTTCATTTAATAAGCACACTTCATAAAATGTTGAAAAAAATATGATTGTAATAAAGGGTATGCATATTATAAATAGTGACTAGTTCAGAAAGCAAAAGCATTAAGTTTTTGCCCCGGGGACAGAGAAGCTATTGATATTGGGATCAAATGCTTTAACTCGGAGTCGCACCTAAAAAAGAATAAAATTTCCTATTACTGGTTATCTCTAGCATGCATCATTTTTGATCTTCACTGTCTCTTGCAATGCTGATTATTGTTAATATCGCAGATGTTATGGGTAATGGTAGAAGCTATTGACTGCCATTGACTCCTCCCAAAGTGAATGAAAGCTAGACATGGTCAGGGCAGAGCTGGTGAAGGAGCAAACAAGTTACACTCAGACATGTCGGGTACTGGATATTGTCCTTCACCTGATCAGCCGCGGCTCATAACAGGCAGGGGTGGAAAAGCAGGAAAGGATCTTTTGGAGAGCATGAGCGTGTCCCCTGGGAGAAAGCAGCCCTACACGGAGCCTGGATGTGACCTGAAGGAAGCTTTGACACCACCAAATCCACAGCAGCCCTCCCCGACTGTCTTGGTTTCGGCGCCACGCGGCCGCCCCTCCCCCCGCCGGCGTGCGGAGGAGAATTAAAAGAAAGAGGCAGAAACTGGTGGGTCGTGATAAGGGCAGTTTAACAGAACAGCAAACAAAGGGAACAGGAACAATTATACAGATAAGGGGAAAACACCACAGAAACCGCACGACCCCCAGAGCCGTTCTCCCAGACCGCACCACCGCTGAGCCCTCCTGAGCCGCAAGAGAGTTCCCGCCGTGCCGCTCCCCCCACCGGAACCCAGCATGACGGCACATGGTATGGAATACCCTGTTCTGTTTGGCCAAGTGGGGTCAGCCTGCCCAGCTGTGTCCCTTCCTGGATTCCAGTGAAAATTAACCCTGTCCTGGCCAAACCCAGGACACCTGCTCATGGGAGAACTTTGATTGATCAAAATTCCATTGTTTCCTTTT
>Ga0181612_180784_pt1 | contig 10433 bp, 4 predicted proteins | sample HoacroProtozoa21_FD_119630 | JGI IMG/M metagenome (GOLD analysis project Ga0181612, IMG submission 119630) | Hoatzin crop microbial communities from Cojedes, Venezuel. Combined Assembly of Gp0051906, Gp0051904, Gp0051908 | reverse complement strand
CTGACTGCTTTCCGAATCACTTGATTCTTACAGTGGAAAAACATGAACATGACCAATGATAGCTGAGTCTGGGATCGTTTGGGGATTTTTTTTCCCTCTCTCCCAATAAGGACATTTCTTCAATAGGAGTTCTAAAGTCAGTATAAAGGTTAACTTGACCTCTGTGGATATGCATATACCAAATTATTTTCACTAAATAGATTTTGAATAAGACCTTTCAGTTAAACCAGTAAAACTTTAAGTTTAGACCAGACCTTGGTTAATGAAAGGGTTTTTGGTGCTTAAATAAAAGGCTTGAAGAAAGGAACTTACACAAAATAACTTGATGCTTTTCTTTTATTTCCACCACCCTCCCCACCCTCAAATATAAAAAGGAGCGTGTCTGTATGTTATGTTGTGGTTCAGAAGTTTCTCCTCTACTCATTATTTCTATTTTTGTATGTGTACGTGTTCCTGGGTATTCTATTCAATGCCTTACTGAAAATAAAAGTCACAGTGCTGCCTAAAAATTCTTTCGGGCTTTTAATTTAGCATGCACAAGAGGCGTGTGTTTTGGAATAATTGTGTGCAATCTCCTTGAACTTTCTGAAACCGCTGTGTCGAAAAATAAATGGAATGGACAAAAAAAGGTAATTTTTCAAAAATTAAATCACAGAGCTTTTCTTCTCAGTATAGTCTGCCATGTAGTGAAAAGAACAGAGGAGTGGATAGTCCTGGGACTGATGTGTGACTGATAAACTATTCTGTAGTGGTACGTTATGTGTACCTCCATTTTCAGATAATGGCTTAAAATGTGTGTGTCTTGGAAAGGCTTTATGTATATTCAGAAGGTGACTTGTCAAAAAAAGTAGTTTAATATGCACACTATTAATATGGTTAAGAAACTCAACATGTCTACTCTAACTACTGTAATTCTCAAGCCCTAAATTATCTGTCCGTGTACTGTTGTGAGTTGCTGCGTGGTGAAATGGCAAAAATTATTTATGTTTTATTTTTTCACAGGAAAGTGGGGAAGAGAAGTAGTATAGTGCCATATTCTACTGCAAAACAGTAAATCTAATAAGGCCTGCTGGGCCCGCTTTTATCATCTAAAATAGATTTGAAAAGGGCAGCAAACGTTCCAACTATGAATTCTGGCCGTGCTTCAGAAGTTGGTATTACGTATATATGTAAAATAAACAAATTGTGAGTTATTGTCAGGCAGTGGTTTGACACTGAGGAGTATTTTAAAGAATAACTTTGTGTAAAGAATATGTTATTAGGTAAATATGGAGTATCTTGAAGCCTTAGAGGAACAGAATTAGCAATTTCATGTTGTACAGTGTAGTTGGGAGAGAAGCTAGCTTACAAAACAGCTGTGAGAACCGCAGAAAGCATTTTCTGGCTTAGGAATTCAAGTATTTTTTCAATAAATGTTTTTTCATAGACCTACTGTACATGCTGTGGTGAAGAAACTCTGGGAGCATACACAAAGACAAGAGCCCTTTTTCTCCTTGTGTTTTTATCTGCTCCCTTCTGAGAGGAAACTGATGGTATCCTGTTGTTTAGCATCAGAAAATATTAATTACTTCCTTCTAGTGTGCTTTTTTTACCTGTGCATGAATAATCGAGTAGTACTATGCCAGGCAGTTGGTATTAATTAGGGTTTCAAATTTCACATAGTCTATCTTTAGTATTTGTTATGTCAGGCTAAATCTTAAAATGAGAGGGAGTGAGGTCCACTTAGGGTTAATATTAAGGCCAGATTCCTTCGGCATATGAGGACACACTTAGAAATGAAAAGGCTTATATTATGAGAAAGATACAGTTCAAAGCCTGTATAGTTAGCTTGTGAAATATTTATGTTCTGGGTAGAAAAGTTTTTTCAGGCCATCTTAACCTTCTTGTAACCAAAATGTTTTGAACCTTTAGTTACTTAAAGTTTTCAAAGCTCTTTTAGTCAATAAGAAAATCAATACACGCAGCGTGCTTCGGTATAGTTAAGGCAGTGCCCAGCAGCATTCAGTGTTATATGGAACTACCACCACAGCCGCCTCCTTCCGAGTAACACCATGCATCTTCAGTCGCAAAGGTATAACGTCTAGAAGTCTGCAGCTGACGGGTTGCTAAATTGTAGCCTGCTGGTGGAAGAAGTCAAACCACAGCAGATGGAAATGTTCATGGAAATAAATAAGGACCACGTTACCTTGCTTAGATTTTTTTTTTTCTACTGCATTCTGCAAATTTATGTTTCTTATTTTAAGAGATAATTTCCTTTAAACAATATTGTGCAGCTCAGAAAATCTTAGAAAATATGTATGTCTTTACACTGTGGTGCAAGACCATAACCTTTCTCTGTGATTTTGTTGTTTGTTTTCTGGAGGGTTTTTGTGTTGATTTCTCTGTCTTCATTTCTGGCAGCAGTCACAATCATGTGAGGGTATAGTTATAATTGTCTCACTCATGCATCTTTCCCTTCTGCTTCTATCTAATTCAGGAAGGTCTCACCCAAGGAAGTTTTGAGTAAAATGCTACTTACAGTCATCTTACTTGTGGTTCCTGTCTGTTGGTACTAAACTGAAGTTTAACTAGGAAACTACTGTTATAGGACAGTATTATTCTGAAATCTATAAATGATATAATAATATGTTAATATATTCTCCTGAGGCCCTGTACTAACTACGTATTCAATTGATAGCTTTCACTAGCAGTTACATGAGATAAGAATATAATATTAAAAATATATATTGTCTTCAGGACATGGTTTAGTAGGAGTGGTGATGATGGGTTGACGGTTGGACGTGATGATCTTAGAGGTCTTTTCCAACCTTAAAGAGGCTGTGAGTCAGTGTTTGAGCTCTGAGTTTCATGCATTCAGGTATTTCTATACGGTTAGAAAAGGACCATACTATTGACAGAAATTAACTAGACACTAGTTTACTAGAACTTTATTTCCCTTTTGTGATGTGAGGTTCTCCTTTAATTAGCTTAAACTATGATTTGAACCTAAGTGCTTTCCTTCAGTCTGTTTGGTATGGATAGTGCTATTTTTCAGAGCCTGGTCAGCAACTCGGGATCCTATATATTGCTTAACTAGTTGTTACCCAGTGCTTCCCATCTGAAAACAGCTGAGTTGTTAGCTGTTCCTTAGAGATTCACCTGAGAAAATTTGTTTTAAAGAGAGACTGAAAGCCACAACTTGAAATGCAGAGGATGCACGGAATTTGGTCTCTTGCAGATGTCCCTAGTTGAAATACAATATAGAGATCTTTTTTTGAGAAGTGGCATGGATAAAACTTCAATGCCTGCTGGATTTGTAGGTAAATTCTGCTTTCACAACTGTTGAGAAGGAATGAACTTTAATACAGAACATGTAGGATGTAATTGTTACCAGAAGTCTATGAGAAGGGTAAATAATTCCCTTGAGTCTATGATTAAACATTTAAATGAATGAGTTTTCATGTACTTATGCTTACTACTTTCTTAAGACATCTCTATGTACAAAATAGGATACTATCAATAGAGACTACATGTATATTGTAGTCTGCAGGCAAGTACAAGAATTGTCCGAAGTATGACAAACTACTTGCCAACTTTCTGATCATGCACCTGCCTAACAGAGTAGTTTGGAGAAGTAGACTCAGCTGCTGTGTGTTCTGGGAATGTGAAACTGTGTGTACGCCAAAAAGCAGGCTCTGACTGTGTTTTCAGGCTTGTTGTTTATACAAGTAACATATAATCTTGAAAGCATCCTTAGCATGACTCATTTAAATCCACTGTAAAAATACTCCAGGGTGCTTTGCCATTGCTATTTATGAAAAAGGAGTAAATGAAAAATATTCTAAAATGATCTCGAGGAAGAACAACGAAGAGCCTCCAAGCAGAGACTTGCCAGTCCATCATTGCGTATCTATTTTATGTGAGAGAGGGCTGGTCAATGGCTTCCTGTGTGCACATTTGGGAGTTCTCCTTTTTCTTTAAAATATGTTCTTTACTTCAAATGCTGATGTTCATTTTCAGCATATGGGGACCATTAGCAATATTGAAACTGGACATATGGCTTAGCACGTTAAATCACTTTAGAATGTTGCATCTGTTTTTTTATCCTAGTGTTAACACCTGGATCAGTTTAGCACTAGCGCAGAAGTTTAGGACATATATAGCTGTTAATTTTAAAAACATCTGGGATTTTTTTTTGGGGGTATGCATGTATAGGGGCTGGATTGAACTGTTGGTTCTTTGGCTTTTTTGAGTTTGATGAAAAAAAATCTTACTGAATTTCACTCAAGGTGTGTACTGACCTAGGCAAATAGGTGGTTTATGGCAGGAGGCAGAAGGATTCTTCTGAGTGGATGAGAAATTATGATTTTACCTTTACAGCTTTTGTCTTTCTTCATACTTCCATTTTTGAAGACTTGATAGCTGACTGATTCCAACCCCCCCTCTAAACCCACACATTTGTTGTACGCTGAATAAGATGTCCCGCTCTCCCAGGATGCGTGAAATGGGCAGGCATTAAAAATTGAAGAAAGCAAGTTCCCTGACTGAGTCTGCAAACCTTATCTGATGCTGCATGAAAGTAAAAAATGCCAGTTGTGTTGGAGCTTTGAAAAATGACTTTCCCTGGTGACCCGCTGCCTTTTAGCGAGAGCAGAGTTTACGGCTCTGTTGAAGAGTGATGAGTGCAGTTGGCGAGTTTCTCTTGTTATGCCCATTAGCAAGATTGGACTAATCTGCGGGATGTAACCTGAAGGTAAACTGTGAGTGAAGGAGAAGACAAGGCTAATACGGTGTTTTGTAGTTTCCTTTATCCCGGAGTCTTTCCCAGAGCCAGCAATTAATATTATTTTCTATCTGCGGAGAGCCCGGGTTGCTGCCAGCGCGGGAGGCTTTACAAAAGACGCGTCAGTGCTACCTGCCAGGCCGTGAAGAGGGACTGCTTTCGAAATTGCCTTTGAAATTGGCGACTAAGCATCAATACTGCAGCAGAGTTAACAGCTTGTAAATGTAGCAAATAAAGAAAAACAAGGCCTTGCCCCAGCCGGGAGCAGGGCAGCTGAGGGGCCCCGGATGTCGGGCACCTCCCTGGGACGGGGGCCCACGGGTGGGCCCGGCTCGGCGGGGCCCATGGCCAGGCAGTGCAGGGCTGTGGGGGGCTGGAGAGCGGCCCTGCTGGGGCAGGGGCTGATGGCCCCGGGGGGCTGAGATGGGGTCCTGGGCCAGGGACAGGGTGAGAAGAGCCCCGGGGAGGGGTCAGGGCTGTTGAGGCTTATTAGTGTACTCAGGGTCCTGACAGGAGCAATTTATGCCATTTAGTTTTATTCTATTTTGTTAGATACAAAGCTTGCATTTCTCTCCCCTTCACCAAGATAAACATTTAATTCCATGTTTTTTCTTGTCAGTGCGGTTACGCAGCTAGGCTGGGGATGCAGATGGGCACAGCCTGGCTGGTTACGCGCAGGCTGGACGCAGCCCACTGGCCGTTTTCTGTCTTGCCCACAGTAATGGTGTCCAGGGTGTTGTCCTTAGTGTTACTGAGACCTGCTTTACTTCTGCTTTCAAGGGCAAAATGACACAGAGCTACCTGGCTCTGGTGTCACAGATGCTCGTATGCCTGCATCCTGCTGCGCAGTCAAGTATAGTATTGGCAAAGTAGTTTTTATTACATTTTATAATGTGAAACAGAGTAGTAGTTGAATGCTAAGAAGCAACCTGTGTGAGACTTGCTGCTTTGCTGTAGGACGTCTAGCTCTGCTCTTGTATTAGACATTTCTAATATCCCAAAGCATTAGCTAGACTTTTCTTTTACTTTCAAACATTTAGCAACAAATAACCATAGGGAAAGAACTTTTAACTTTATTTCAGATTTTGACTCGTAGAGAATACAACATTTGGCCTGACTGAACCACTGAGTAAGCTGGAACTGGCAGCTTCTGTATTTTTTAATGATGACTGGCAGGTGCTAGAATCTGTTTCCTTTACATGCACAAGAAACTAGGAGTATTTCGGAATTGCCTGCTGAAATCTATACCCAAATACAGGGTGATCAATACTGTATTCTCAAGGCTTCCTTTTGATTTTTTTTGTGGTTGTGTGTGGTTTGTGTTTCTTTTTTTATTAAGTTTTTAGTATGAACAGGACTGAAAAGATTCAGGGTTGCATGAAGTGTGTTGCTAAGTCTGTGAATAAAATTTGAATTAATTAATGCCTTCAGAATGCACAATAGGTTTCTTTATGATTTGGAGAAAAGCATTTTACTTTTGGTGGGGATAGTCCAATATGAGTGTGTACTGCGTGAAAATGAGGTGTGTGATAGCTGTTTGCTTAGAGGAAGGGAGCTGGTCTCTTAACAAGCATAGAAGTGTACTGTGGATTTGTTTTATACATGTGTACTGAGAGCTGCAGTTCCATCATTCTTTGCGAGTTTTTTTTGCTGAAGAGGTTACATGGCTTCAAGTCTTGGAAATGGCCACATTTGCAGAAGAGATAGTAAAAGGTACAGTTTCCTGGGAATGACCTATGCACCGTCTAGGCTCTTGGTAGCAGAATGCTCTGCCTTAGGGGAGGGCAGTTGCGCTGGCAGTATTTCTGCTGCTTATTTCCTTAGTATTTCCCCAAGTAAAAAATACTTCTGCAATTCAAGGTTTCTCGTCTAAATCCTGACATCTGATAGCCATTTGAAGCTGCACTCACTGTTTGGGAGTCTGTAGTCTAACATGTGTTTTTCTCAGAGAAGGGACTCTTTCTAGCCTAACACCTGCTTTATTCTTGCTGAATTCCTAGTTTTCTTATGGTGAGTCTGAGAGTGATACTACAAACTGAAATCACAAACAGAGGAATTAGATTTCAGGAAGGGAGTACACCGAAGAACAAGATAAATAGTGTGAAAACAAAGATCTTGTTTTCTTCCAATGTTCTTTTGTGACTGGACTAAAATGAGAAAAATGTGTGTGGGGCTGGGAAAACAAATACAAGCAACATGATCCACTGCATAAGCAGAAGTCAAAATTAGAATTTTCAAGTATTCTAGAAAGCATCATCAGATCTTTAAAGGATTTAAGCTGACCTCTTCATAACCTCCATTGCGCAGAGACAAAAGGACATGCCGAGAGGAAGCATGTCTGAAAGCATTGCAGCAATGTGCTCTGGACAATGGAAATGCTGAGCTGCGTGGTATTTAGAGTATTTGCGTGTAGATTCTGTGGCATAGTATATCAGCGTTTGAGCATTTTTCTTCACAGAACAAGACAACATTCCTGAAGCTAATACTGTAAAAAAATGGGATTTGGATACAGGTTCCAAGGGACTTGTTTTATTGTGAGTGAGAATGTGAGGGGAGTCTTGGAAGATGAATTAGACTAGTGCGTTTCAAATGTGGGCTTGGGTTTCACATCATGTTTTTTTCTGCTTCCTCATCTGAATTGAAAAATTGTTAATTATGGGAAGATATTTATTAGAAAGGCAGAAAGAGGTAATGAGTAAACAATTAGATATAAATCATCTCTCTTTTTTAATGTTTTTAATAGAATAGTCTTGAGCTGGCTGGATTCTTAATTACAATGGTAAAATAAATGCTAAACGAGTTAAGCTCAGTAGTGACAAAAATGCATCTTTAAAGAGTTGCTTAAATACAACTTTGGTTATGAAGGCAAGTAATTCATTAAATTCTAGTCATCTTGATGCACTAAGCAGGCCTCACACCTTCTCCCACAGCATAAATTTAAAATGCAAATGATTGGATTTGTACAAACATTGTAGGGGACAGATTTTTACAGTACCGAATTAGACATGGAGGCTGCTGATGGCTGGCACCAGTTCTTGCCAGGGTGGTTGGAACCATAAATGCTGAAAGCTGCAGCTTTTTTTTTTTTTTTTCCCAATCAAACTGACACAGACTTGAATTCATAAGCTAGTACAACCTAAAAATGTTTTTTCCTCAATTGTAAATATAGGAAATTTAAATAGAAGGTGTATTTTCATCTGTAAAATATTCTGCTATCTGTCTGCCCTGAGTTGTTAGCAGAAAATGTTGTCAGTCAAAATAAGTGCTAGACAGTTGTGGGAGTGCCCCATACAGCTCCAGAGATTTGCATGCTCCTACCGACTTCTGTATTTATTGTTCATCCACGTCAGTGAGACTCATTCTAACATCTAAATTAAAATTTCAGTATAAAAGGCCAGTTGGGGTTTTAGTTCTGAATTACTGGAGGATCCATTGTTTCAACAATAATGTTTGACAGTTCTTAATATTTCTTTTACATTTTAATTATAACTCATCAAATCTTAACTGATTACTCCTGGGTTAGACTCAGAAGATTGTCACTGAAGGGTGTTTTAATTTAATGGAAGCAACATAACATCTGTTTCTAATGTTTTAAAAGCCAATTTATATGGAAATTTTGCTTTAGCAAGAAGTCAATAGATACGTAGTTTTCTAACACCTCCTGTAGAAATTCAGAACTTGAATTAGAGCAGCACCAAAGGGAAGTCATTCTTTCTTGTTGTAGCAATGCGATTGCATTTTCACAGCCTTCCGTTTGTACCTGTATCTTTCTGTTGAAGCAAAGTTTTTATTTGTCTTTTGTAGTCGAGCTATCAAGACAAACCAGGACCTTCTGCCTGAAACGCCATGGACTCATATCTTCTACAACGACTTTTGGGGGACGCTGCTCACTCACAGCGGGAGCCACAAGTCATACAGACCTCTCTGCACGCTCTCCTTCCGCATAAATCATGCTGTCGGAGGGATGGACCCGTGGGGCTACCACCTTGTAAACGTCCTGTTACATGCTGCAGTCACAGGCCTTTTCACAAACTTCTCCAGGATCCTGTTTGGGGATGGGTACTGGACCTTGATAGCAGGCCTGCTGTTTGCGTCTCATCCAATCCACACGGAAGCCGTCGCGGGGATCGTCGGGAGGGCAGACATCGGAGCCTGCCTCTTCTTTCTGCTTTCCCTGATGTGTTACATGAAGCACTGCTCTACCAGAGGTTCCTCACCAAGTACTTGGGGCTGGATCTTGGGAGCGGGGCTGTGCGCAGGATGCAGCATGCTGTGGAAGGAGCAAGGAGTGACTGTTCTGGCCATTTCAGCAGTGTACGATATCTTTGTATTGCATCGGCTGAAAATGCATCAGTTCATTCCTGCTTTATACAAGGTGAGTCTCCTTTTCTTTCCTGTAAGCTATTTTTAAGGCAACAATCACTGTTAAACAGGTGCTAAATGAGTTTTCAAGTACACGATAATTCTTACTAGTTTAGTCAGCTCCCCAAAATAAGCACAGATGTCTGATGCTGAAAGAACATTTAAAGCAGCTTAGTATGGGGTTTTTACGTTTTGTTTAAACAATGTATTATTATCCATTGCTATTACTTGACGCTGGGGATGTATTTTTTTTCAATTACTTTCCTTGCTTCCAGCAGCTTCCTCCTCATTCTGTTTACCATCAAGCGCTGGATATCTGGCTGCCTTTTGCAGAGAATGCATTCATGCCCTTATCCTCTTGTATCTTGCAAACTCAGCTTAGTTTGGTCGGGCATGCAAGTGTGGCAGCTCATATTGTCACTGAAAATCTGGGAATAAAACCTCGTAACAATATCATCTACAGGTTCCCTGAGGCAAAGATAGAGCTCTTACTGTTCTAGTTTGAGATGCATGGGACCTGGGTGTATGCCTTTGGCATGTATTTTTTCTCCCATTGTTAAGAGCTATGACTCAAATATGTTATTACCTTAATAAAATAAATATATCTCATTTTTTAACTTCTTGTCCAAGAACAAACAAATAAGTAAACAAATGAGCACCGAAGCCCCCTAACTTCCCTCTCCCAAAACTGCATGTATTTTAGTGGTACCCAGAAACACCAGCTGAAATCACGACTCATTTACATCAGTTGCTGTACAAATGAGTAAGCTGAGTATCTAATTTTATTTTCAGTGAAATGGCTTTCTTTCAGAAAAATACTGACTTAACAAAAGTGACGTCTGTTGTCACATTTTTCCATGAGACATAACTAAGAAAAGATTGCAAAGCCTTATTTTGTTTTATTGCTATCTCAAACACCATGATTTTAAAATTTTGATTTCTCATTCAAATGAATTGAAAATCAATTGTAGATTTTTATAAAGAAGTGATGATTTCTGTTTGTAGAGTATGGAACATGTAGTAAGCAAGGAAAATAGTCAAATCAAAAAAACCAAGTGGTCTCTGGTAGTTCCCTCATAAACTTCTGTGACATGTTGATTTAGTTATCATGCCCTTTTTTGACAAAATGTAAAAAAAAATTAAAAAAATCTTCTTTTAACTGATGCATATTTGAGTGTGTAAGACCTGTTGAATACCAGTGGCCAAATGCTGTATGTTACATGGTGCACCTAACACTGAGTGGAAACCAACAGTAAACTAATAAAGTTTGGTGGTGTGGGTTTTTTTTTTTTTTTTTTTTTTTTTTTTT
>Ga0181612_179947_pt1 | contig 10433 bp, 6 predicted proteins | sample HoacroProtozoa21_FD_119630 | JGI IMG/M metagenome (GOLD analysis project Ga0181612, IMG submission 119630) | Hoatzin crop microbial communities from Cojedes, Venezuel. Combined Assembly of Gp0051906, Gp0051904, Gp0051908 | reverse complement strand
GGGAAGGAAAAGGAAGAAAAAGTGAGTTTTTTTGCCTTGTAGCTCCCTGAATAGGCTTATACTGCGAGGTCAGATGAGGTCCAGTGCAAAGGAAGTGATGGGAAATACAGGCTTGTAGGCAGAAGCAGCAAGAGGCAGCAAGATAAACTGCTAATCTGAGAAACTGAACTTTTAAGTTTCACAGTGGATAGCCTCAACTGTCAAAATGCTTCCAGAAGGTGCCTTAAAAGGAAATGCACAACTCACAATCTGTACAATACAGGCACTAGAGAACAGAGAAATCATGACACAAAAATTAATTTAAGCAAACATAGTGACTACAAGATATAGAGTAACAAATGTGAAAGTACTGTACTTTGGTCTCAGCATTCAGCCAAACCACACATCATCAGACTTATGCCTTCACAATACTGACTTTGCCTCTTTTGCATAAGCTGCAGTGCAGATTTTCTCCAAGTCCATTACCTTCCTCCCTGCTGTGACCTGAACAGACACTTTGACAGAGCAAAATTAACCACAACTCACTGAAACACTGAGTTCCCCACTCAGGCACAGTTCTTCCCAAAGACAACTCATCCTCCTGACTGAATTTTAAAATATATGCCCCAAAAAAATAAGACGTGAAGCTCAGTTTGTGGGTCTCTTACCTTGATTCTGTTGTCTGTTGGACAAGACTGGAGAGCGGAACCATTACACTGATTTGAATCTGCTCCTGCTCTTTGGGGTTGGCCTGTGACCTTCGGCAGGGGGTAGCCACTTCCATTGGGAATCTTTCTAGCTGGTGCTTTGGAATCACAGCCCTAAATTAGGGAAAACCAGCTTGTCATTGCCTTTTTGTCAGTGATGAATGAACATGAATCAGGGTCAGAAATCCAATCTTCACCCTTAATCCTTCTGTTCTTACAGTGCAAATCAGCAGCTTTGGTACCCTAGTTTAATAACAAAAACTGCCAGAAAGCAGACAGATTTCAGAGAGCATTGTGACATCTGCACCTTAAGACAATAAGAACAAAAACTTCCCCAATCACCAAGAGAAGGAAAGTAGGAAGAGAGAGGAGAAATTGGAGTCACGCCCCCTTGGCACAAGGCAGGTTCCACTGCAAAGATGAGGGACTGAGCCTGCCACTCCTGCTAGCAGCTGCCCAGAGAAAAACAACTCCATCTGGGCAGGGGATGGGGGAAGAAGCATCTTGTTCTCCCCAGTGCATCAGAATAACTAAGTTTAAAGAATTATTCTATAGCTGGGATGACAAAATGTTCATCTTGGACTTCAGTCTCTTTCTGTAAATGAGAAGATTAAGTTCCTTTCAGACTTTCAAGTCTCATGTTGAGTCAAACTAACACCTAATTGGTCTTATGCAGTGCCTGATCTGCAGTTTCATCTCTCAAAAGCCACGGCACAGCAAGGACTGAACAGTCTATAGGAGTTGCTGCTAGGACTTTTGCAGATGTCTGAGGACTAGCTGCTCTCCTCCATCTTGGAATTACCTTCTGGTACCTTTGTCTACATTGCCCCTTTGCAGCTGGGTGACTCTCCTCTGAACCGTTACTTAGTATTACCTGGCCAACCAGAAACCCATTCTACCACACCAAGTTACCTGAACAAAGGCCTGGCCCAGGCCACACCCGAGAAGAGTGGGCAGTGAGGAACACCTTCCACAGAAGGCTGGTCTTCGTCCTGACTGAGGAGCCAGAAGGGGAGTGAGTCACGATGGCTCAGTGGAACATGCATCAGCAAGCTGTCATGCCTCAAAGCTTACTTGAGGAAAAGCCTCACGTGCAAAGCACTCCAGCTCCCAGTCCCCATACAAGGGGAGCTCTCGTTTACACATACCACATCAAGAACACAAGCAGCCCAGGTAAGAAACCTCAGCTAAAACCCAAAAACCAAAGCCTGGAGATAAAACACCTTCTTCTAGAGCCTGGTGTCAAAGAAGTGGCAAAAAGCTCCCAAAGGGCATTGACAAGCTACTCACAGCTCCAGTATCATTTGCTGAGCCTGTCAGATAGGACAGATGACGTGTTTAGTACAGTGCTTCAAATGTAACAGCACTGCCACCCCTCCAGCTTCTAACTTACCACACCAGGGCATGCTTCCTCTTCTTTCTCTAGGAAGATCTTCTCTAGCACCAGGAAGGTCAGGAAACCAGTGATCACCCAGAGACCCAGAAGCTTCTGCTGCTGAAAGCTCTGCCCTTCTCCTGAGGTACAAGAGAGAAATCTTCATTGTCGTTACCAAGTACACAGTGTTCCCCACATGTGAACCTACCCCACCCCAGACAGTTTAACCAGCAGTTCCAAGACAAGAAATGACAATGGAAACACTTCCTGTGAGAAATAAGGAGCAAACATGTCTCAAAGCAAATTAGTTTAACTTGGTCATTATTGATCTAACAGATATCGTCATCTCAGGACACTCAGAGCAAGAGCCCCTACCCCTTTAACTTCTACAGTTTAATCTAGAATATTTCCCAACAATGCTGGGACTTTCCCTGAGCTCCGGAGGCAAGTGAAGATTACAAAAACAAAAATCCTGCAGCTATATCTACTGAGCAGCAAGCCCTGACATGAGATCTGCCACTAGTGGAGCTATGGATTCACCTTCCCCTTTCTGCCACACCTGGGCAAGTTATGAAGCCCAAAGCTATAAACTTTCTTTTCAATTACAGCCAAGCTTGTGAGATAATCATCCATTCAGCTTGGCGGCAGAAATGAAGATTGCATTGCAGTGGAAGAACAGAATGACTCTGTAACGGGGCTTACGTGGGTCAAGGAAACCTTTATGCTTCAGGACAGTCTGTCAGAAGTAAACAAGCTAGAGTAGGAAGATGGAGTCATTTGGGAACGACTGTAGAAAGAGGAACAAAAAGGACAGCAGGTTCTGCTGGCAGTGCTAGAGCAATGAGGAAGAAGAGGACCAAAGGCCCAGCAGATCTGAAACCCCAGGACATAGGTGCTAGGAAGTCTGCGAAACCCAGGGTATCCTTTTCCCTCGCTCATGTTTTCAGGGGGAAAATGAATTCTTGGTTTCTCAACAGGTGGGATGCAGCAGCACCTGCCTTCTAGGCTATCGGTTTGCCGAAGCAGAGAGATACAATCACTACAGGTTTCAACAACCCCGGCTATCTGAGGGGTGAAGGAGATGCCCTGATACCACAAGCTCTGTCCCAACACAAACACTGTTTAGTCTGCTGGTAAACACAGGTTTCCATCACCTGCATTTCCTACTTCTCTCTTCCCCCTACCTTAGTCATGCCTCCATGGTCAATCTTCCATGACTTCTCCTTGACCAAAGACTGAGAGGGCAACACGTTTGGGCTCCCACAGATCAAAGTACCAAGCAGAGGGGCTCCAGTTAGTCCCAAGAAAGAGGCTCTAGGAGTTAACACTGTTATAGGGATGGATTCATAGACAAGATGTATCTGATGAGGCAGAGTCCCCACCTGAGATGGTGCACATGTTAATGTACCAGACCACACACACGTTCATAACTTCCCGTCAGGTTAAAGAAGCATTCTCTTTCCTTACAGGAAGGACAAAGGAAAATCAGAAGAGATTTATAAGGAGTCAAGGCAAGACAGGAAAAGTTGATAGACAAGAAATCCATTGCAAGTTACTAAACATAGAGAAACCATAGCCAACTCAGGAAGCCTCCAATCTCAAAATCTTTGGAGGACTGCAGAGTACAAAGAGTAGTTATTACATGTGTGTTTACTGTCCTTCCCTAGGTATTTGCTTTTACACATTGCTTGAAAGAGAATACCAGCCTAGATCAGTTTTTGGGCTGACCAGCCTGGCTGGTCTTGTATTTTCAAGATGGAACACACTCAAAAAATGTAGCCGTAGACATAGCACCAACTGTTTCTAGGCATATCAGGCTTTCATACCTGTTGTTGCACTGCATGTGTAGGTCCAGGCTTCAGGAAGCAGGTGCAGAAACACATTCCCCAGTAGTCCACCAATTGCAAAACTCAACAACTGCTTCAAACGATGTGACCCAGCTGAAGAAAAAAAAAAAAGAAGAAGAAAAAAAAAAAAACCACCCCGCACAAACCACTTATCACAACTCAGCTGTTTGCACACTGGAAGCATCTACAAAGCAAGTTTTCAAAGGAGAGAGCACAACACAAATAGCTAGAGGGCAAGAAAAAACCTGTGCACCACTTGGCTGGGACAGCAGTGTGTAGGAGCGTCCTGGACGAAGCAGGGTGCAAAACAAACAATACTCTTTGTACGAGCTCCATCCAGGGCTTGCATTTGTCCAAAGACTCCGTACCAAATTGGCAGATACAGACTAAAGCACCAGAAACAGACTATTTTAAATGATAGTATTTCTGTGACAAGATCCTTTTTGTCACTGTTCCGTTCAGTCACAAATCAGGACTTGTGGCTGCAGAAAGGCTAACGCAGGTAGCAGGCTTACCTTCTGACCGCAGAGCAGCTCCTGTCTCAAATGGGATCACCAGCAAGGGGAAGACCCCACTCAGCCCCACCATGAACGAACCGATGAGGGAACAGATCCAGGCATCCAGCCGCTCGCTGCTGAAAAGGTTTCCCCAGGACTCTGCTTCCTTCTCACACACAGGACCAGAACTAGCAGCAACATGACTTCTCGGGAGCTGCTGAGCTTCACAAGCCACAATCAGAAACAAGGAGAACGTCCCGTTGAGCAGAAGCTTTTGTTTTGTCATCGCTAAGTGGTCTCAGCTGGGCTGGCTGACCTCTGAAAGAGGGGAGAGCAGTTCTGAGAGCATGCCCAAGACTCCCTCCCATCATCCCGGAGAAAATCACACCATCCCCTCCCCCAGCATCTTAGCACGGGTATGTATCCCCATAAGGAACACCTGAAACTCTTTCTGACTTCAACACAGCATTAAAGGACAGAGAGGCTGTTTATCATTGGGTATATGAAACTGCACATAAGACATCTTGTGAAACAGCCTGGCTTTCAGCATCTCCCCTCAGGTAGGCTGGACAAGGACTCCAAGTACCCTTGTCCTGCCCTTCAGTGTCCCAAGGCTTCAGAGAAAGGTGCTGACCAGAGATGCTACCCAGATACGACTTCTCTTTGCCATGGAACAGCATCCATGTAATAAATGAGGATGCAAGACAGGCAGCATAACAGAGGTCTGTAAAATCATGAGTGGCATAAAGATGGTGAACAGGGCTAGATTATTCACTGTCTCTTCAGACGTAACTGCTAACAGCCATCACATGAAGCCAGTGAGGGTCAGCTTCAAAACAAAACAAACAAATGTGACTCTTCATTAGCAGAGAACTAGTGTGGTAGTACTTCTCCAAAAATGATGGAAAATTTTACATCGATTCAACAAAAGACAAGTACTAGAACAACAAATCTATTGGTTGTTCATGGTTAGACAGCTCACATTAGACTCAGGAAATCCTCTTATCTGAAAGAAGCTGGGGGTTGGAAAAGTAGTTGGAAAATATCATATACACTTGTCCTATTTCTATTCTTTCCCAAAAGGATACTGGGTTATATGGTCTCTTAGTCAAAATCAGCACAGCTGTTACTAAGAACTCTTCAGTCACAAGAAAACTGGAGAGAAGTGGGCATGTTAGAAGGAGAAAATAATTACATACTCCCATTGGCAAACAGGAAAGGAAAGCAAATGATGCAAAGGCTGAAGTGCTCCTTCGGTCTCCAGAAGAAAAAGTGAAACGTGACAAGCAAAATTAATTTGGAAATGGGAGAAAAGAGCTGGTTAGAAAAGAACAGCTTAGCAAGTGTTCACAAAACAGCTGTAGATTGAGAGAGAATAACGGCATTCACCTGAAAGCATGTAAGAAAACAGTCAAAGTAATCTCTGAAGCATTAGTGACCATCTTTGAAAATTTACAGGAATATGGGAAGGCCACAGAAGGCTGGAGAAGCATCATGCCTCACCTACCTTTATAAAAAGAAAAAAAAAAGGTGGGAGAAGACTTAAGAAGTTACAGACCAGTAACTTGTAACTTCAATCCTGTGACAGATTCTTGATCAAGTTAAATGATAAGTTTGTAGTTACCTATAAGATAAGAAAATGATAAAGATAGGAAAGCATTAAGTAACAGCCAGACAGGAAGGGGCCTGAAATCATCAAGACAAAATTCAGGGTGTTGGAACCAACCTAAGGGCTCACTGCAGCTGAAAAGAGTGGTGTTGCCCCTTGTGTCCCCGTCCCCCCCCGTGAAGCATCCCCTTCCCATGCTCACACCTGACTCCATGAGTGAGTGAGGTCAGAAGAAATTAACAGGAAAAACTATTTATTTTAAAGGCTTGGCCCTTTTCCAATTTCAGTCTCTGAACTAAATCACTGCAGGAGGAAGGCCCAGCTACAGTGAGCAATCAAAAAGAAAATTAAAGGACAGGGTCCCCTGGTTCCTGTGAAGGAGAATGCCGAGCTCCAAACACAGTGACCATGGACATCAGGAGCAGCGAGGACACAAGAAGAAACCAGCGAAGACGCTGGCTTGGCTAGCTGTGCAAGAACCACTAAAACTTTTTGTAGCAAGATAATGTCTGATGAAGGGTAAACTCTACTGACCCATACAAAACCCATGTTTTTTTTTTTTTTTTTTTTTGACAAGAAAAAAAATCCCTCAACATAGTAAGTTCAAACCAGTTCTGGATTTTGTGGCATCTTATTGCAGTATTTTCATCTGCACACAAGAACACTAGACCTACCTGTAGAATACTATCAAACCAATCTCAGTAAAGATCAGTACAAAACAGTAAACTAAGGGGGGGTTGGACATGATGAAGCAGCAACTTTGATGTGCCACCCAAAAAAAAATGCATACATGCATTACATTGATTCAGAAATTAATTCCAAGCCAACAGGCTTACGTTGCTACAAAGTAGGCAAATGACATCCTGGGACCTATTAGTAGTTACACTGTAGGTGCGATACAGAAGCAGTGATTCCATTACACTCCACACACATGAGACTTTAGCCAACAGACCGCACCCAGCCTCACATACTCTTCTTTATAAAACAGATGCAAAAATCAAAGACATTGCAGTGGAAAGAAAAAAAAAAAAAAAGAACCAAAAACCTGGAAAAAATGACTGAAGGACCTGGGTGTGTTTAGTCTTGAAAAGATAACACTGAAGGGAACAGAACAGTCTGCATACATTAAAAGTCATAAGAAAGGGGGAGAGTACTCTTCTTCCACGTTGTAGCATCAACTCAAATGGTAAACAAGATTCAGCCTGGATATGAAGAAACAAATTTGTACAGTGCCAACGTCGTGACATACCAAAACTGGTTATCTATGAGGCAGAATCTCCAGCATTTTTTTTTTTCCCCTTTGGAGAAAAAGAACAAATATCTGATGCAGGTGTTCTTTCATCGCAAAGACCAGATCCCTTCCTGCAGTCCCTCCAGCCCTACACCTGTAATTCGATGTAAGCTGGCGAGATCCTTGTTCTACTGGCAGGACCCTATGAAGGGGGGCAGGTTTTCAGCTGTAAATCACTATTGCACAACCACTTCAAAAGAACAGGGAGGGGCAGCAAGGGACATTTTCATCTCTCAGAGCACTCCAGGCACCAGTTCAACTCGAGCACTGCAGTGAACCGGTGCTGGGCTGATGCTCAGAGCACTAGTGACAACTGCGAGGAGAGCCTGATGCACCACAGATGCTGCCTTCTGCCCAGCTCCACCACACCACACGAACCTACCTGGGACGCTGCCAGGCCCTCTGGCTCCCCTCACTGGGATTCAGGCTCCCCCCCCAGCTATCCAGACAGGCACACACAACTATGGTAAAACTACAACACAAAATCCACCAAATTTCTCCTTGAGGGGAAAAAAAAAAAAAAAAAAAAATGAAAGCTCTTAAAATGTTGGCTGTCCCCTAACCAAACAGAGTTTCTTCTGTCCCAAGTACCCATACAGGCTGAAGCCATCAGCCACAGAGGCCTCTGCACAGCGAAGTGACGGGGCTCTTCAGGCAGATTACAGCCTTCGCTCTGCTTACTACCTGCTGGGTAACAACCTGCACTTAGAGAATTTCCTGCTTTAAAAAAGACAGGCACCCCTCCCAATCCCAGAGCAGGCCTGACAGACGTCCTCTTCCTTTATGATAGGGTTAGACCTAGAAAATGACCAAGAACAGCTTATTTGTGAGGAACAGAGCAAAAAAAGAAAAAAATCAGGATTTATGCAACCACCATACACCTATGAAGAGGCAACAAACACACTCAGCAGAACGACTGCTTTCCACAGCTTGGTGGTGATGGGAAGCAGCACAACCTGGCCTCTTCTGCAACACTGTCGTCACAGCTTTTGAGTCAGTCTGGAAAAGCAATCACTGTGACTGATCCAACAGGTCCACTTCTTCCGTCTCGTTCTCCACACTCACTGCCCACATCTGTCCCGAGGGACACCCGAAATGTTCTTTGAGACTAATTGACCAACATCATGGAGAGAGGCAGTAGCACACAGGACAAAGGGCATGTCCAGGGCTCTGAAAACAGGCTGCATACCTGGCTTCATGTCCTTCTTCCAGCAGCGAAAGGGACCAGGTTTTTCCAAAAAGGGATGATGGTGGACAATAAATGGCGATAAAGAGGTAGAAAGCTGATCCCCCTAACTCTCATTTGTGTCAGTCAACCTTCTGTGCCCCATGGGTCTTTATTCTCTTGTTACTCGCACAAGAGAAAACCAGCACATCTCCTCACACCTGCGCTGCAAGACCATCATTACCTTGTGGCTCAAGAACATCCCCATATCTCATGCAATAAAACCATGATGCTTGTAAAACATGTATGAGGAACCTGGTGCATCATCCAGGACACACCTGAACTGATCTTTGTGCCCAGCTAGTTATTTAGAGCATATCCCCAGCATTTGCTTCTTCCCAACATATTGTAACCACTTGCTCTAAAAAATGCACTTTTTATCTCTATAGCCCCTTTGCTTTCCTATCTCATTAGTACATGCTCCTCATGGAACATTAAGCTTACTTAATGTTTGTAAAGTCTCTAAATTCAAACTGGCTGCTCCTAAGACAAACATTTAAGAAGAAGCAAAGGACAAGTCAAGACGTAGTACTAGGAAAAAAAAAAAACTCGAGAGAAAATAATCCCCTGCCACTACACTTGCAGAGTCTTTACCTAACGCTCATTTCAGACAACAGCATCCGCTCTAGGAACCCAGCTAGAGAAGGTCTTGAGAAATTTCTCAAGAAGGCATCTGCAAGTTCTGAGAGAAGTCCGTGGCCACTGTGAGGCAGAGGCATAACCAGGTTTACAGAGATGTGCTTTTCTCAAGAAGAGTGTATGACCTATTTAAGAACATATATGGGAGAGAAATAGCCAGCGCATCATGTACTCGTCAGTTTTGACAACGACACCATTTGGGATCTCAGCTCCCAGCTGTGCCGGATCACAGCCTGGTCACCACTGCCACTGGCAGCAGCCTCCAGAGCACCCCACGTTCCGCACAGGTCTCCGAGCCGAGCATTCAGGAGTCAGGTCTGCTCAGCTCCTTCTGCAACAGCCTCTGGACTGGAATAACCATGAGGTCTTCCCAGCTCGGGAAGAACAAACAAACGAGAATTTGCCATTTACACACCCCTGAGTAGGGGCAGGGGAACACTGCACCCCAAGCCAGGAGGACAGCTCCTGCCCTCCTCCTGGGGCCTCCCCCACCTCACAGCTCTCCGAGCACGTCGGTAGCAGGCAGTGCCTGAGAAAACACGGACAAAACTTAAAATGCCAAGGCAAAAACCTACTGGAAAAAAAGAAAATAAAATATTGACACGACGACGATTCCTGCAGCAACTCGCCTCCTCCCCTCCCAGACGCTCTGCCTTTTCAGACCACACAGCTTCATCTCTGTCTCAGCACAATTGCTCACTGCCACACAGTAACATTTTAGATGTCCTTGGGGGGAAAAAATGGAAAAGAAAAGGCTTTTTTACAAGTGTTTATTTCCTGGAAGCCAGCTGCCTGGTCTTACAGTTGCAAAAGAGTACTGCATGGAATGGAAAAAAGTTATTTTCCAGGGAGGAAGCATAATTTTCAGCCAAAAAATTCTCCACGAGCCGCCTCCCTCCATTAGCCCCTATGGAGAGCTTGGAACTCCTCCTGTCAGCCCTGACCTCAGCGGAGGCACAAAAGGTCCCGGAGGTCGCCACGCACTCCCCGCCCCGAGCACTCCCTTCTCTCTCCATCGCTGCCCACCTCCCGGGAACGCACTGCCCCCCCCTCCCCCCGTCCCTCTCATAACAAGCCCCTCCGCGCAGAGCCCCGCGTCCCTGCCAGTCACGCACCCCGCACCGCGGCCGCGCAGCCGGCTCCCGCGGGGGACAGCCGGGGCACCCCCCCACGCCGCCGGACCGACTTCCAAAACTTTCCGCGCCGCGTGTTGTCCCGCGGGGGCCGAGCTCCCGGCAAGCTGCGGCAAAGGCGGGCCTGACCG
>Ga0181612_161500_pt1 | contig 10433 bp, 3 predicted proteins | sample HoacroProtozoa21_FD_119630 | JGI IMG/M metagenome (GOLD analysis project Ga0181612, IMG submission 119630) | Hoatzin crop microbial communities from Cojedes, Venezuel. Combined Assembly of Gp0051906, Gp0051904, Gp0051908 | reverse complement strand
GAGCAGAGTAGAGGGGCAGAATCACCTCTCTTGACCTGCTGGCCACGCTTCTCCTGATGCAGCCCAGGACACGGTTGGCCCTCTGGGCTGCCAGCGCACATTGCCGGCTCGCGTCCAGCCTTTCGTCTATCAGTACCCCCAAGTCCCTCTACTTCCTGTGACATTCATTTTTGCTTACTCTATTTAAACTTCAAAATGCAAAGGACCATTTGGTTTAACTTCTGTTCCCTGCACGCATGCTCACCCCACACACGATAGATGTATTTTATTATTCTGCTAGATTTCACGTAGCACTTCTCTCGTCTAGCTGCCATGTTTTCTCTCTGCATATGTTCACGTTTGCATCCAAAAATTACACAGTCCAATGAACGCTCTGAGTCACAGACCCGGCAATAAGATGTGCTGTGCACATTTTGTAGTGTTTGAAAACACTCAGACACTGTTCCTGCCTCTTGCTTTTACACAAATTTCAGTCCTCTGTGTCACAAAAGCACGCAAGAGCATGAAGAGTCCCTAGGATTTTAAACAAATATACAGCTGTGTAAGTAACAGATATAGTGCTACACTGTACCAAAGTATAAACAGCTAATTGAAGACTTCAGAAAAATTAGATAACCCAGAACCTTAAAAATGAGGCCTCCTTTTTAAATATAATAGTTGCATTTTCTGTAGGTGTCTTTGCAAAAGACCCAAAAGGATTAACAAGTAAAACTGGACGTTCCATTTTATAGGTATTAGCTGCAGCTACAGTCTGCTCCTGTGCCAAGCAAAATGCATGGAAATAACATTTAATTCAATGTCTTTTAGAAGATAATATCAAAGCTCCTATGTTTTTATGTTCTTTCCACAATCTAACTTATTTAAGATGCTATGAAGAGGTACTTTACCTACACCACATAAGGAATGAAATCCAAGGTCACAAGTGAAGAAAGATGTGCACGAATCTTGACCTACCCACATCCGCTGGAACGACACAAGCTGGTGAGGATTCAAGCGTTCCTAGCAAGTGCTTAAACTCTATCCACATGGTATATCCAGATAAAAGAAAAATAGGCTGAAATGTGCACTCGTAAGAATGATTCTTCTGTAAATGGCATTCTTTCACCTCTGATTTTGGAGAAGTGCTCGGAAAGTCAGAACAGTAAATTCTGCTCCTTAAAAGAGAAAAAAACATTTAGTTAATACACCGCAACCATAAGCTGCTCGTGGCATCAGTAACACAGAACTCGGAAGGCAGTTAAAACAAATGGTGTCACTGGAACTGACTGGGGGTTTCTGGCGATTATTCGGACAGATCTTGAACTTGAATCTGCACTAAATGGATAAATAATACTGCGGTGTAACTCCTCAAAGCTTTGGCTCTTTGTCTGAAAAAAGCAGGACATGAAGGCTCTCCCCACTGCAAAATCTTTTGATAAGAGACTGACAACAGGAAGGAAGAGGCACGACAAGAGGAGGCATCTCCAAATACTCCTAAATCACGTTACTTGAGGGGTATGTATTAGCCATACGCATAGCAAGGCGGATCTCCAGCCAAGAATTCACTCCAGCCAGGAATATGACTTTCAAAATATCAACTGGCATCCAGGGGAAAGCTGCCATGTCGACCCATCAGACCCGTACTGTGAAGTCTCCAGGAGATGGAAATCCCACACAAATATCAGTTCTGGAGGGTGGCATTAAAATCCCCCATACAGTCAGCATCGCATCTGGCAACAGAAGAGAGGAGACCTGGACTCTGGGTATAACGGCACTGGACATCGCATCGGTGAGGGGAAGCTTTCAGATTTCTCCTAACTCCTCCTAAGCTTGTGCACAGCCCAGACTCGTGGCAAGAGTGGCCAGACAGGGTATTAGTTGTTCAACTGAACCACAGAAGTTACACTTAGCTGAACCTCTCCTCTTCCTGTCAGTGTAGCTAATACCGATGAGACTGGTGCCTCGTGCTTTGAAGGTTTGGCTTAGCATTCTCTGTTTTTACAGGCTGACCATTTCTGGGCTGTTTCTGTTGGCAGCGCTGACTGTAGAGGAAGACGCAGTAATAACCCAACCAGAACAAAACACCAACAGCAGAGCCATCACACCACATTGCTGCAGAGCGTTGGATTTCATCTGTAAAATGTCATTGATTCAGGAACTAAGAAGGCTAGCTGTGCGCTCCTGGAAAGCCTGACGTGTCTGTTGTCGACGTAACAAGTCTAACTTCCGCCTTCATCGTGAGGACGTGCCTGTGTCTAAGCAAATACTAGCAACTCCAGCATATTTATGGTGCCTCTTGCAGTCAAGCTTGGACCATTAAAAAACCTGACCACTTCATTCAGTTTCAAGCTTGTAAACATTCAAGTTCTTTTTGTTTTTTTGTTCCCAACATGCAATAGAATGTTATGCAAATGATACTGGTGTTTTCATAACTATATATTTTTAAACATCTTATACTTCAACTTTTTGATAGTCACTACGTTCACGTGGTCCCCCATGAATTTTCTTCTTTTTTATTTCTTTATTCTCCCTCTTTCAGATCTTACTATTAATAAACCAAAAACAAAGAACAAAAGGAAAGATGACAATAAATACTAGCATCTGGGAAGCGTTTTCAATCTGTATTAATAATGTTCACTCTTAAATCTACCAGGAACACTGTAACAAATCTACAGATTATCACCTCCTACTAGAAAACAACATTTTTAGCTAAACCTGAACAGTGAAAAAGTGGGAATAAAAAACATGGCAAGAGCAGTGTGGTTTTTATTTCAAGCTCCCTGCCCAGCAGTATACTCATTATATTCATATTTGTGAAGACAGTTGAAACAAAACCTACCTTAGCAGTCAGGTAGTCACTAATCCTGCCCTAACAGCCTCCACTTGAAATCTCAAGCACTCCAGTTATTACTTTAGACCACAAAATCCTGAGAAATATTCACCTGGGTACTACGATCGTTCAAAACTTCAATCCACCTCCAACAGAGAAGACAGTCCAGCTTTCCAAAGGATTAGGCCCTCAGGGCTGATTTAAGCTTGTTTGCCAAAACTTTCACGTATCCAGTCCAGCAGAGCGTTAAAACTACAGATTTCTTCTCAGGAAGGGAGAGCTGTCTGGCTGTCTGTCTATCTGGTTTATACAAAGACTAATACAGTTCTAGGAAACTCACAGGGATGTTTTAGTTTCATGGTAAAACAATACTATCACAGGCAATATTTGTGCACATGAATGAAGATAAGGATGATGATACCACTGATTTCATAATCAGGTTTGTATTTTGCAAACAGGAACATGTTTGCTCCGCACCACACCCCAGTTCTCCTGCTGTGTCCCAGACACAGACAAAATTAAACCAACCACCTGAAAACAAGCTCTGCCAAATCGCCTGACCAAACCTATGAAAGCTAAGAATTGCTCTAGTCACCAAAGATGCTGCCTTCACAAAGCAATACTCCCTTTATCAGCTAAGATTTGAGTCTCTCTTTATAAGCAAGACTTATTCCATCCAGAATGAATTGAATGCCATCCCTGCAGTTTTATCTACTGCCTGTGTATAGAATATATATTTTTTTTTAAAAGACAGAATTATAGAAAAAGCGCAGATTGAATGGAGACCTTGAGAGGCCTCAGTCCTACCTCCGACTCAAAGCGGGGTTAAATTCAAAGTCAGATGAAGGTGCCCAGGGTGCTGTCCAGTCGAGATCTGAACGTCTCCAAGGACAGAGATTCTACAGCCCCTCTGGGCCACGGCTCCCGTGCTCAGTCACTCTCACTGTGAGTGGGTTTTTTCCTTATTTCCTTACAATTTGTAGATACGAGCAACTAGAAGAGTAATTTTTAGAACTGATACACGCAAACACATCTACTTTAAGAGAACTGGCTTCCAAACTGCATCTGCAGGTTTTACAAATGCTGAAAAATATTGTCAATAGAATCCATGTTACACACTTGGGTACCTATGGCCCCCTTTCTGCACACACATTTAATACCTCTGGAGTCCCAGCTGGGAAACAGTCCAGCTTACAGAAGCTGAGCACATTTTATAGTTAGATCTGTTCATAATTCTTCGCTGTAATAGTACTCCCAAACGTAAAGAGTGCACTAAAAGCTACACATACCTGTAGTATCTTAACTGCAAGGAACTCCCCAGGAGCAACGTGTTTGGGTTCACAGACCATCTGCAAGTCATTTTCGTTAAGTACCCATCCGTTTCACATGTGATATTAATATTCACATCTGATTAAAACACATGGAAAACTTATTAACAAAGATATACTTGTTTGTACAAAAAACATGCATTACAAGTCATAATTGCTCTGTAAAAGCTAACTGGAATTCAAAATGGAACTATTCTGACCTTACTATGAAAATACACCAAAATGATAATTTAAAATCATCTGGAATCTTACCTACTACATATAATTCAGCGTATCTATGATGACATTCCCTATTTTGATGACAACAGTATAATGCGTTATAGAAGAAACTTCCTCTAGGTTTTGTTGCTTTCAAGTTGAAAAGAGTAACTTTGCTTACGCGATCACTCACAAGCGTATACTGACTTTCTGGGATTTCTTCTGCTAAATTCAGCCACCAAACAATCTTCTTGGACACTACAATCTTGGTTTCGTTTTTATAGATGCAATGAAAGGAAACGTTAGAACCAACACTGGTCAGTATCTTAGGAGGGAAGTACAGGACTTCAGCTGCACAGAAGGGCGAAAAAGAGGAAAAAAAAAAAATCCACCAAGATTAGAATCTGAACAAAAAAAAAACAACCATAAAAGCATATGTCAATAGAAAAATATTATCATTACCCAGCTGTATTTCTAAATTTCCTACTTCTTAATTACTCTTAACAACTATAAGGGAGAGGAGCAGAAATGAGCCTTTGATGGTCTCCCTCCATAATGGATGTTTGTAAAATCTGGTAATAATAATAATCTTTACTATCCCCAGGCAAACAGAAATTAAATGAGCAGAAAACCACTGGAGGGCACAGCGAAAGCAATACACAGCAGCACAAGGGAAACAGGGAATCATCGGGGCGCCTGTAAACTAAATCTTGGGAAACTGGATTAACGCTGCTACTTTGTACTCTGCCCACTTTTTAAGGCATCGGGTCAGCTTATTTAAATACTACAACAAGTACTTGCAACCTAGAAAGGGTTAGCTTCTGTAACTTGTCTCACAAACACACATCACAAATTTTAAAACCGTAAAATTGTCCTCAGGTAAAAGTGAGAGAAGATCCAAACAAGAGAAGAGTGATGTTTGGGGGTGGGGGAGAAGCTAACCCTTAGAACCCTGCAAGAATGTTGAAGTCACGTTAGCTGAAGCATTACTGTGATGCAGTAACAAAGATTGTGAGAGAATTGCTTTTCAGAACCAGGGGAGAGGGGATTGAAAAAAAAAAATTAAAATAAAATCAAGCTTTCCAGTAGTTACTAATCCTGCTCCTAGTGAAGTCAGCAGGAGATTACTGTCTCGGAAAGTTGTTTTACAGTCTCAGCAGTGCAGTTAATACAAATGGTAGCAGTGATACAGTAAGTAATTCACCCAGGCATAAAGACACTGAGTTTGCAAAGCATGTAAACATGAACAAGCTCAGCCTCAGTCAGGTACTGAGGGAAGGTACAGGTGTGACACACCCGCTGTGAAAAGGAACAGTGTGCCAAAGATCAACACAAAGCCAGCAAGAAACTCCTTAACAGGTCAGGTTTGCTTTCCATAGTTGAGCAACCACATCAGGTATTTTTAGGATTTCTCCAAAATACAGGCCTTCTCAGATGGTAGAGCACACTTACAACATCATTGTCAATGACTTTCATGTTAAATATAAATCAGAACATCAAACTGGTCAACTGTACAAAAACAGAACTGCCCGATATCAGCGTCTGCTCTCGCGGTGTTAACGCGTCTCCGTGAACGCGAGGCAGCGAGCGTTCTGTCCCCGCCGCCTCGCTGCTCCCAGCTGGGCTGCACGCTCCACTGCTCTTCCAGGGGCTCATCCCAGCGCTGGCCATCGGCAGAATCTGCCAGTTGGAGCCTCCTGCAGTGAAGACATTCATCCCTCTACGCCGCCATCCGGTTAGTCACGACGGGATTATTTTGCTGATGAGATGTATGTTTATACAATTGCATAGGCCATAACAAAATTCATAAAAAATAATCTAACAGTATCTACTGCACCTCTTTTACATCCATATTTCTCAATGCACTCATAAAACCTTTCTGAAAATATCAGTATATGAGTATGTGAGAGAGATAACGTGTATTTACCCCCCAAAAATTCTCAAAGCTATATAGTTATTTATATTCACACACACTTTTTTAAAATGTGTGTATATAGATAGGTAAAAATCCAAAAGACTAAGGGCCAGTTACGCCTCTAGTCACGCAGTCAGGCACTCTGTGGTTCACGCTCGATTGCCATGAGGGTCTGTGTATTTTCAGCTTGTGTGGAAGAGAGCTTTCTGCAAAGTTTAGTTATTTCCTTGGTACTCAAGCACATCAGTTACTCTATTTAGCATAAAGTAAGCAGGTGTACATGTAAGTGCCTAGGTAAAGCACTAGTATTATCATGCAGTAGTTCAGAGGATACCTGTGATACACAGACCAAAACATTTCCAGTTAATCCTAAACAGAGCATGGAAAAATACAAGGCAAAAAATCCTGAAAATCTTTAGGCTGACCCAAAGCAGCTTAATCTGCAAAGCAAATCAGCAATCCTGACAACCGACCAAGGATTTGCCAAAGAAAATTTCTTTCCCTTCCTATACGCTCTGACCAGGAATAAAGCACCATTCTGATCCATTGTTTTAGCAAGAGCTGTGTGGATATAAGGGACCTCACGAAATCACAGGAGCCCTCTACTCAGTCCTGGAGAGCTCTCACTGTGTGTGACGTGTCAGGAACTCACCCTGTTTGGGTGGTAAATTGATTACGGTATACAAGATTATATGCTCAATGGCAGTTTATGAAGAGGGCTCAGCATTACAAACCAAGATGGATTACGTTAAACCTACAAACCCAAAGCTGCGTTCTGCGCTTTTAGTTCAGCTACAAAGCCACTTACTAAACTAAAAGGTAGAGAAAGCATTAGGAGAAAAATCTTGCGTTGAGTAGAGGGTGAACACTGCCAACTGTGGTTTGAAATGGAAAAACTCCCAGAAAAAGAGCTTTTTCTGGGCCTGGACAGGTGCTTGGTAAGCAAGCAAGAGGGCCAGACAAGGAGGTGTCATGGAGCTGACTGTGCAGTCGACACACATTAGCCCAGAACTCTTTTAATGCAAGTCTTGTACAAAAGAAAGCGCGGAATCTCAGGCAAAGCCATGCAGAAAGAGGAGCAGAAGAGGACAGAACTTCCACAGGATTTTTCAGCCCAGCTCACGCATGCTGTACCTCCCCGGATAACGCGTGCTCTCAAATACTCATTCCATGAAACAAAACAAACGGGGAAATCTGCTCTATTCCAAAACACTACTTACAGCTCGTAAGGGAGTGCACGTCACCTACCTCCCAAGTTGAGGTTATACGGTGTGCTCCAGTCACTCCAGAACCCCGGACCATGACGATTCCTGCACCGCACTTGAACTAAGTATGAAGAATCAAGTAGTGTATTGTCCACGGCCAGTGAGGTTTCTAGCGCAACTTGAACCATCTGTTGGATTATCAGCAGCCGTTATTGTTGTATAATGAAACAGCAAAAAGAAAGAGACAGAGGGAACCAAAACAAACAGTCTAGAGAGTAGTTTTTAGGTAGCAAGCTAGGGGAAAAAAGCTTTCTTCTTTAAATTTACTGTAAATTTGAGTATGGTAGAGGTTACATAATTCTGTGGAAAAAGATGCTATTTCATTACAGACTGCTAATTAACAGCTGCATGTATTCCAGAGCCAGTTGTTTTTCTGGCAGCAACAGAAAAAGCAATTCACTAATAAAAGCTATAAATATCAAACGTACACGCATGTATCATAGAATTTGGGGCTTGCTGAAGAGAGAGGACTTTGCCTTTAGACTTCACAGAATCTAGTATTTCATCTGAAAATGAAGATAAGAGTTTGTTTGCAGGACTCAACAGGATATGGGTCTTTCTGTATTGAGTAGTGGCTCTCCCAGTGCAGCAGACAAACTCCAGCTTGCCAGCTCTACCACACTCTGTTGATGTTTACCAGGCTCTGCTGGACACCACCAGCTCAGGAGAAACCAGTGCGCCATGCCCAGCTCCACCAGGCCAGCCATGTTGCTCAGCCCACCAGAGCCACTGCCCAAGGACAAGGAGGGTGGTACGAAATCCTGAGCTCCAGAAGAGCCCCACCAACCTGCACCACTCTGTCGTAAAACAGAGCAAGCAGAGCTGACTCACCTGCCAACCGCTTTGACCTGAATTTGCAGAGATCTTCACTTCATACTGAAGTGGGTATGGCATCAGCACAGGGTCAGACCAGCAGATCCTCACTTCACCTTTCTCTGTCATTTCTAGATGCAGGTTCAGAGGCGGTTCAGGCTTTACTGAGGACAAATGATTGACAAGTTTACCACCAATCCTGTTGCCCATGACTGCTGGCAGTAATGGGTTTTTACTGATTCAGAAGTCTCCTTCAAGTCTTTTCTTTAAACTCCGTTTTCAAGAGCTGCTCCACAGCTAGAGTATGACAGAGTAGCGTTGTGCAGTGTCACTGGAAAAGTGCACCATGGCACTGTTACAGAGTTACTTGTCAGGACGTGCGGTTTGGCCTAACGTTGCCTTGAAACTACATGAATTTCTTGCCTTGGGCCACAATTCTCTGCAGTAACCAAGCACTAACTTACCTGTTTTGCTGAAAAGAGTACTGAGAGGGATGGGAGCGCTGAGCAAAGCAAATTGCTTTGCTCAGCTCCTTAATAGACAGGAGATAATGTCCTCATACTGTACACAAAGAATTTCTAAGTATTCCCATCCCTTCCACAGTGATTACGGCTATGAAAGAAGGTCTCCAGGAGAGCTACATTAGGGCAAAGTAAAAAAGGAGGGTTTCAGAAATTTCCCACCAGGATGAAGAGAACTCTCTGGAGAGGGAAATGGATGGGTAATTCAGAATGATGATTAGGATTAGACTCACTCTTCCTCAGAAAAAGGCATAGCTTTTAAAACAAAAGTCAGTAGCTTCTACATCACACTTTCACTACTCTCACAATACAGAGGATGTCTGTTCTACTGATGCCACCTGTCTACTGATATCATCTATAACCAGGTATAACTCTATATTACACAAATATTCACAGTTTAACTTTCAAAATAATTTTTAATTCAGCTAAATCTTGGCAGAACATATACTAATATTACACATTTTTAAAATAAATTTCACTAAGCAGAACAAAACTAATTATGTCATTTTAAACACTGGCAGATACAACTCTGAATTTTTAATCACTTCCTATAGCATAATTTAAAAGCAGCATGATGATAAATGCAACCTCTCATCTCCCATACTAGCCCACCCAGAGACTTTTAACTTACCCTGTCTGCAAAGCACATCAGTTAGGAAGAAGTTCATAAAACCTGTATTTTTTTGTCCGCACAGCTGACAGGGTCCCTGCCTTTTTAAAATTTGCCAAGACCGGCAATAACTGTGCATATTGGATAGCCACACATATCAAATTCATAATGTCAGGATGGTTTTAACTTGATTAAACACACAGGAACATTTTCCAGCTTGGAAGACGTGGGAATTGTATGCGTAAGGAAGAAAGCATCAGGACAACAGAGCTGCTTGAAAGAGGAGGGAGTTTCATCTGCTAAGTAACTTTACAAACAGCTTTTTTCCCCCCTTACTTTTTAATTTAAGTCCCCAGCGACACAGACAGATAAGCTCCACCACTGCTCCCGACTCAGCCACAGAGCAGTCATGATTTGAAATGAAAGCTCAAGTCTGTTGACAGCCTGGCCTTTGCTCAGAATGGTTTTGTACCAGAGCCCAGACCGGCATTAGGCTGCTAAGAAACACGTACAGCAAGTGAGACAGCACCAGGGAGTCTTTTCCTGTTCTGTCTGTGCCCTCCTTTTCCACAAGAGACATCCTGCTGCTGTTCTCCATTAAAAAAGGCTTTAAAATATAGGTCATACTTACCTATGTCTATGGGCTTGACTGACATCAGAGGCGACCACAGAGGTGTTCCTCCAGTCGCAGCCTTCAGCCACACGATGTAAGTGTCGTTGAGTCTCGGGGAAGGCACGCAGCACTCACACTTGTCTCGCTCACTGCAGTCACACTGAGCAGCCAGGACAGTCCCCTCCTTCAGAGAGCTCGTAGATACATCTCCCAGTGGCAGTTCCGATCTGCAAGGGAAAAAAAAAACCCAAACCAAAACAAACCAGTATTTCTTTCTATACTCTGTCTCAATAGAGGAGGTTTGTCCTTCTGGATGAGGTTGATTTACAAAAAAAGAAAGTAATGAAGAAAAGTAAAAAAG
>Ga0181612_127709_pt1 | contig 10433 bp, 4 predicted proteins | sample HoacroProtozoa21_FD_119630 | JGI IMG/M metagenome (GOLD analysis project Ga0181612, IMG submission 119630) | Hoatzin crop microbial communities from Cojedes, Venezuel. Combined Assembly of Gp0051906, Gp0051904, Gp0051908 | reverse complement strand
TAAAAAAAAAAAATCATATATTTAATTTTTCAGTATCTCCAAAGGCCTGATGTTCAAATGTCTTACCTAAATAGACCTACATAAATCCCATCTACAGATTCATTAAAAGGTGACATTCTACAATCTCCTCTGCAATGAGCAGAAAATTTAGGATTGTTGTAATGTTGATATCTGGACACTTATGACATTTTTAATTCTAAACGTGCAGTCAACCTAAACACACTAACTGCCTATTCTGGAAGAAATTAAGATTTTCAATCAGACATTAGGTGATATACAGGGACTGCATGTTTCCGACCAAAAAAAGTACAGTTTCAGTACTAGGAGACAGAGTAATTGGTGTAAGAACATAAGCTTGGTTTTATTACAAAAAAAAATTGTTTCCAATATCTAAACTATATTAAAAAAAAAGAGGAAATTTTCCATGGTTGCTGCATGTAATGAAGGCAAGCATTTTCAGAAATCTGGAATAAAACCCAAACAGAACAGATACTATAAACAGAAACCCGATTTATTTTAAATAAAATTAACATCGTGGACTCTTACGTAAACTATTGCAGTTGGGAAAGACCAGTTAGAAAAGTTTTGGTGCATAAATTACTCCTATGGAGAAGTTTTCCACTACAAACTACCTTTGATTAGACAAGAGTTATGAACTTTTTTAAAAAAAAAAAAAAAAAAACACAACACATGAAAGGCCAGATCCCACACAGCTTCCTTCTAGGTTATATTTTAAGCACTGTCAGCCCATTGAATTCACCCAGGCTCCTGCAGGATATTGCGTAAGAAGAGATAAGCTTTTGTTTTTAAAATATTATCAGCCTGGATTCTACACTTCAAAACCTGGAACCTTCAAAAGGCGAAATGATACAGTTCCCTGATACGGTGCCATGCAACAAAGATTAAACCAATTGAATTAAACCAAAGATTACATCCAGAGCTGAAGCTTTAGCTCTGAATTTAAAAGTGGGAAAACTGTTATTTAGAGGGGGTTGGATGGTGAATTATTCGCAGGCCATGAGGTGGAGCTGTCCTACCAAAATTCACCGCCGAGAAGCACTGGCTGCCTCCAAGCGTCAGCTGGCCGGTTTTCAGCTGATTTGTCTCTTGGGGGGATACATTTGGTTTAGGTTTCCCCAGCAAACGTGAAAGTTTCTAAAATAGGTCATGCAGATCAATTGCTCTCGTAATTTGAAACCCGAAAGAGCAAATAATATCTAAACTGCGGCGTGGGGGTGGCCCGTCGCTGGAAGCGGGGACCAGGAGGCGAGGAGACAGCCAGCCTGGCTACCTCTAATCTCGGGAAAATTGTGACTTTGTTCAGTTTCTGCTTTACATCAGCACATACGTTACAGCAGCAGCAACGGGCAGGGAAACATTTTAATTGCATTTTATTAGTAGTCTTGCTTTCAGAGCAAAGGAATTAACACAACCAAGAATGGGGGTGTTGTATCAATAAAATGTGGGGTACATGGGATAAGAACACTCAAAATTTAATTAACTAAGAGCCATGAAAGTGAAGATTGAGGCATTTTGACTCTTCAAGGTAAAGATGGTATAAAATTTTAAAATATTTTAAAAACATGTAACGTTATCAGTATTATTCTAATTTAAAATAACACAATATTGTTTTGTAAAACCAAAGTAAAGTTTGAAGAAATCACTGCAAAAAAATTCCGTTAGCCATTGTGGGATATTGGAAGATAAAATCTGTTTGCAGAATATCGCAGGCAGTATTCATTGATCATTAACAAACCAATTAAGAAAGCTCCAAACTGCAGTGAGAAGTAAAGCCAACTTCCTACCACATGGTCTGGAGCAGAAAATGCTTCCTTTTGCTTAACATCAAACTGGCAAAAAGGAAAAAGTAAAAAAGCACTACCTTGCACAGTAAGGAAAAAAAATCAGCTTGCTTCTAAAGGAAATATTTTTTGTTTTTTAATTCCTTATTTACTTCGCATATATTTATAAATACCGCCTATGGTTCAAAACTTTCCTCTTCTTGATTTTTGCTACTATCAGTTCACATCTGAAATACTTAGTCTCTAAAGTGCACTTCAGATTTGCACTTGGTTATTCTGATCTTTTTTTATTGACAGTTTATTATACAAAGTGGAAAATTTGGTAGTAAATAACTCATGATCAGCCTAAAAGCCTCACATTTCACCTTAACATGATTTCTTTAAAAATAGTCCAGAGTTTGTATAAAATTTGGTGAAGTGCATGATGAAGAGGTTATTTTTGGAATTTTGTGACACAATTGCAAACCATTTTTCATTCAAGACTCTTCTAATAAGAGTAAAGCAAAATTAAGACATAACAGTTCAAAAACTCCAGTTCCCCACTGATCACAGTAAAGACTGAAAGTATCCAGTATTTACCACTGGATTTAGGTTTTACTGGTGTGTTATTCAGGGGTGGGGTTGCTCTATGTTTTAAAAATGTGTATGGGACCTACAGCAAACTCCAGCTGTATAGAAAAATTATTTTGAAGCCACATAATTTTTTTTTTTTTAAGACTGAAATTACCCTAAAGCATGTTGTATATTCTTAAAACCATTTCAATTCTTTGTATTTCAGGTATTTACAAATACAGAAAAAAAAATTATTGGATAATTACTTATAAACAGTGCATTTCATTTCTGAACTAGAAAACTGCAATACATGTAGAGTTTAAGACAAAGAGATCTGTGTTAATTTTGTCGCTGTTTTCTTAGGTCTTGTGGAAACACAATGGTTTGATAACCTGCATGTACAGAAGCACATCTAAAGATTCTGAAAATGGTCTGTAGAGGGTCAACTGGAACATAACGTGACCTCCAGAAAAAAATAACGGTAGGCTTTCTTAAATGTAACATCATGCTAAATGTCTAACCAGTCTTCATTTATTCTCTGTGGCAGCAAATACTTCAAACGGAGGGGGGAAAAAAAAAAAAGAAAAAAGCAACATCTGATTTTAATAAAACACTATTTCCCTTTTTCTTGTTTATTGTCCAAGTATAATCATAACTTTCTTTAACATTTATATTTTTTACACAATCATCCAAAACCTCATTGACTAAAATATAAACCCCACAACAATTGTGGGGAATGTTTTGGTTGAGAGATAAAAGTAAATTGGTCAAAATACATATTTGCAATAATTGGCCTTTACCATTGCTGTTCAAAACGCTCCATTTACAATCTTTCAGTAACTACATTCAACTTTGTGTCTTTCTGTGAGATATTTCTCTTGTCCCTTGTTCTCACAGTCTGAACTCGTTTAGTGCTATGTTTTCTTGACTCATAGATGTTTTACTATATAAAAGTATTTCCAGTCTCATTTAACAGACATACAGTAATACAAAGTCACTCTGTCTGATCATCATTATGGAATTCAGAATCCAAGTTTTTGCAGCGCAATTCACAGTTACACATGCATGTGCTTCACTTTGGGACTAAACAGAACCCACTTCAGCAGAAGCCATCCCAGGGCACCAGCGCAGTTCAGCCCACGGCACCAGCTGTGCCGACACGCTCTCTGCTGAAGCTGTGGCCTCCCTTACACACGCTGCAGTCCCACGCTCCTCTGCCAGGCCCTTTTCATTCAGAGTTCTACATTTTTGGTGTATTTACACTAACATACCTATACAGTGATGCAGCACGAACTGACACGGCCCTTACTCCGTCTCAGAATCCTACCACTGTGTCAAACATGATTCAGGGGGACAAGCACCATTCTGTTTCAGAGTTCAAGTATTTTTATGGATTTTCATCATCAGTACAATAGTGTTGTTACTGCAAAAATCCTTTTGTTATGTTCCAACACCTTCATTTGTATTATGCAGATGAAACATTCCTTTAGTGGTTGCTCTAACATTTATGCCAAATAGTAAGTTTCTCCCCCATTACAACACTGGACCGGATCAAAAAAATACCCAGTTGAAAACAAGAAGTTTATGATTCTTTATCTAATAACACATATAGATCAGGCACAAAAGCAAATAAATAAATACACTGGAAAGGAGCTAATTCTGTACACATTAAGATTTTGATCAAAGTGCTTTATGGTGGTATCAGCAGAAAAATTAAGACAAAGGGTGCTTCCCCGCACCCCCCACCCCATGTAACAGGAAACCCCAGGACCTGGACCATCTGCTCTAAATCTTAGGAACTTACTGGGCCCTGGTCATTGTAAGTCCTTACGTGGCTGATGCGGAGTGACGCACTGATACAGGCTATTTGTATCTTCAGTAAATCTAGACAATGCTTCTCAATCAGGCACGCAGATCCCTTCTGAGCTCCCCCCCCCCTTCAAATGGACTGCTTTGCTGCATTTTCTGAGCAAGCTACTATTCCTCTGTGGTAGCACCTAGGAATCACAAACAAACAAACAAACAAAATTCTTCCTCCATCCCTGGGGGAAAATAACTGTTCTCCACTAGTCCTTATAATGGGAAGAATATCAGCTAAACGGAGATGAGGAAAAAAACAGTAGCAAGGGAAAAAAAAAAAAAAAAAGGACAATCCAGGATAATCCTTTTAATAAACGTTGGGGACCTAACAGGGATACTAACAGTCTGAAATCCAGTCTGCTAATATTATCCTGTTCCCTCCACCCAGCCACTTTCTAAGAAATAGAAATGCCTTATAAAATGGTAATTAAGGCCAACTATGACAGGTTCTCAACTCTACAGCAAGGGCTAGAAGTTTATCAGAGCACAAGCTGGCCTAAAAACATCACTGAGAACAAAGGCACCTTACTTTGTCCCCACTCAAGAATCTTCTGACATGACCGCAATCCAGCTGTAATGCCTGAGAAAAATCTCTCCCTTCACAGTTCATCACTCTGTTGTATTTCTGTTAAGTTCACTGCCAAATGACCACCAACTTCCCAAGGTAATGTATGGTGTGGCACAAAAAACTGTCTCTAGACCCCTGCATTTGTTCACCACAAAATGCTACTCGTGTTGGTTTTGATCTCCCTAAGGGTATTTGCCAACTGGTTTGGCCTATGAAAACAAATGTGCCCCCCCCCGCATGGGGGAGTATAACTTCTACTTGGAAAAATTCCAGTAGATAGTCACGTAGAAATTTCTCCTGAGAAAGTGCTTGCAGAATTTGGGACCAATAGGCTTCAGCTGTAATTAAAAGGGAAATCAATGCTATTCTTTTGCACCTGAGTAATGCTGACAGTTCAAAAGTATATTTTTAATCACTGAAAGCAGAAACTCCTGACAAGAATTTAAGTTGTGAAGTAAGGCACTTTTCCTTTCTCACTTTTTCTCAGCCATGAACCTCAGTAAGATTTTTTAAATGTCTATTTCCTGTAATTTTGGTAATTTTAGAGTATAATTATTTTTACATTTTTATGACGCCTTTGGGGTATCATTACAAATATTTTTTAAGCATTTAAACTTAGAAAAATAAAATTAAGTAATAGCTTCTCTTAAGGAGAGACTGTCAGCCCTATTCTGAATAAACAATCCCTTTTAAAAGCAATCTAGAGATTTATATCCTCTGTAACCAAAGAAATTAATCTTGAGTTTAAACAAAATAGAGTAAAACATAATTTATTTAATGAAAATCAGAACACTGCTATTGCAAATGAAAGTTGGGTTTCTGGTTTTTTAATTCAACAGAGAGCTTTGTATGCAGTCGTAAGATTTTACTTGATGGGCTACTTCTTACAACTTAATCATACTTAACCAATTTGAACAATGCATTCAGATTTCTGAGTATTTTAATTTTACTTGGGATAGACGTCAATCAGTTAGAAAAGAGTTAAAGACTTTTCAGATTAAAAAAAAAGAGTTGAAGTTAAATGCAAGAAACATATTTAATGATAAGAGCAATCTGCCATGACATTGTGAAGCCAACAAGATGACAGCACAAGAATTCTTATGAGTTTTTCATATAAAAGTTTAGGAATAGCAGAGAATTAAAAAAAGCACAAACTGAGAAACCATTTTTATACATCAACATAGTTAAAAAAAATTACATTCTGTCCAGAAAAAACAGTGTTTCCTATAGACTATTTACAAAGTTGCATGAAACATTTGAGCATGCAGACCCTCAAAACCAATGATAATGCATAAAGAACTTCTAGTTTAAAATATTTAAAGCTCAGTTCAGTAAAAGCTAAAAGATCATCAGTATTTGCTGTACTTTCAAAAAGAAAAGAACTTGAAGTTCACATGAGGAAACATTGATATGCTTCACAATATACCATCAAAACAAGAAATTGTAGCCCAAAATCTAGAAAAATTTTTCACATCACAATAGATTGAAATAGTTTCCTGTGGTAACACCCATAACAGCCACAAAAATCTAACAGATTTTGTGAAAAAGTATACAACAGAAGGAATCTTTATCAAGAGAAATACAAACTACCAGATCATTTCTCTAATTCCCATATGTATTATGATAAAATACTATGTGGCACTTCCAGCTGTTACATTTCCTGTATATAAAGCATTCTCCTAAGCCTCCCTCAATTCTATCAATAGGATATTATCAGACCATATCAGAAAAAAAAAAATCAGCCTTATATACAACTAGAAAGCTAAACTCTGAACTCTAAACTCAATTATTCTGTCTATTGTACAATGACAGATATCTAACTGAAGAACAAACAAAATTAAGCTGCTTAAAAGCCAGAAGTTTGTAAAGAGACAGTAACTGTTCATATCCAACAGTAACAACTCTGAAGTCCTCATGAAGCCCCTCTACTGTCTAGCTTCACAATCTGAAAACCAGCAAGCTTCTGTCTGTAGGTCCACCTGTAAAACCTCATCTGAGCAAAACCTGAACCTGGCTCTTCATTCACAGCCAGAAACCAAAGTGTCACTCACAACAGCTTTAACTATTACCAGAAAGAAAACAGAGGTAATCCAACGGCACACTGACAACATTTTACATGAGTTCCCTCCAAAGTCATCTTTCTCAGAGAACGTAGGTGACTTTTCCCGGCAAAGTAACCTTCCCCTGTCTTGCAGAAAAGGTAAATGGTGTGCTCCCGTTATCCTCCCCCCAACTCTTGCCTTTACACTCATGCACCCTCACAAGAAAAAAAACTCTATTTCTTCCCACTGCATCCAAAGCCCGATGACATTCAACGTACCACATGCTCCTCCTACCAGCACCTCAGAGAGATTTATGAAAACCTCTGTATCTAGCAATGCTCCTTAGCAGCAATAGCAAAAATATGTCTAAATTGCACACATTTAGTGCCTGGAGCATGCTGGCCCAAAGCAATGCTTGCGCTTGCAATGTCCCTATCATTAGTCAGCAGAAAATAAACTTGGATGTGATCGGGGTGAGCTAAGCAACTGTGTAATAAGACACATGAATATGCATCATTCTAATCAATGCTAACATGGGAGATAAAAGCTCCTGGTCTCCTTCTCCTACCCCAGCCCACAATGGATAATGATCTAGGAGACTCAGACAAACTCAAGGCTCACATGGACACACAGAACACTTGGACTGCAATACAAAGGGGAACGAAGAGACTCAATGAAATGAACTTTGCAAGGCTGTTCAAGACACGACAATACAACAGTCCATTCCCATCTTCTGGCTGACTCGCTTGTTTACTGTAATAGGCTACCTCTCCCAATTCTGAAAGCATTATGTCTATCTCTACAAAGCCTCAAACTCATAGGAACCCACAACTTAACGTAGTAAGTAGCTTTTTGATGGTATGCATCCACAGAAAAGAAAATACACAATGTGCAAATAGGGATACAACACAAAAACAAGCCCAAAAATGCTAAGGTAAGAACTTAGCACAGACACACAAGAAGAGGAGAGAAAAGGGTTGGCTGAAAAAAGGAAACAGCATCTGCACTGAGACATACCACCACTGTACACTGCCACATCGAGTCTGAGGTTTCAGCCAGTCGTCAATGCCAAACGGCTTCCAAGAAGAAAGGGCTGTAAACTACCAAGTTATATTCATGGTGCTCAGGAAAGCAACACAGTCTCCATTCTGAAATTACTAAGTGACTGTAAGTACAATTGAGCACCCAGCCAGGGGTGAGACAATGTCAAAAAGCAAGATGGTGAAACACACACTGACACATCTTATATCTATTGACAGATTTATGTTCACAAGCACTTTGCAGTGAGAGCACATTGCAGATATCCAGCACCTAAGTACACCAAGATAAGAGCATGTTAACGTCCAGTCGGAGGAAAGGCACTACGTTTATAGATGAAGCCACAAGAGTTACTAAGAAGTTTTGCATTAAGCTTCAGTGTCTATCAAGCAGTTTCATTGTGTCTTACCAAGCTGTACACAGTGAATAAATCAATGTTACCTCTGTGTCTTTTGCCATAACAACTAGATTGCCCAGGAAACAGGACTGTCTGTTCAAGATGGACAGTGGTTTGCATACAATTTTCACTGAAGGTTAGATTAAAATGCTACTGCAGTTTGCCGCACCAATGTTTTACAGCTCTTACATGAATTCTGTGAACAGCCTCTCATGTCAAGGGCAGAGGTGACACTACATTTTCCAATTTTTATTTGCACTACAAACACCTGATTTACAGATGTCATACCACTGCTCCCCAGTCAGCTCTGCGCTACAGATGAGTCAGTATTACTGAAATATGTTTCATCAGTATTTCAGTATTCTGCCCAGGCACAGGCATGATGTACTTAGGAAGAGAGTAAGGTAACATGAGGTACCTCTCTACTGGGGAGCTATCTCACTAGCAACTTCAAGATAAAAGTTGTAAGGCTAGGGATCAGAATTCAAACATGAAAGCTTAATACTGGGAAGAGAATTTACCATAAGGAGACTGGTCAGGATTATGTGGTAAATGTCAAGCAGATATTAGACTACATGAGCAGACAGAACAGGAGTTGGTAAAGCTCACTGTGGCATAGAGATGAAAAAATAAGAGCGACACTGAAAAGTGAAGGAAGGGAAGAACAGAAGATGGAAGACAGATTAAAAACAGCAGCAGAAGGGCATGGTCTGAGGTAAAGAATGAAAAAACCCAAAACATCGTAAGACACATTGTGGCTAAAACAATAATTACATTTTCAGTGCAAACAGAGACAGATACCAGAGACACAAGAGCTAGCATGTACTTGGGAAGAATGGGGCCCTTATTTACAGTAATAACACAAAAAAACCCTCACACTTAATAGCGGGAAAAAACAAGCCCCCCAAACCTATAAAAAAATTATTATGATGCAAAATATTCTCCTTGAAAGTGTCTGAAACAGCCTAAACAAAACACTGTATGCTACTTAAATGAAAGCAAAGAGAGGGTTAACGTGACCTCATGATTTTAACAGCATGTTTCATTCCTCGACAAATCAACACTAGAACCAGAACATCTCAAAACTATCATTTTTCCCCCCACAGAAACATACAACAATTTCAAATGCCTGAAGCTCTAATATTATACCAATGGAAAAGCATATTGTTGAATGCACTGCATAGCTGTATAACTGTACAGCAGCAGATACTGAAAGCTATCTAAACCAATTTGAAGGTATTTTTTTCTCATTTTTATCCTGAATGTTCTCCAGTCCCCTTCATAATGATTTAAACACTGTTTCTGCAATAAGCAACTCAAGTGCCTGCCTGACATGACTACAGCATCAATAAGCATGGAAGAGACAGACAAATATGACTAATGATAGAAAAATAGAGAAGGAAGATAAAAAAGCCTTGTCTAAATAGAAAGTTTTACTAATGCAACCTTGTATTTAGTTGCACTGTATCAGATTAACTGAACTGTGACTCTATAAAGTCTAGGTAACAATATAATTTTTCTTTTCTTTAAACTGATTTGAGGAATTTGCACTTTAGAAAATAAAAAAGCATAGCTGTAATGACTGCGTGCATCTTTTTATTGCTTAATTAGTAGCCATTATTAATACTAATTAACGATATGGAGTCAAGAAAAAGTCCAAAGAACAAGAGCTGAACAAGAAAGGGAAAAAAGACCAAGGAAAAATAAGTTTTATAGATTAGAGCTTCACATGGACTGCCCTTTTCATTTCTCTGTCTTATAAAACAAATTAGACGGCAATCAAAAGAATCTGTCTACCTTCTGCTACAGGAAAAAAGTAAAACAACTTTGTGGCAATCAAGTTATCCTTCCTGCAGCTAAAATTTTCTTACCATTTAAATAAACAAGCAACTATTAATTCTGTAATAGGTGCTGGTAGAAAAATCAGGAAACAAGTACAGTAACAAAGAAATCAAATGGAGTACAAACGAAGAAGAAAATAACAACAATAAGAAACCAGTGACACTAAAATTGTGACAGATTTCAGCAAAGAGCTATGATGAAATATGACACGTAGAGCCAGAAATAAAAGCACACATTAAAAAAAAAAAAAAAAAAAAAAAGGGGGGTTAAAAAAAAAAAATGGGGCAAAAAAAAACACCCCCTTTAAAAAGGGGAAAAGGGGGAAAAAACGG
>Ga0181612_161353_pt1 | contig 10434 bp, 7 predicted proteins | sample HoacroProtozoa21_FD_119630 | JGI IMG/M metagenome (GOLD analysis project Ga0181612, IMG submission 119630) | Hoatzin crop microbial communities from Cojedes, Venezuel. Combined Assembly of Gp0051906, Gp0051904, Gp0051908 | reverse complement strand
TAAAGAAAATAGGTATTTGGATGTCCTGAATGCTTAGTTGTGGTACCAGTGGGAACTTTTTTCTTTTTTGTTATTTTTTGTTGTGGAAAATTCTTCACAGCACATTGAATGCTTCGAGATTAAAAGCTGGTGGGATCTCATTCTTCACCTCATATCTCTTGGCATCAAAAGCCATACAGTTTTCTTTGTATTCCTTGATAGTTTTCAACCCATGTCTCCTGTTACAATTTTTTAAAGTTATTTTATTGTATCTTGTTGTCAGAAAAGACAAAAAAAGTGTTTATCTATTTAGGCCAATTGAAGGAGAAAGAGAATGGAAAACAAAGACAGAAGGGTCATTCTCAGCAATGAGACACCTCTTTCTCCAGTGACAAAGTAATTGCCAATTATACAAGTGAATTCAGATCAATGGTGACAGTATTTTCAGAGCCTGACCACACCACAAAATAACCTTTTATTTTCTGTGGGCATGTCCGTCATAATTCTATTGCATTTTAGATTATCATATTTAATGGCAGTTCTGAAATTTTCATGTGCTAGCAAACACATCAGTATTTGTTCTGCTTTTCTGTGTTTTCCGGGTGCATATATGCTCTATATAAAATTAAATCAAGGAGACATGCTAATGTTTCTTTTGTATTGTCTGTTCAGCTTTAAGTACTGTACAGAGCGCTGTAAGGTGCTGTGACATATCAGTTACTTATAAATGACTTATGTGGTTCTGGTGTTACAGTAGGAGTCATGTGGAAAATGCCACGACCATCTGCAGAGTGGAAATCTGGAAACACTGTAATATCATATACAGCATCTATTCATTCTGCGTGGCAGTGATATCAGTCTGAAGAAGAGCACTGTTTGGCTATAAAATGATTAAGGCTGATGATACCAATAGATTTTAAGAGCGTCTCCTGTGTATGTCTGAAAGTATCTGTACAGTGCCAGATCAGTAATTTATATGAGCTGTTTCAGGTGTAGAAACATTCAGAATATTAGTAAGGAAAATAACAGGATAGTCATAAGCAAAGCAGAAGTTACAATGGCCTGGGCAGCAAATGAGTTTTTTCTAAGGCCAGAGCACTGTGACAAGCAGCAGACACGCAGAAGGATGTGGAAGGCTGCCACTCACAGTGCAGTGCCCTGTTGCCAGCCTGGTCCTCTAGCACTTTGCCACTGCGCATTTAGCATACACAGAGCTTCATTTTTCAGGTTACGAGTGTGATTTTTATGGCCCTTTTTGCTTCTTACAGTCAGTCAGTCAAAGAAATACATTGTCTTATTGAGGGATAAGGGTTGATTCTGTTTTTCACTTAGCTCAACCGGGAGTCCCATTTCCTCCTGTCCTCCTGTGTGCTGCAGTGACATGCAGAATTTCAGAGGACTTGTGAGAGTCCAGGAGAGAATTCCCGTTACATGCTTGATGTTAGGAGGCCTCTTTTTTTCACCACTCCAGCTCCCATCGTAGGAGGTTCGCTGAGGACATGCCGAAGTATGCTTGTAGCATTCTGCTGATATACACAAGGAGCTCCCATAACTGTAGGCATGGACAGCGTTCAGGCAATACAGATATGACTTGAAGTGATCTTTGCCTTCCTCTGGGCTGCACCTTCCAGAAGAAATGAAGTGCAGTATCTGCCCAAGGAAATACGGGTAGATAAAAACTTAATTTTAGTCATTCAGGGTTATGTGGTGAGCAGGGGACTGGAATGGAAGGACAGTTGTGAAATTCTTTGATTCTACTACGGCACTCTGTGAACAAACTGCACTGATTCTTCCACAGAGCTACTGTAATGCTCTCCTTGTTATTACATTGCATAAATAACCAGCTGCTGCCTCTTACCTTTATTTCCAGCTGTTAACTCCTTTAAACAACAACTGAAAATGAGGTAAACAGCATCCTGATAATTTTCTCCTTTCAGATAATTTCTGTGGTTATTGTGTTATGGCAAACTGGGAAGAGATATGGTGTAGCAACAGAGGGGAGGCCTCCCTCAGAGCAGTATGAGGAAAGATGTGTAGATACCGAGCAGTGTTGTAACTGCATGACTCTTCAGTCGTTTCAATGAGAATCTTATTGTGTGTAAGGTGCTAGCAGCTGTGCGTAAGGAATGACAGAACCCGTTCTTCTGAAAATGCACAGGGACCTCTGGTATAGAATAGAATTTATTTTTAAATGGAGGCCTTCCCAAAATATCTTTGTTTTGCTCTGGGCTTATTGCAAAAAATATGTTTTTGTGACATTTTGTAAATGTACCTGCATCCTTAGATAACATTATTGTTGTTGTTGCTCAAAACTATTTACAGAAAGAAACAGAAAGAAAGTGCAGGCAGTTACCTAGCAAGACAAAGGGAAAATGACAGAGATGGTGAAAGAAAAGCTGGATTTGAAATGCAGCAAAAATTACTATCTTGCAAAATTCATTCCACCATGTGGGTTTGCTGCAGTGGAGAAATGTGATTGAAATGGTCATCCTCAGGGTCAGGTGAAGAGAAGTTTACAGGCATCACATAAAATTAGGAAGTGATTCAGTAGGTTAAAGGCAGTTCAGAGTTTTAGATTGCTGAAGCAGCACAAATGAGAGAGCACTCCTGTATGAGGATCAGGAGAAAGATCATAGAGAGGAAGGTTGAAAGTAGACTAAGCAGACGAGGACATCCATGTTTAAAATTAAAGTTGCAAGGTAAAGGATGTCAATTAAATGTTATCAAGACATTTCAAATTCTGTTTGGAGATAGATAAGAAAATTGTAAATGTAGCAAAGAAATGTTCAAAGTAATAAATAACATTTATATAACGTATCCATCACAAGATCTTGAAGTGGTTTACAGAGGCACTTAAACATTTTATTTTTACTTTATAGGTGATCAAATTAAATGACTTGAAAAGTTACACAGAAGTCAGTAGCACAGCCAAACTACTGATCAAGAGCCACTACTTACAGTAATCTAAATGTAAAGATGCTAGAATATGCTCTTTCATGTAAGGTAGCTGTTCATCTCACAGGTGATACTTCTGTGTAACTAAACCACAAAAATGCTAGTCTGCTGTATATCATCCCTGCATTACCTGAGTGCAAAGCATCACAAAACTATTTCTAAGCGTTGGAAACTGATGTCAGTGTTTATCAAGATAGCTTGCAATTTCTCTTTGCGCTTTGTCTGCATTTCACAGCATATCATACGTGGCATGTCAGTAAAAAATAGATTCAGTCTTGCCAGCAACAGAAAGCAAAGAAGGAAGCAGTGGTAGTTGGCTCCCAGCAATGTTCTCTTGGGAACAAGTCTGAACTGAGGCAGCTTTAGGGCTCTTCAGTTAAATTAGTTTTTCTTCAGTCCTCTGCATGATGGGGTTGTTCTTTTAAGGACACCACCACTTTGCAAACATCTGAAAAAAATGGAATATACTCCTAGGAAACAGGCATCTTGTTGCACTGCTGAGTTTATAGTAGATACCAGTTCACAATACACAGAGAAAATACCTCTCGGCACCATAAGAAAGAGAGCAGAAACGTTCCATAAAACACTGGAGGAAAACTGTCTCTGGCTGATAAGTTTTTAAAGCACAAAAATCTTGGGGGATGTAACAAAGAGCCCCAGCTATCTTACAAGGAACAAGACAGATGTGTCTGTCCCCATTACTGGGGTTCCAAGGCAGAGCTGGAATGCCGCTGTGCGTGTCAGTCCTCTCTGCTGCCCGCTATGTCATGGCACTACAGGGGGCTCAGATTGAGAGGCTGTTTACATGATTATTTCAGTTGTTTGAGGCTTTTTCCAGAAAACTCATATTGTGCCTGTAGTTTGTGGTAAGTTATCTGCCATTTTTAGTACTGTATTGGATTCAGTTTGATCTGTGAATGAAGTTTACGTAGATGAAAGTAGACCTGGGTACATTCCAGTTCCCAAAACAACTGTTTCCAACCTTCCAGATCATTTTACCATCACCTTTTTGCTGATTCTCCTGTATTCCTTAGTTATTTTATCTCTGAGATGTGCAATGACTTGTTTGTAGTCATTATAACAACACCAAAATGGCTTAACAGTGCTTCCTCCACGTGACTTACCACAACTGGAAAATGGTGCTGATTGTTCTGGATGAAATGGATAAGAGGGTGAACAGATAATCATCGCTATCATTAAGTTTGGCATCATGATTTATTGCCTTCCAGTAGTGCTCAGTCCCACAGTTCTTGATGCTACAGTCTTACACATGGTCTACTTAAGAGATCAACAGATCTCTGAGCAGGAGGATGTGGGCTTACTTGGAAAGGCTCCAGTGTGGAGTGGCCACAGCAAAAGGAAACAAAAGTGGTTTAATGATAGGTTAATCATGCCATGGTGACTCACTGATCATGGGTGGATTGCTGTGCTTGCATATCCAGAATCCACCAGGAGCTTGGAGTGTGGACAGGCTTTGGCAAGAAACTGAGAGGTGTACAAGTGTCTGTGCAAACAGAGAGTGCTTTTTTCTGTAACTTATCAAAAGAGTTGTCTCCTTGGATGCCTGATCATGAGGATGGCAGTACTCTCACTGTTTTGCTCAGAGCTGTAAGCAACCTTCAGTAATGTGGATAGTCAGAAAATACGCAAGATTTATGTAGTGGCCCTTAAGGAAAATTAGTCACTGGAGCCATTTATACTGGCTTATATTTGCAAGGGGGAAAAAAAGCAAGATATTTTGGTCTAGCAGTACAGATCTTAAATGCATAAAACCAAAAATGCTGAAAGTGTTCATGTTTGCATATTGAATGGTGCTTAAAGGAGATAAAATATCAACAACAGTTGCTGAAAAGTCCTAAGTATAGATAAGGTGGAAGTAAAACCATTTCCGTCTTAGCTGATAATTTTCTAGCTTCTCTGTTTTGGTTCTTGACTTCAGCAGTCATTTTGCTAAGTTTTGTATGTAAATTATTTTGTTTTCACATTATCTCTTAAATAAAGGAGAAATTCTCATATAGGCGCATGCAGAGCTGACTTGCTTTTAATAATTCGTACAGTATCTCTTTGAGAAAGGAATAAGGAAAAAAAAGTGAAAGCACATTGTTTCCCAAATGGCAGTAATGCCTCCTGTCAGACAGTAGAAAAGGGAGAAAAAGGTATAATAAAGCTCCCTGCTATCACGAATCTTGCAAAAGTGACCTCCACTGGAGCTGTAAATTACTTGAGGAAGCCAGTTAGCGAGGTTGGAAATGTGCAGAACATAAAATTGATATTCTGTTATAAAAACAAGCTAATGCAGAGGTGAAAAACCCGTAGAAATTCTTATTTTCACTAGGAAGAAGCAGTCATCGTAGGATTGTGGGTTAATTCAGGTCAGAAGGGACATAACGAGGGCTCCAACCTCCTCTCAAAGCAGGGTCAGCTACGAGGCCAGACCAGGTTGCTCATGGCTGTAGCCAGTCTGATCTTAAAAACCTCCAAGGGTAGAGATTACACAACTGTAATGTTGAAGAAGAAATTGAGGTGATAATATGAAAAAATTAAAAATCAGTTTGTACTTTATGGTGTAATGTAGCTTTCAAAAAAGCCCAGACTGTCTGCACTGTATATGCAAAAACTTTATACTGTGGAAGAAGGTGGCAACAGGTGGCCTTTCCTGTTAGGAACAACCTGTCACATTCCCATATTTTGCCAGTACATTATAAGCTATAATAAGCTACCTTGCTGAAGTAGCAAGCACTTTAACACGCTCAAGAGAGAAAAAATGAAATGAAAATGTTGATGATTGAATGTGCAAGTTGCCTGAGTTTTTAAGAATGGCTACCAGTATTTGGCTTATTTTTGTCCTTTCAATTACAATTTTACAGCAGTAGTGTGTATGTACCACCAGTTAATTTCGAAGGCACATTAAAAGCTTCTTCAAGATACGAATTTGGCCATATAGCCGCCGCTGATGTTTTACTGGTGTACAAACAAGTTAAGTGATTAACCCGAGGTCACTGAGCGTGCCTGTGGCAGCTGGGTGGCAAAACCCAGGTGTTTGTGCTGTTTTGTGTCTCAGCAGTCCTCCCCGAGGAAGAGGTAACAATACTAACGTCACAGAAGAGAATTCTCCATGAACAATTAATACTTTCTTCTAAAAAGGTCCCAGAAAATGCTTGAAAAAAGGAATGTTGAAAAGCAGTCTGCTTCGTGCCATGTATTTTACACTTTTTTTTTGCTTCAAATATAAAACATAGCAAAAACGAAGAGCCTAGTAAATGATCTCCATATAAAGAAACCCAAAAACTAGAAAAGAGAAATGAAAAAGACTGGCTTTGAGGCCATTTACAGAGTTGGAGGGATGTGAGGCTAGTGCAGTCCAGAATTTAACATCTGTATCCTGCTGCTGATAAAATGTGGGTGTAGTCCAGTTGTTTGCCCTTTCGTTGCAAAGTGGAGGCTAATAAACATCTCTGACAACAGAAGCAGGTATTATTTAATCACAGCTGTTACCACAGACAGGACTGTGCCAGTTATGTTTGCATTGCATTTATATTTACAGAAACAAGTTTGTTCAGAAGAAAATTATCTGTCTGTGCATCTGTGCATACATCAAAGTATGTCTGTTAAATACTTCTGCCACACAGCAGAGCATGGAAATAGAAAGATAAGATCACTAATTTTTTTTTTAGATATTGAAATAAATGCTAAAAATAGGGAAAAAAATGGTCAATTTCTGGAGCATCGTATTATTTGAGAAGTTTTCATAATCAATATTGACTTCTCCAGAGAGGAGAAGGGGCAGAGGACAGTTTCTATGATAACTATTGGATTGCTTATGAAAGTTACTACAATATTTGTCTTGCCCATTCCATGCTTTGTTATGCAGTCAGAAACAGATTTCTGTGTTTTCAAGAGCTGTTCAAGCATAATTAGAGGCTCAAAATGAGTTGAAATCTCAGCTGGCGGCCCAGCAATTTGTTTTCATGCTGCAAGTCATTCAAGATTTATACATGCATAACTTTTTGATGGAGTAAGGGGATATCCTCAACCCAAGTACTCTGTTACACCTCTGTTTTTATGCAAGGTACAGTGCTCTCGGTGTCCAGCTGCATGCTGTCCTCTGCCCCTTAACGTGGCAGAATCTTAGTAGCTGCTCTGCTTCCGTCTCTCTGAGCAAAGACTGCAATATAATTGCAATAATGTTATGTAATGGTGCGTTTGTTTCATTTGTAATACATGGCAGCAACAGGGTCATTTCTAAAAATACTGGCAGTGCAGGGAGCCAGGCCCCTCCGGAGTCTGAAGAAGGTTTCCACGGCAGAAGCTCTGCCCGGGGGAAGAGGGCTGTGGCGTGCAGATGGAGCGTGGCCAAGGGAGCGCGCAGGTCGGTGTGGGCAAGGTGCCTTCAGAGGCAGAGCGCTGGTCGCTGCGTCCTCCCACCCGCGCGCTCGGGGGGCCTGGGGGAGTCCTTCTGCAGAGGTGGAAGCTGCCTTTTCCCTAGTCACCGCAGACTTGGTGCACACCAGAACTGTCACCCTCGGTCTCTCGGATGAATCCCCCTGACAGCACAGCGGGACTGTTTGTTTAAGGGGGTGCAGCCCACGGCTGGCTGCATACGCTGAATAAACAAAGAAATTACTCCCAGACAACTTCAGATGCATGACTTTGTAAAGCATCTCTGTTTCCTTGTATTCAAAGGGCCTTTTAATAAAGGAATGCATAGGTTAGCTGAATGAATTTCAGTTTCAAATACAAGAACCATCTCTATAAACAGAGAACATGCTGGTGCTGTAGAATACTACGTTTCATACTGTCTAAAGAATAATACGAATACAGGTAAAGCAGATTGTACCCAGGTGCCCTCCTCACTGAGATGGTTCCTTTCTCTGTCCCTGACTACCACGCAGTAGTGTATCAGTGGAGCACTGGCCATCTTCACTGTTGACTCATGACGCAGCTTTTGGAAGGGAAGTTAGAGGAGGGTCCTGTAAGTTCTGTATTTGCCTTTTCAGTGAAGGCAGGAAGACACGACATAATTGTTTTAATGAAAAATCAAGAAGTAGTTTGTCTGCATATGTAACACATACATTTGGGAGACCTCAGTTAACTTATCCTTGAGACCACTGGCATTATTTTTGCAGTGGCACGAAGAAGGCTATGCTATAGATATCCTTCAGTTACACAATCTGTTCACTTAGAAGCAAAATACGAATTTTTAAATGAAATATGATGCATAATGGAATTTTAATTAAAAAGGTTATAATTCAAGTAACAACGTTCACGTGCTTACCATCCAGATTGAGTCATGACATGAAATCACGTTTTGATAAGATCTCACTACTTGCGTTGTAGCATGGTCAAGTACTCACACAGTGGCATGTTCTGGAGATGCATGCACTTTTTTGCCCTTCTGCCTCTCACTAGCAGGTTGTACAAGACGGGGCTTGCGCGGCTGGAAGGAGGCATCACTGTTCACGCCCTTGTCTCTAGGCCTTTCATGACCATGCATGGGTAAAGCTGACCCTGCATATATATGAGCAAAGATTTTGCAAAGCTCAGAATTTATTTGTTGTTTTTAATATAATGAGGGCAACATTACTGCTGTATTATCCCGTGCCTTTGCAGATCTAATAAACATCATACATGATTTGTAATCCTTGTTGAATATGCTTATGTAGGTAGAGATTATTTCACTGATTTTCCCAAATGATCTAAGCATTCAGTGATTACCCCTCTAATTTATTTCTGTGCCAAGAATAATGAGTGGGCTCGTGATGCAGCTCTGTCCAGGGACCCGAGAGAGAGGAGGTTTCATGTGAGTTATGGCAACTACTCTGGTGTTCATGGGGAAAAAAGGCCTCCACCTCCCCTTCTCCCCTCTTCCATGTAAATCTCTGTCAACCCCCATTGCTGACTCCAGATTACAGGGCTTTTAAAGATAAACGATTAATTATCTTCATAATCAATTTGTCAGGGCCATTAAGGCCTAATAGTGCAGCCAGGGCCCTGGCGCAGTTATAGAAATGGAAAGAAGTAGGCTGGAAAGAAAAATTGTTCCACACTGCAAGACGAGTGTACAAAAAATTAGTTTCTTGTAGTAAAATGTTTCTGGATGCTTTCTGTGGTGACTTAAGAAGCTAGGCTTGCTCTGTTTTTGGCATGATCTTGGCATATATTGTTCAGAAAACAACAAGATGCCCAGTTGTGAATATAGAATACGGCTACCCTGATAGAAACATTTAGAAGTAGTATGAAATCTATTTGTCCAGCAACACATGTCTAAAAAGTATCAGTGTATGTATTTGATGTTCTGAGAAATGTCAGCATGACATATAGCCAGGAAGTAGTCACAGGGCTTATTTCAACCTTTGTATTTATAATCAGGTCTTTGGGAGACAAAAAAAAAAAAAAAAAGTCTGTTTTGAGGTCTGCCCCTTCTAATGAGAAGCTTTTGAAAAGTATGGGAAAGTAAGTCTAAATAAAGTATCTGTGTAAGACCTTTTTCAAAACACTTGTTGCATTTATCATAAGAAGCTGTATAAATCACTTCAGTATCAAGCATCTTGTTGTCAATTGTAATTTTTACTCATCTTAAAAGAATACAGAAGTAAGTATTATATGACTCATGAAGGTTCTCACACTTGGCAACATTGGCTTCTTCAGTTTGAAAAGGCTTTCAGAGAGACTTGCTAGTTAGGGAGCAAGATTTATGGGGACAAGCTGTATCTTTTATTAGACCAAAGCATAGCATTGGAAATAACGGACAAGCTTCCAGGCAAAGGGATCGAGGGACTGAAAACAGCCACACTGACTGGGCTTTGCAAGGAAACTTGCTTCAGTGCTTGTCCTTGCTTTACCTGCTCTGAAAACAAGAAGCATTTCAGTCCCTAGGCTCTTGCGTTAGTGCTTTTCACAAGTATTAAAATCTCACACATTTAAAAAAAGATACGGCAATTACAGTTTTTCAGCTTGCACACTGGATTGAACTGACAGATGTGTAAAGAAAAGATTTAGCTAATGAAATTGATATAATGTGCACTTTCCTGTGAAGCCTATGCTACCTAAGGATGTAGAAATATAAAATATGAGAAACACTCATCCAACTGTGGTAAATACCGCATCTTCCCTGCTAGCTTTACATGGTAAGTATTTTTACTTTGAATCTTTCTGTACCGTCTGTATATGTTTAGCTAGATTAAAGCATCATTCTGCTTAGAGTTTCTTGGCATCACTGTAATGTAGGTTGTGGCATGTGATCCTACACAACAAGGAAGGTTTCTCTGATGGTGCAGCAGAGTCAGGAAAACTTCTGACTGCATATTTCTCAGATTCAAAGTTGGAGTTTAAGTAAAGGTACACCCTTAGTCACATGTGTTTATCTTCTCAAATGCTAATGTTTTCTGACTAAGCAAATGCACAACCAGTTTTAACCAGCAGCGCTCAGCTAAGATCAGAATTGAGCTCGCCCTTCCTGGAGACACATGCCACCTGTGAGTTCCTCTGAAGAACTTCTGG
>Ga0181612_154175_pt1 | contig 10434 bp, 9 predicted proteins | sample HoacroProtozoa21_FD_119630 | JGI IMG/M metagenome (GOLD analysis project Ga0181612, IMG submission 119630) | Hoatzin crop microbial communities from Cojedes, Venezuel. Combined Assembly of Gp0051906, Gp0051904, Gp0051908 | reverse complement strand
TATATACATATATTTATATGCACATATCTAGATATGTGTATAAATATACAGTAGAGCATCCCTCTACTGTGGTATCCTTTCAAATGTAACATCATTTTTAAATCCTGCATGAGAGTTGAGAGACAGACCCAGCCTTACCGTCCTAATTCCCAGCTTCTCTTCACCTTTTGAAACCGAATCCTCATTTCTGTCTCTATGGTGACAGTGACGTCCAGGTCCCCCCCGATGAGACGGCTGCTGGCATGCACGTCAGGTGCCAGAGCGAATCTGTCAGCACCAGAAACCTCTCCAGTCTCCGGCTCCTCTGTGGGAAGCGGTGCTCTGCTTCTGGGTCTGACAAACAACCCAGTAAAGAAAACAGTGTTAAACCACCGTCCCGTGCGTAAAAAAAAGGGAAAACTGGGTCTGAATATGGTGTCTAAAAGCTTTTTTTATTTTTCTCTTCATTAATAATTACTGCTACTTGGGAAATAAATGTAATAGCACTGCTATCAAAGAGTGTATCTGTATAACCTACACAGAATGAACTAATTACAGGTAATTTCTCCCAGAGGGTTTGACAGTGAGAAGATATTTGCATCACGAAGTAGCAGCAGCTGATAAGCAGCATGATGAAAACCTCCTGCAACGTCCATCCACCTGGCACAAGGAACCAGCAGTGACAGAAGGATGTTTCTTGGCTCCTGGTTAGTGGGGAGAGGAGCAAGGGGGGAGATTTTTATCGAGAGCTAAGTGAGGAGCAGCAGGTGGAACCTGCAGAGGTGTGCCTTTCAGGCAGCTGCGGGAGGCGGCTCCGGTGACTTCGTCTCCTTAGGAAAGATACAGTGAGTCACTGGGGTTATAAAACACCAGCTATTATATTCAGTCCTGGTTATATTTTATGATGTGTATACCTAGCTTTTGTATAATGCTAACACACGCCTGCATTGTAATGTGTCTTCCTGTAGCAGCTCATAGGTACAGTGAAGGATTTTCAGTCCCCGCTAGTGCTGTCCCTCTGGGTTCCCGAATGGGGGGAAAATGTGCCAGGGAAAGAGGTTTGACTTTCTGCCACAGTCCACTGCCATCACTTGCTGATACTGCACACCCTGTAGATGCTCTAAATCATCTTTTTATTTCACTGACGTTTTGTAAGTTTGCAGCTGAAGGTGACTGGCACAGCGCTGCACATCACTGCAACCTTGCTCTCCACTGCAGAGGAGGAGATGAAGTCCAGTGGTGGTTGCAGCAGCAGGTCTTGCCAAGAGGATTTAACCGTGTGTGACACACTGCTGCAATCAGCTCACTTGCGACTCCTCTCTGATAAAGTCATCCGCTTAAATTTTAAGGGTCCTACGCAATCCAGATAAATATTTGGAAAATGAAGTAAAGACACAGATTAGTCCTGTATCTCCCTAAGCTTCCACATTCTTTTTCACCAGTCAGCCAGAAAATATACAGCCCATCATCTTAAACATGAGGATTTTAATAGCCCAGCAGATATTAAGTACTATCCAGAACAGACATAATAGCAATAGTATACTACTAAATCTTGCTTTCCTGTAATGCATGTTAACAATCCAGTCCCAGACCAGGTTACTGGCGTGCCATACCTACTGTGTGGAGACATTTTCCCCATGTTCTTTTCTTGATCCTTATTCATATATCACCTCTTTTCTAACCCTCAGTCTGTAAATGTTTGGGATTAGGGAATGCCTATTGCTCTGTGTATTGCCATTCTCAGCCCCTGCCTGAGGCTTTACATGCTACAATAATACAAAAATAAAGCAATTTGAGAGGAAATACAAGAAAGTCCAAAAGGAGACAGTTGTACAGGACATGGTCATGTATATAACCCCTGAGAATTTAGGATTGCACCCACAAGATGCAATGCCTCAGTCTGCATAGTTAGTAAGCACAGAGATCATCTTTTCACACAAAGTGACATTCACCATGTTTTTCTCTTCACACAAGCACCAGCTGTAGGTTCACTGCAGAAGCCAATAGACTTGTCCTTAAACAACCTCAGCGGAAGCACAAATAAAAGCCATCTCCCTCGTTCATACAGAATCAATTTCTATTTTACAGCAGAGATATACAAGCAGCATCTTTCTGTCAAACCACAGGATGCAGAGATCTGCAGACTAAGAAGGGTTGGATGTCCTGATGTCAGCAGAGTTCCACGGGTGCCTGCAGGCCCCTTTCCGTCAGGGACCTATAGCCAGTCCCAGCATTGCAACATGGAATAGCAGACCAGCAAAAGTACTGTTGGCAAACCCATCAGCCAAGGAGCACTGGGAACCCCCAGGAAATCGAAGTATAATTTAAAGCGTTCCTTATTCTCCATTCTCCACAGATGTCTAACAGGAAAGGTGACCACAGGGCACAGCAGCATCAAGGTGACAACACACAGAGTAAATCCACAGAGTGGGTTACACCAAAGGTCAGAATATCAGAGCACTGTGGAGCAGAGATCAGCCTCCAAGATCTAACCTGTAGCTCACACAAAAGTTTAACAGCAGAAGCACCACCAGAAGAGGAGCAGGCCTTAAAGTAACTAATATAAAAGAAAAATAGAAATTTTCCTCAGAGCATCCAGAATAAAACCTTTGATTATGATTATTTTGGATCTGAACACATCTGATACCTGTGTATGCACATCATAAAGAGACAAGGAAATTTGAAGGGGTCATATCTAGGTTTGTTGAGGCCACAAAGTGATCTTTCAAAGAGACTTTTTCCTTTCCCTTCCCCCCGATTGATTGTACAGAATGCCATCAACTCCGTAAGATCATATACTCTCTTCTCAATCTATATCCATCTATTGTATTTCACAGGTATTTAACATTATGCTAGCTAGACTTCATACATCCAAGGAATATACATCTTATAACACCAGTAATTCATATGGCACCACATATTTTGTACTACAACTAATTACAGCTTCAAGAGTTATTTTTTTCATTCTGTGGCAATAACTGTTGTGAAAAAGATTGTGACTTTTAGGATTTTCTCATCTAGAAAAAAAGAAACCAACTTCCCTCATACCCTACACACCCTTTAAGAATTAAAAAAATAAAGGGGGCACAGGACGAATGCGTGTTTCTCTGTCAATACTGAGTCGAATCAGGACAAGTTTTTTTACAGAACAAGTTCTCTGGCATTTTTCTGGTTTCATGCTTTTAAACTTCTAATGGCAACTTTTTAACACATTTCTAATTGGAAATGTACAACAATAATTTTTTAAAATATAAAAACACTATAGTTATGTCTTTTGCTTTGTTTGACAAAACTATGATTTCTACCAAAACACATGACCAGCCCTCGGGTGGCCTATTCACAGCACACAATTGTATTGTCCTGGGCACACAAGAAGACAGACAAGATGTGGTTTAATTGAGCCTCAGACTTCATTTACTTAACTTTTATGGAAACTATCAGTAATAACTCGTAGAGGGCACACTATTATTTCTTCTTTCATCAACTCTAGATGATCAAATGCTGCCTTTTTTGGCTACTTCTTTCTCACGCACTCAGTTACATTCATGACTGGGATGCTATCATCCTCTTTGCTGTAGAAGGGTTAAAAAGCCGGAAGAAAGAGGTTGTTTCCTCACTACGACAGACATACAGAAATGCCCAAAATGCATTACAAAGTTTTCTAAGAGGTTTCTTTCTTGAAGTCTACTACTAGTTCTTAAGCCACTGATAGCTTGGTTGACTGCTCCTTAAACCCTGAAACCCAGATGAGTTGCCAAAAGATATCCAACTCCTTAGATTAAGTTTTACCTTGGAGTTTTACTCCAAGGTAAAAAAAATGCCATCCCTACAATCAGGAAACAGTACTTCATTTCTGGATAGCTTTGATATCAGACAGAATATTGTGAAGCTAATGAATGATTCTCCCCATTCCCAGAGAGTCAGAAATCTTTGGAAGTGTCCTTCTAAAGCTGTTCAGACCAGCCTGGCACAAAGTCACTTCAAAGCAGTTAACTCTGAAAACATTTCCACATGACATGAGTCTGAAGACATCTGCCATTGAGGTCACATGTTTGAAGAAATTCTGTTCTTTTATGCTGGATTGGCTACACCTCCTGTACAGAAAACTGGTCCAAAGAGACAAAAAGGAACTCTCCGGGCATGAGGCATTTAGTGAGTAAAAGCCCATTTCCATGGAGCTTAAGAGCCAAGCAAGGTGGGGTGAGTGGCAAGGAGATGAGTTGGCATGCAAGGGGAGCAGCTCTACAAGCACCCCTTCATAATCTGTTTGGTCTGCTTCCCTAGAGAGTCCACCATCTCCCGAGATCACTAAAAGTATTCGCATGCCCTGCAACTGACCCCCATCCTTATACTTGCAAATCTTATTCTGTAATTGTTGCTTCACCTATCTGGACAGAACAACTGCATATCGTGTCACCCTTGAGCAGAAGATGAGTTGGCTGTGTGCATCCTGGCCAACAGCTATGCTGACCTCCATGTTTGAGTCTACAGAGCCAGGATATCCAAGACAGCCCATGTTCATCCTACCTGCAACGTCACTGGTCCACTTTGAAGTGCTGTCTTCAACAATGCCTGGAGAACACGTTTGCTCACTCCATACAGAAGCCAGCATGAACGCCATATTATAACCATCATGGACAGGCGGAGAATTTTGGACTCTGGCCATAGCTCAAATTCTGAGTCAAAACAACAGCATGGATAGTCCACAGCTTCATATGATCACTGTAGTTGTTCACCAATGGTTTAGTACCCGCCAAGCGTGCCTGCATTTCACAGAACAAACTCAGAACAAGCACATGTAGCCACACAATTATGCCTGCCCATAAGGCCTCAGATGTAACACATTTCCCCATTTACATTTTCACATTCCACTAACATTATTGAAGAAACACTGCATTTTCAGCTGTGTTTTCAGAAGGCTAACAAGGGGCTCATGAATACATCAAAGCAAAGTCATATTATTCATTTACACAAATGTTTCTGATTACTTCTCCTTCAACCACTCAGACAGCACTTTATTAAAAAGCTAGAATAAAAATTTAGTGTTTCTCAGGACCACTTCTCATAACCCTAGGCCCTGATCTATCCTCACATTTGCAAAACATCCACAGGACATGAAACAAAGCACAGGCACCAGCTCTGTGAAAACCTGGGGTCTACCAGAAAACCATCTTCCAGCTGAGGGGGAGCCATCTCCAGCAAATACAATCAGCAATGAAAGCAGTGGAAAGTATACTGTTCTACACGCATTGAAAATATGTTCCCTCAAGGGTCTTGCACAAACTACACCTTTGGTTGACTTCTGAATGGAGTCCCCAGGTGGTTAAAGTGCTGATATTGCATTATTTATGGTGATTGAAATGTACCTAAGTAGTGCTTAGCAATAGAATTTACACAAAGTCACTTGATGGAAAAAATACAGGGGGGGGAAGTTGTTTACAAAACAAGTTACAGTAATAAAGCTGCTAGGCTGAGCCAAGAGACCTCTTCGTAAATCATTTATTCCACAGTTTGACAATATTTACAAAGGTTTTTATATGAATTATTTACTCAAGCTTTTATAACTTGTAACATACTATACACAAACCAACAAAGACACATTAGAGCTACAAACCTGGGAACATACAGTTACGCAATGACAGATGGTGGAAAGGGTTCTGACAAAGGGAAGTTTACAACTAACACAAGCAACAGCCTTTTCTATCTGTCATCAATAAAGGGATGAGGACTAGAGGAAAATGTGATTCAAGGAAATAAGACAATTTTTCAAAAGCTACATTCTTTGTGATTGCTGGATTTGGTTATTTAAAAATGAGTCCTTTGTTTTGAGTATCTAATTCTAAGAAATGCCATTTCAGTCAGTTGCCACCCACCAATGAAAGACTAAATGGCACAATAGCCACAGTTTACACACAGGAAACATCAAAAATCTGCTGCTCACCTTATTAGCTTTAAGTCAACTTCAGTGTTATTGTGTATACATATCTCGAACAAACCTGCCCAGAGATGTCATGTGTGTTATTGCCTGTGCCAAGAAGTTTTGTGCACAACACTCTGGAAGAGAGATTCGTTGCCCAAAATATTTCTAACTAAATTAAAAGAAGGTGGGGTGGGAAGGGTGAAAGTTTTCCGACCCCATATTGCAGATGGAGAACAGAGACAAGCACAATACACCTGAGGCACAGCAAATACCCTTCAGTGCAGGCTCATGGAGCGCTACACACAGAACCGGCTCTTTCATCCCCATGTCTTACTTCCCAGCGTCATTGAACAAAATGATGGCTGTCAACAACAGTCACTTTTCACACTGTCAAAAGGTATTCCACGTGATTCCAGCCTAATCTCCTTTCCAAAAAATGAAAGCAAGGGAAGCCCCTCCACCAAGTGAGGCACAAAATTCGCTGGTACCATCACAGCACGTTCAGTCTTTCTTCCACAACCTTCAACCTCACGTGACACACCACCACCTTCATGTTACTCCCTGACGGAAGGCACAGGGTGTCCCACACTTGGTCTTGCAGCACAGGAAGATGTGGTGCTATAGTAAAGAACTGTCCCTAGAGAAGATTTTGAAGCCTGTAGGGACAGGGCATCATCACACACCCTCTTCCCATCTGTTATTGAGGTTGGGATGTGGCGTACAAGGGATCTTTTCCTTCTTGTTGACTTGAGAGCTAGTAGGTGTTTAAGGTGACAGGCAGGCCATGAGGATAAGCTCTGTGCAGCTTGGATTGCTGAGACCCTGGCATGAAGCATAAAAGCTGGGACTGGAACAAGACCCAGAGCAAGCCTTTTGCCCATGCCGACGTTACAGCTGAAGCTACAGCTTCAGTAAGGAACAATAAGGAGCCAGGGAGTTGTCTGTGCCCAGAAGTGGCATTCAGAAGCAGGAATACCATGCATCCAGCACACTGATGTCCCATACAGAACTCAGCAAGGTCCTTCTGCCTGCTTCTGCACGGGGCAAAGGCCTGGACACATCATCACAGGGGACTGAGCCCATCAGTTACTACACACCAGCTCTAAGCCCTCTTACAGAAGCTCCGAGCCCTCTATTTTTAAACAAGAGGTAGAAAAAGAATACAATCATCTACACAAAACTGGTGAGGAAACTTCCCTAAAATTTTTTCTTGGAGCTGCTTGATTTTACACCTCAGAACATCTTTTAAAATCTTTTTCTCTCCTTTTGGAGAAAGAAAAAGACAAAGAATTCTTGACATTAACTCACTTTCAGAAAAGTTTTTTCCCTGAAATAATAGCAACTTAGGACTTTTCATTTTTTCACCAAATTATCACCCTCAAAATTTTGGTCTGAACTAATAAGCTAAGAGATAAGGTTTCAAAGGAGAAAAAAAACCAGAATTCACCAAGACCATCCAATCTCAAGCAAAATCAACCGATCGAGGTGAAAATTTAAGATGACGGAAAACATCAAACCAAAGTTACAACTGTAGTAGAAATGCAAAGGACTCTTTGTCTAGATGAATTAGAAAACCAGGCTGGACACAGCACAGGTATGTCACTGTGCCATAGACTGTATAGCAGAAGTTGTGATTAGGCAGTCTAATAAGCTATTGCCAATGACTACAAAGACAATAGCCACATGAGCACAGATACAAGTACAATAAAACTAGAAAAGGTACGTAAGAAGGTAAGAAAGAAGATCAAAGATATTGAAAGGTTTCTGTCTAAGAAACAAATAGTCTGGAATGTTTTGCCTGTAAAACAGATGTGAGGAGGCATCTGACAGAGATCTATAAAACAGCAAGTGACATGGAGAAAACAGCATCATTCACTGTTTCTTCTAAAGCAAGAACTACCAGTCATCCACTGAAATTCACAGGTAGTAGGTTTGAAATAAAGATGAGTACTTCCTGCACATTGTGTAGTTAAGTACTCTGTCACAAGATGTTGTAGATTATAGAATTTTACACGGGCTTAAAAACAGGCACAATACTTCCTGGAAGAGAACTCCAGCAAAGCCTTTGAACACACAAATATCACTGCTTGCTCTGGGAGTCCCTAAGATTGGGAAAACACAGTGAGGAAAAACTTTGGGGATGCCAGTCACTCTTGGTACTTTCGCATGATGATAAAGCAATGAGGAGTGCTGAGCGTGGGGCTAAATTGATCTTCTTGAATGTTCACCTCAGTCTTGAGTACTTCTTAAAGTGGAGATGGAATGAGTTGGAGCAGCTGGATGGTCCAAGCAAGTCCAGATCTAAGAAGGTCAGGGAGCACACTTGTCCAAGTTGGCTACCTAAATCAGGAAAAACTAGAGGATTTCCAGAAACATGCCTGGGTCTGGAGAAAGACTATAAGGCCATCAAAAATACTGTAAATAGAGCAGGTAAGAAAAGGAATGAGGAATTGCACAAGAAAACATCCACTAATTCCCCATTCTTGTTACAAAACGAGCTTCACTGGGAGACTGTCGGGTAAATGACAGAAAGCTCCAGTCACTAGCTAAAGTCCACAAGCTTTACTCAGTTTTCCTTCAGGTCTTAGCATGCTTTAGGTCTAATAGCACTGGATTTTTTTCTAACTTCCCCCTCCCTCCTTTTTTGACACTTCCAATTAGGTTTTCCTCCTGCTGGTTCTGAAGATCATTCCCTGGAGGCAGACACGTATCCTTGCCCTTGTTAACTGCTTTTGAAATATTGCTGCTATTGTCAGGAGCTACGCTATTGAGTGAACGGCTCCAGAGTCCTTTCACGATATCGGGTGGACATGTGCCCCTTAGAGAAGTCACTATTCCTCAGTACCACTCATTTACATGATGGAGAGAGATATTACTGTGATTTGTATCTAGTCAAAGCATGCAAAGCATCCACATCATGAAACAGCAGCAAAAGCACCTGAAACTTTAAATTACTTCATCGGAAGCTGCAGGTGGTCTCCGCAGACTTCTCCTGAGTGAGGAGACCACAAGTAGTCGCATATATTCACACATCACATGGCAATGAGTTACCCAACGTCAGAGAGCTCTCTGAATACTCCTTCAGCCAAATGATGTCAGGACAAACCTCAGATCACTGCTTTTTAGTTCATAAGTACCTCAGAAAACTGAGGATATTTGTGGAAACAGGGTATTTTAGCCTTAAGTTTTAGAACAGTAGGGGTACAAGAAACGCGATACAAGTTTAGCTAATATCATACTAACTGGTATCAAAAATCTCCTTGTCTGAAACTGAATTTGCACCAAATGAAATTCTGACCCGATGACTGTGCCACAGGGTCTGAACACAGTGTGACCCAGTGAGAAATTCCACACCCCCCCGCCATGAGTAAACATCTATTCACATATGCATTTCAGATAATGCCCTTAGTGTTCCTTGTAGTATAATCTAACACTCCTGCAAGACTGGTTACAAGGACATCCCTCATGATGGGGACTATCTTTTACTATTATAAAAGTGCAGAGGCCAATGTCGCTGTTTTGGCAGGAGTACCCACATACTTCTATATTCAAATAATTAGTTATTACAAGGACAGGCCCTAAGACAAAGTAGAATCAAATCAAATAACAGCGGTTTGCAGTAGCAGGCTAACCTAAATTGACCTTGGGTAGGAGCTAGTAAACTGCATTTTTGATTGTTGACATTTTAGATATAATTCTTTTAAAGAAACCAGAGTGAAGTGTTACACCTCACATAAAGCCCTTTTTCATCCCACTTTAGACTGCAAGCATGTGTTAATCTCAGCGCAGTCCGAAGGAAAGGAATTTGCCAGGAGATTTTAATCCTGTAAATAATGGTTTCATTAAGAACCATAGATGACTCCACAGGGAACTCTAAATATTAAGATTGGTAATAAAATCATTAGTTGTTCCAAGTTATTCAGCATATGGAGCCCTAAAAAGTTAATGACAGTTAAGACCTAGCTACGGATGGACGAAACGTTAGCCAGTTCATTTAAAATTGAGTTGGAAATGGTACTTCACACTGTGGGGAACAATCCTCAACAACAGGGCAATGAGCTCGAATACTTAAAAGAGCCTTTTTGATCACTAACTTCTAGTCACAGTCACACAATTTTTTTGTGAGGTCTAAGAGTTAAGGTTTTTTGAATGCATAACAATGACTCATAAAAGCCTTACAAGAGCGCTGTAGTTATTAAAAATAAAACAAATCATTTGGCCTCCAGATTTCAAACCCTCCAAATTTCCTAGAACACAGTCCAGATAACTTCAAAGTCTAAAGCGGCCACATTTCTCCTGTTGAGTCTGAGATTTTTTCACATATATGTGTGTGTTGTATACCTATACGTGTGTGTGTACATATATGTAGGTAAATCAAAATAATCTGGATCCCAGAACTTCCAGACAGAATCATAGAATGCCTTGGGCTGGAAGGGACCTGTAGAGGTCATCTAGTCCAACCCCTCTGCCATGGGCAGGGACATCTTCAACTAGACCAGATTGCTCAGAGCCTGTTCAATTCGGCCTTTAATGTT
>Ga0181612_136158_pt1 | contig 10434 bp, 3 predicted proteins | sample HoacroProtozoa21_FD_119630 | JGI IMG/M metagenome (GOLD analysis project Ga0181612, IMG submission 119630) | Hoatzin crop microbial communities from Cojedes, Venezuel. Combined Assembly of Gp0051906, Gp0051904, Gp0051908 | reverse complement strand
CAGTCACTGATGCCAGATGATTCAAATTCAAATGCAAAGTCATTAGCTACAAATGATACCACAAAACTCAATTTCAGCTTCCTTAAAGTAACAAAATAGCTGACAGCTGGAGCCATCCAGTTTCATGTGTCTCCATCTCAGAAAATGCACAAAATAATCAGAAATCCAGCCTTAGGACTGCTGCTACATTAATGTAGTCAATGAAGGATACAGATATCTCTGGTACTGACAAGAGCTAAGAACAATGAGATGCAAGACTGCAGAACTAAAAAGTAAATAATAATTCATGAAATTAACTAAAACACAAGCGTTGAAGGCTGAAACAATATGATTAAGAGTACATGGAACGATACACAGCATTTAAAAAAAGAAAAATGAAGTCATTTGTTACCACAGCATAGAACAAGGACAGTACGATTTTACGTGTGCAATTATACACTCCTGAATACTCTCAAAAAGTTCCAAAATAGTTTAGGCAACCTATGAAACATACAGTACCTGTCTATAGTAACTTATGATCAACCGGCAAATTATAAAAATGTATTTTTCCTAAGAGCTTTGTTTTAACCAGAATCTAGTAGCCACTAATTTTGGAAAATATGATTTAGTTAATCAAATCATTCAAAGTTACCTCATGTTGCATGTCTCCCAGCCATCCTCCTCTAGTCTTGCCATTAGCCTAATATCAAGCTGGTCTTTCTACCAATTTATATATTTTATAAAACTGATCAATCCAATTTCACAGCTTGCATATCTTAAAGCCTATGATCAGCCTCTGCTGTTGTGTAAATTTCTACTTCCATATTCTTTAGCTTTGACTCTTTCAAGTTCCTTTCTAAATATCTTGATTCAATGGCTTCAGAATACGACTTTGACAATGCAAAATGCTGCTGCTTATTACACACAAAGCATTACCATGTTCAAGTGTTATTTTCCTTTCCCACACTTGATCTCTTAAACTAATCACATTCTTTATAAGCTTCTGATCAACTTTATTATTGGTCATCTGTGGTAAAAAGCAAAATGTATGCCCTTTCTTTGTGTATTTCCTTCAATAGCTTTTTGTGTCCTCTTTAAATAGCACTGGCCTATCAAGAAAGTAGTCCAGCCTTGGTGGCAGCAGTGCTTCAAAACTATCAAGAGAAAAAAAGCTCTTTTTCCACATAAAACAAAATAGTTCTTTCTGATTAAACAGACAAAAAAGTTTTGAACTTCAATCAGCTTTACAGCATCCTCCAATTTCATTGTCTCTTGCATAGATATTTGTGTGATCAATCTCTGATGTCACAATTCAATTAAAAATATACTTCTAAGCTGAAGAAAATGTACTTTGAAACGTGAAGCAAGGTTATGAATATTTTTGCTTGGTTTAAAGCTGACATCTCATGGCCGGGGGGGGAGGAACCCACACCCAACTTTCCATGAGCATCTAGCTCTTTTCCTTCAATACCCAACTCTTGTCCAGCATTAGGGTCATTTGACCAATGTCAGAAATCTGAAATGTTTCTTGGTTTCCACTACCACTTTCACTTACAGATCCAGGATGTTTATCAGATAGAGCGTGATTCTCACAGGTGAATAATTCTATGGGATTTTATCAATATTTGACCAGCTTTCATCCTAAATTCTGTTGGAATAGTCATTTAATGTTCTAAATTAAAACAGCAGCAGTGCAATTACCTTGTAGTAATTACTACTTTCAACACTAAACCTAAAACCAAACTGTTCATATGAAATCTGTCCATTATTCCCTGGAAAAAATGCTTGGGGTATTACACCAGATTCTGTAGGTCATTATCACAGCTCTTTATCCTGGAAACATTAAACAGTAGTAGGAAAAAAGATGGTGAGTGCTACTAAAATCTGCTATTTTGAGAATAATGTTTCAAGGCTCAGATTGTTCTGATGCCCAACAGTTCTAACAGCTTTCAGTAACTGATTCATAATGCCACCAACATTTTCACTGGAAAGGAACTGAAAACAGACAGGTTGTCCTCTTCTCCATTTTGGCTCATTGAGGAATTATTGCTGATCAGAATGTTGAACCCACTTCATTGTTATAATTGCTTTAATGTAAGAAAAAAGCAGCATTCCTACTAAATTATTCCTCCTTGCCCCATGTATTTCAGCTGCGCACCAGCAACACTGGAATCCCAACCTGCTCCCTCATATCGTAGTCTGGCTGAAGCAAAAATACACCATTAATTATTTTCTGCATATATTTCACAACACATGGGTTTTCAGTTGACAGTTGAAACAAGGGGTTCTCAAAAGCAATTTAATTTACAAAACACAGTGCTTTTCCTCCACATACTGTCTCCTTAAATCTTTCTATGTTGTCTTAAATTAAGGTGTGATATAGAATGAATGCCAAGATGTTGACCACATCTGGACAGGGCATGCCATTGTGTACCTAGGCAGCAACTGGAAGAATATTCTATGAAGTATACCAAATTCAAAGGATCTTGTGCCAGCGAACCACTATTCGCCAAAATATTCAAGTGCCAAGTACCACACTGCTTCTGCAACGTTTTGTGAGCACTTCCACTGTCTTTTTTCCTGCCCAGATGCTTATGTGAAAGTCTTAACCCTATACTGTAGTTAAGCTTTAGATCTGTGGCAGTAAACTGTATAAACTGCATAACACAAAAGTTCCCCAGCGCCATAAAGAGGAGCAGTACAGATTCTGAAACAAAACTGCTATTGCAGCAACTCACTGGAAGTCTTTGAGACCACGCACGCAAGCTTTTAACATCAGCATTGTTACATAATACTTACTGCATAATAAACAACTTTAGTAAACCCTTCAAGTAAACCTGTTAATCAAGCATGACCACCTCAGCTTATTAAGGTTGTCACCATAGCTCAAAGGGGTTTTTTGAGATTTTTTTTCTGCCTTAAAAAGAAAAAAGAAATAAGAAAAAGAGTTACCTTGGGCTAGGCTTAAACCCGTTTGTTTCTCAATCTCCTTTTCCAATGACTACTTTTAACCTAAATCTATTATAAACATTACCAGGTTAACAGAAGTGATGTCTGCACAAAGTATGCAGTTGTCACCTTTCTAAAGAAGGGCCAGAGGTGTATCCATGATGTACCAAAGTCAAGAACCCACCAGCCTGGGTCCATGGATGCTGCACTAGACGCCAAAACATCTGTGCACCAAAACAGCTAAACGCTTATGAAACTGTTGTTTCTTTCACTTTAACTCTACGTGAATTTCAATTCAGAATTTAGTGAAACTTAAGAACTTAAAATACCACCAAAGCACAAAAAACAGTGCAGCAAACATATGTAATCTAGTGTATTTAATTTCAAACAAAGCAGAAAAACTTTCACAAAGAAATACACAACTCAGAGAAGTGCCTTACTTTAGGACTCTACAAGTCTATTTTTATTACAATTGATTCTTCTTGAAAAGAATGCTCAGGGTTAAAAAGCATATTTGCAACCTTTTCTACAATATGAGTCTATTTGTTTAAGTGCCATAGAAAGAATCCATCTGCAGTCTTCGTATTTAACGGTAAGTGGATGATATTTATTCAGCTAGTACATTTTTTCTGACATTTATATTACCTCAAAGGACAAGGCTGACTTTGGAAATTCTATTTCAGATTGAGCTAATTGAACTTTTGAAGGCACGGTAATCTTGTCATGAATCAGCAGAGTTGGTTATGACTTTGAAGGGGCAATGTATCATAGGAATTGATTTTTTTTTTCCAGCCTCAGTGAAAAGGAATCAAGTTGCATAAGAAAACAAATTAACTTTAAGTGAACCAGACCCCTAGAGGTATAATCTCTAAATGCCTCACTCCCACAACACGTGTACATTCACACTTTGAAGATGGCTTGTCTTCGTGAATAAGACTAAAACTATTCTAAACTTCAGTTTACTGCTTTTATTGAATATCTCAGGCTAACAGTAAGAGTATTTGAAGAACTAGAACAATATATTACAATGTATACATTATATACTCAAGGTAAATCTTTTACTCTGGAGTAATCAGGAGCTCTGGAGATTCTCTGGTGAGAACAACTGTGGAATTTAACCCAAATTACTTGTAACTGATAAAGTTTCTTATTTAGAGGTCATTAATCTAAATCCAGGTCATGTGAAGTAGCAAACAAGCACTAAATACAGTTTTCTATCTGAAAAGTATCGGTATTCTCAGACAGAAACCATGGAGATGCAACAAATCTGCTTCTTCTGTAAACAGTACAATCCATTCTCCCCTAACTGCCTCTAAAAAGAGTCCACAGCACACAGTGAAAAGCAGGTTCTTATACGCTGTACATCACTATAATGTGAATTTTCTAAAGAGGTACACACATTCAAGTTGCAAATAACTGATCTAGAATAAAAACTGTCTATTGGATATTCTTAGAGTTTTTTTGTCAGGCAGTAAGAACATTAGTCACTGCAGCAGCCCAAAATTTCCCAACCGTGTGGGAGGGAATGCGAGCAAGGGAAGAGTTGCAGGAAGATGGTTAAAAAAAATTTAAAAGGACTCCTGCTCTGAATATTTAAAATGTGCTTTCAAGAAAACATCTGTCTATTCTAAATGGACTTTGTCTTGAAGTATGAGTTGAAGAACAAGCCTCTTCAGAATTGCCAAATCCCTTCGTATAGTTCTCCTCACTTTTTTCTGCTCCAGGAATTATTTGGTTGTTGATGGCACAGTGGAAGAGTTTTAATGAAAGGATGGAAAATGCCTCTAAACAAATTAGCCAAAGCCTCCAAGGCTGGCATTCACCTGTGTGGAAAACATAGGGGAAACTCCCTCACACTCAGAGAGACAGTGGATTTTAGGCTACCATACCTTAACAAAATGGAGTTACATTATTAAATGAAAGACACTTGAGCACACACCTGTGCTGTGTCCAAGAAAAGGCTTATTGAATGTAGCCTCTCTCAACAAACTGTTGGAGGACCTTCTCTGAGCATCTGAAGTAGGCTTAATCATAAAATAGGTGATGAGTCATTTAACCGTGATACAGTCGAAGCAAACTTGCTGTATGTGCTTAGATGTAAACTTTAACTGAAGCCAAGTTAGGCACCACAAGGTCAGAGAGTAATTATAGTTGGGCGCTCCACCACGAGCTGGGATCCAGGTTCTTTTGAGGCTCTGGATCTAGCAAAGTACGCTATTCAACTGTATACTAACTTGATACACAAGATTAAGCTTTCCACAGCACTCGGGAATAATACATTAAATCATGTGTTCTACCTGTTCTACAGGAAAAGATTACTTTAAAGCTATCTGGGATCAAATACAAACGTCTACGGGGAGCAAACTTTGACTCCCAGTATTTCAGGGAGAACTGGCCAAAGCCCAAATAATTATAAATTAAAATTCTCATTTTAAGACTCAGCTTGTCATATGAGTTTGCCTTTTACATTTGCGAAAAAAGTAAGCATTGTTAGAAGTAAATGATGTATTTTCATTCAAAGATGGACATTTTTTGTAAAAAGAATCTGGAAGTTATCATCAGGGACAACCTACTGGAAAATAAACGGACAATCTGAAAGCAATTACCATAAAAACAAGAACCTTGAAAACATATCACAGTTTGAGAAGAAAAATTTACATTATATCCTGTTTACTAGGATGTAAACCAATGCTTGATTATTTCTAACAATTCCTAACTAAATAACAAATATGACCTTGTCTGAAACAAATATTTCAGCCTTCAAAAACACAACAAATCAATATGCTCTCATGACACAGGGTCATCACTCAGCAATTAGCACGCTTCTAGAAGGTATACTTGCAAGCCTCAATACAGGTTGTTTCCTTAGAAATGCTTCCATTGTAGCATAAGCTGAGAAAACAATACTGTCAAAGATCTCTGCCCACATGTCTTACTGTCTGAATTAATCTCTCTCTAAAAGAACTGTTAACTCTCCTTTTGAAATGGAATATTCAGGAAAAATATTGAAAGAGGAAAGTTTAGTTATGTGGCTTAAAGCATATTTCTTGCAATACACACTTTTTATACGAAGCATCAGTCTCCTTCCATTACACTGACACCCTATCATGTCTAAGCAAAACTCTGCTTGCTGTAGGAGCAGGGTGCAATTATGGTGAACACACAGGACAAATCTGTGCACCCTGTATGAGGGCAAGATGTCACCAACTACAGCTTATTAACAGCTATTGCTAGAAACGAAGGAGAGGGAGAACCTGAATGAAGCAAAATAATGACTGATGCCAGACAGAGATAATTAGCCAACCAAAAAACTCTATTGGCTTACAACAAGCACATAATAGGAGGAGATACATGAGATAATATTGGCATAGGCCATTGAGTTGTCTCACCACTGCTCTTGGCATAAGTGCCTGTAAGTCTTCCACAATGAAGTTATTTAATGCAAAGGCAGTGCCAGCTTCTCTGCACCCTGCATAGTTAACTACAACCTAGATAATCTATCCATGAAGAAACAAGTGTTGAAAATAAGTTCTTTCCTTTAACCTTTCCCTTTTCTCCTTTCTGGCTTTACTGAATATAGATATACTAGATCAGACCTGGACAACATTTGAGTCTGCAACCTGCTGGAGCCTATCATATTGACAGTAACAATGAGTAACTGCAGATACTCCACAGCAAAATATTCTTCCTGATCATCACAATATGTAATTTGAGAAATAGTCAAGATTCAGTTATGTCTTTCATTAACTAGCAAGTTTCTCTTGATCACCTTTTTCCTTGTTGTTCTCATTTCTTAAAGAGTTACTCTCTTGAGAAAAGTTACCTTCTTTTACCTTCTTTTGCATAGAAACCACTTTTACTGCTAGCACTAGACCTTAACAATAAAGCTAGCATTTGTTATTTATGCTTGCAGATAGTCACAGTCTTCTCCTTTTAACAACATAAAGTCTCATTAACACATCTCACTCCCAGAAAAGCAAAGTTACACAACTCACTGCTTTGAAGAGCACAGTGCAAAATTTCCTATGCTCTCATGGACTTTTCTCACATTTAGCATTTGAATGTCAGGATGTTTTCCATCAGTGTATGAAGGGACTTAAAAGATAGTTTGATTCTCTCTTCCTGTCTTCAGAGCAAGAAACATATGCAATTAAGTGTCGTATTATAGTAGGCCGTATACATTTATATATGTTTGTTTATTTGTACAGACATATTTAGGTTTTTGCTATCTTATAAGAATATGCACTATGCCAGTTTTGTTTCAAAATTATCAAACTACATACCTGAAAAAAAAAGAACCAAAAAACAAAAACCAAACCAAAACCCGACCCCCCCAAAAAAAAAAAACATTAAGGCTTTACAGTTTAAAGTTTCAGAGATAAAAAGAACAAATGATAAAAATGGTGTCCCAGTGTGTATAGTCTCACGTTTTCTAACACAAAATGAAATGGGGAAATCTACTCCTATATTAAACACATACAGAATGTATATTTGTATTTAATTATTTTGCTTAGTTTATCTTTAATGCCAGTGATGTATTTTTATGTAACAGTGGGAAATTTACTTTAATATTATACATAAATGTCTATTTGTTTACTGGACACATTACTGAGATAAAAAGCCTTATTCTCCATTGCTTTATACCTTAGTCACTCACAGTGCACACAAGAAGCTTCCACAACAAAAATACACAACGGAAACCAATACACAGACATGACAAACTCAGACTAGGAGTGAATTCCCATAACCAGGAGGTTACTGACATGAACTTTTGGGGGAAATTGGAAAAGGAATAGAGAAACACAAAACATTTTCTAACCTGTAAACAAAACTTCTCCCAGTAATGTGCAAACTTCATGTGATCAGGTAAAAGACAGTGTCCTGAAGTTGTTCTACTCCTTACAAACTAAAAAATTTTAAAAAGTAAAAAAATTTAAAAAAAACCCAACCAAAAAAAACCTGTAAGTCACTGGACTAAGCAAAAGACAACACACAAATAGCAACATCAAAATAGGGGACCAGGGGCAAGCAGAGGTTACTTAAGAAATCTTATCTTTATTAAAGTCTTCTTCCAGTTTCTTGAGCTATTCTTGTAGGTAGCAATAAAGCTCTACTTTCTTGCCAAATACAGTTTCCCTTTAATTTTTTAGGGTACATTTGCTTTTGTGTTTTAATGGAACTTTAAGAGGACAATTGGTGGCTACTGCCTTCTCTGCATAGACCCTATGCCCGTGTTTGAGTTGGGAATTATTTTCTCGTAGCCAAAGTACAAAAAAGTGATTGGAGACAGAAGTACAGACAAGCTGCTTGTTGGTTCTTTTCAAAATACTATTCTCTCAATCTGTCCTGCTGTTCTCAGAGTAGACGGATGCCACTCTGAGGGAAATGTTGTCTTTGGGAAAGAAATAAAAGAAAATCCTCTCTAAGCTTCTAGTGCAAGTAAAATAATTATTTTTTTAATCAAATAAAAAAATAAATCACCTTGTTAATGGCAGAGTCTTTAGCAGTATAAGCTTTCACAAAAAACTAATAAAAGTGAAAAATTGTAAATTGTCACCATTTAAATCAGGTTGCTGTATGTAATGATTCTGATTGTTACTTATTAGAAGTTTATACGGACATCTTCATTTACCTTAATCAACCAGCACTGTTCCACTGTTCCACTTGAAAAGGACAGGGGAAAAAAGGATGCATGTTAGTTTTGCATAATATAACACTGGTATACAGATCGAGTACAATGTCCTGCAGAGTTGGGCGATGGAAGAGAGGTATTTAATCAGCTCAGAGTACGGAAGACAAGGCAATGGATCCGCAGTCTTCCACTTCTTAATGGCTGAGAAAGCTTCAGTCAGTTAGCTGGAGCAACACTTATTGAGCAGCTCAAATCACTTTCCGAATAGAAAAGCCCTCGTCTCTTTCCCCTCAAATAATACTTGTGCCACTACTTTTGTCCAAAATTTTGTTGCCCATTTTCCAATAAGATGTACACTCATAGACTCTTCTGAGAAAGAGTTGTCATACCATCATGATGTGGTTCTATACCTTATTGTACTAATCTCATTTCTAGCAGAATTCACAGGATTTTTCTGTTGTTTCCTTAAATCTTCAGTGACATCTCAGTTTTGCTAAAAAACCCTTCCACATAAAAATGAGCAAGCCCATTCACAATTACATACTTGAGGGACAAGTAACAATAGGCACATAAAAATGAGCAAGCCCATTCACAATTACATACTTGAGGGACAAGTAACAATAGGACTATTCCCCTATATGTATCTGCAGGGATCTCAAGACCTGCAGAATTTTTTCCCAGACATTCTTACTTGTGCATGACCTAAGATCAGAAGGAAAAAAAAACCCTCTGATGAATCTGTACTAGCTGCCAATTATTTTTCTTTTTGTAATATATTTTAAATTCCAAAACATCCTGGTTCTCTCTTAAGACACGTACCATTCTTTTTTTCTCTCCCTTACATCTCTGTGGACCAGGAATAATTCACAAAAATGTAGAACCCAAATCAGGCTGAAGATAGAAGATGCTATTACCTCCACATCAAGGCTAAAGCACAGAGAATAAATAGGATCAGGAAAGCAATACCCTGCCAGCTAGCATTTTACTAAACCTGTACAGAGGGTAACAATCTCCTACTTGTTAATTCTTGCACCTTTTACAAGCAATTACATTTCAAAAAAGGACTCGTAATTAGACTTCTAATCAACATAAATCTCTCCTATGTGGATTTTGATGGATCAGAGCAGACCAATGAAGCCAGTAGATTCTCTCTTTTTATTTCCCTTAACATCTGGGCTGTCAATACATGCAAAAGCTTAGGGAGTTCATATTTCTCATTTTCCTAACAGACCTTCTGTTAATTATTAAAAATACCTCTGACATCCTGAAATGCTTAAGAAAATGACACTTTTGGTGGAGCAGAATATTTTCCTAGAATTGACACTACAGTAAGTGGTATAAGGGAAGTCTAACAAAACATCACTTATGAAAATATACCTAGAAAACTTAAACAATTATAAGCATTTCAAGATATATATTAATGTATTTATATTAACTAGTTTCTATTCTCATGCACTGTTATATTGTCATACAACTGGTGTCATCATCTTGTGGCCAGTCATCTGCTTTATACAGCACATATATATGTTTAAAGAACAGAAGGCATATACATCTATAAATATAAAAAATTAACACTATTCAGGACAATAGGGAAGACATTAAAAGTTAAGTAAGAAACTTCTATACAACTAACATTTCCTCTTGGTAAACTTCCAATTTCTAAATCATTTCAGTACTTCTTGGGGTTTTTTATTATTTACTTTTATTCCTTTACTGTCAGGAATGTGATTCTCTGAACATACTTATCATCTACCACACATAAAAACTGAATCTAAGTTAACAATGCAAATTATTATAGATTAAGCTAAAATTTCTAAATGTTTTATCATTAATAGACTGCCCCATTTTTCCCCCAATCGTCAGCTGTAATTAAT
>Ga0181612_129977_pt1 | contig 10434 bp, 11 predicted proteins | sample HoacroProtozoa21_FD_119630 | JGI IMG/M metagenome (GOLD analysis project Ga0181612, IMG submission 119630) | Hoatzin crop microbial communities from Cojedes, Venezuel. Combined Assembly of Gp0051906, Gp0051904, Gp0051908 | reverse complement strand
TCAGGTTGGATGGGGCTCTGAGCAACCTGGTCTAGCTGAAGATGTCCCTGCTCATTGCAGGGGTGTTGGGCTAGATGACCTCTAAAGGTCCCTTCCAACCCAAAACATTCTATGATTCTGTGATTCTGTGATAATATATGTCTTTGGTATGCGACTAAACCCGAGGTCTCCTTATGTTCAACACCTGGCATTTCATTCAATAGCAATATACCAAATGAAGGCTGCTTTGGTCCTTTTAGGTCTCACCCTGCCCAGGGATAACAGGAAAGGAGATTGTAAGAGCGTCAATGGAGCCATCTCTGAGGGTTTTCCTGTTTCAGAGAATCCCCTGATAAATATTATCCTTGTTTTAATGTTGCTTAATGCAATTACAGAAGTATAAAAGGGACCTTCTGGAATCCCCACTGACCCTGATGGGCTGGACTCAGATATCTTGGGGATCCCTCAGCATGGGTCAAAATCTGGCCATGGGTTTCTCCAAGTTTCACTGCTCCTGGGAGACTTGCGCCTTGTTTAGGAAGCCCAGTTGTAGGGAAAGCTCCTCAGTATAGGGCCTTTTTTCCAATCTTGTGGGTTTTTCCACCTCCTTTTTTTTCTGTTGTTGTCAATGAGCCTGAAAAACTTTGTGAAAAGCCACTTTGGTACAGGATCCACATTTTTCACACATATGGGTCTGTAGTCTTTTTTCAGGGCCTCAACTATCAGCCAGAATTGCAGCTTCCTCTGTCATTTGGATACCCAGGGCATGGGTTAGCCAGCTGCTAGCAGCTGCAAGGAAACAGGCTGGAGCTGGAGGCTCCAGACCAGCTGATTAATCCCCATCTCCTTCCCTAGATTGTAGTAGAAAACCTTTTCACTTCCTGAAAATGCAAAATCTGCCTTCTGAAAGCTGAGGTTTCCTATTAAAAAAATGGCATTAATTAGCAGTAGTTGATTGCCTCAGTACTGGCTTGGGGATGAGTTATGGTTTCATGTCAGTTGTCAGCCTCAGGAGAAGAAGATTTAGTGGTCTTGAATTTGAATTGGCATATAAAATTGGACAAGTAACTGTTTACAGATGCAATAAACTAAATGCTTGTGCTTGGGCTCATGGTGCCTTTTCTACCTCCGTGTGCTGCCAGCAGGGCAGAGCAGCCGTGACACTATACCCACACGGTGTGTCAGCAGAGATGTCTCTGTTGTGCTTCACCTATGAGGCTCATTATTTTTAGGGCTGGAAGTGACTATAGAAAACTTAGCATTTTAGAAAGAGTGAACAGTTGTCGTGTAAGAGCTTGTTTGCTATTTCCCCCATTCCTGACTGATTCTAGGAGTCTGTTCCTGTTGCACAGCAAATGCAGCTTTCTTTACATGCATATTATTGCTGTGTTTCCCTGTTTTGTGGGAAATATATATTTGCCTACTGCTATGTTGGGTTGTGTTTTAAGATGTTGAACGGGGAAGTGATTCTCCTCCAAGATCTGAGTAAACCTAATTGGGAAATAACACAAGCCAGAATACACAGACGTGGTTCGACAGAGACAGTCTAACCCCAGATGAACTGAAATTCTTCCACTTAGGTAGGAAACGGGGATCTTAATATCTGGAACAACTACAGAGAAGCCAGCAGAGCAGTGCCAGGTTTACATTTGGCTCCCTTACTGAGCGGATGCTCCAGTTGTTGGCTGTGTCAACATGGACAGCTTAACCCGCTCTTGAACTCCAGAAGGCATCTCAAGGAGTGGTGCATCTACATCTGAACATCTTGCTTGCTTAGACTTGTCTTCCAGAGTTTTCAGCTCTTTATATGGAGCTTAAATAGGCCACATTCAGACACGTGTATTTGCTTATCCAGTTTGTCCCTGCAGGACCTAGCAGCTGTAGAGGGGCTGGAAGCCAGCTATAGAAGAGACTTCGCTGTTTCTGAAAACAGCCAGTCAATTAGTCACACACTCTTTGTAATGTCGTTTGATGAGTACTTCATATGAACTAGCTACAGGGGCAGCTCCATATAATAAATGTTGGCACCATTACCACATTTGATATTTTGCTCTTGGAAATGGTCTTTAAAACAAACTGCCTGTACTTCCAGAGTTTCTGGGCAGATAGGCTCAGACAGTAAGTAAGTACAATCTAGAGTTGCAGGAGAAGGAAATGGAGAGTAGAAGTGATTTCTCGTCCTCCAGAAAATAAAAGAGGCAAAAAATGAGTTAAGAAGGCTAATGCAGGTGTTCAAAGAGACCTTTGGCAGGTCTGCCATCAACAGAGAAGGAGGGATGTGAGGTAGGACAGTGCTGGGGTTGTGTCACAGGGAGATGTGGGAGTCACCTGAGACCATGAGACTTTGTTTTACTATAACTTCTCTGTGCTCCTGGAGCAAGGTAAAGGAGCTGCCAAATGCCAAGACCTTCACTGGAACTTTGCTTTCAGAAGCCAGAGTGTTTCTTTCTAAGTCAGTAACGTGGGTGGTAGTAAGAGAGATGAAGGCATATAGGTATGGGTAAGACATGTTCCCATATGAGAAATGGTTGAAAGCGAGTAGATTTGAGCATCCTCCAATGGCCAAGAAAATTGAGACAGGTCTCAATCTGCAGACTGCAGCTGTCCCAGGGGAGACCTGGAGATGAGAAGGACCCAGCAGAGCCCAAGGACAGAATGGTTAAAAATCACTTCTCCTTCTCTTGAGATTGGTGTGAAAGACAAGCAGCAGAAACTTGGCCTTCAGTGTGTGGGAAGCCAACTTGTATGTAAGTGGGAGGAAGAAGAGTTAATTGCTGAGTGGGAGGGAGGCAGAACTTCACACTGGGAGGTTTTACTTGTTTTATGGGGCTTGCTCTGGGCTGTAGAGCTTTTATGGGTCTCTGAGGAAACATCTCAACTAGCTAGAAGTTCTGCTGAGCTGGAAAGAGGACAGAAGTAGTGTGAGCAGGAGATAAGAAAAAAATATTTAACCCAATTTATATTTATCCATTTTGTAATCCATACATTATTCATATGCCAATATTTGCTCTTTCCTCCCCACCCCCCAGCAATAAAGCTTTCAAAGCACTGAAGTGTCAGAACAATTTTTTTCTAAAGAACACTGCAAAAGTCCCTGGAAATCTTAAACTGAAAAAAAAAAAGTTACATTCCTAAGCCCTGCCATTTCCAGGATGTTGGGGACAGGGACAGAAATCCCTCAAGAAATGAAAAGTCATCAGCTCAGTGTGGGGTTTCAGCGGTTTCACAGTTTGGCCTGTGCTGAGAAGGATTCCCAAACACACAGCTCCTGCTAACGCCACTGCCAGAGCACTGCTCCCTCACCCACGTTATAAAGAGTCCTCTCAAACACGCGAAGTAGAAGAAAGGGCCATGAGTGGAAAGCTGAAAGACCTAACAGGGGCAGAACACTTCCGAGGCAGGTACCTACACGTTGCGCCCAGACTGTGGCTGGCCACGGTGAGGCTGTGTCTGCCCTGTACTGCCAGTACAACACAGACTGGTATGAGGCTGCTCGAACACCGTGCTTTCAAAACTTGATCACTTTCCTTTGTGACAGAGACATCCTCTTCCAGGTCCAGGTTTCCTTTGCCTCCTTGAAGCCTCCTGGAGGTTTTCTGAAGAAAGCAGTTTCTACTGCTGTAGCTTCTTTTTCACTTTAGAAATACAAGTGCCAAAACTAGAATGCTATTGACATATAGACTCACGTTAAACACCCTGTTTGGCTCTTCAAGGTACTATAACAAGCCCTTTAGAGCTTCATGGGGCGCAGCAACCACTAGCAGACCCTCAGCTCCCCCATCTCTCACTAGGAATCCACCAGTTATAAAAGACATGATCTGAGGGAAGCATCTTCTGACACCAAAACGCTGAGCTATCTGAACACAGATATGCTTACGTGTGCTGTTTCCTTCAGAGCACGGGTGAAGAGCATTTTGCTTGCTGACAGCCGAACAGGCCCAAGCACTTTGGCAGGCCAGGTCCCTTAACGATATCCATTAACGTAATAACATGAGCATGGAGGGAAGTTGAGATGGCTGGGCACCACAAGAATAACATCACAGGTCGTAGCTGTTCCCTAGCCAGCCTGGCCCTCCTTCGCAATAGCATTAGACCAGAAGACTCTGCTATCAGTTTTCCCCTAGTGATTGATATTATCTCTGCTTCCCCACATCATACAGACCAAGCTGATTTTAAAAGCTTAGTCTATAATGTATTTTCTGATATGTCATTATATTAATAGAGAAAAAAATACCTTTTGTGAACAGAAGGCAGCATTTGATTTTCTCTGTAACTATTTGCTGGCCCAAAGCTTGTGTTACTCTGCACTCAGGTCTTTGTCAGAGAGTTTGTTCCCACAGGGAAAGAAGGCATGTATCATGCAAGGACCAGATGGAGAAGTATCTGCAAAAGCAGCAGCACCACCACTGATGTATGTAATGTACATATGTGCCATATTTCAACTATAGACACATGATCAGATGCAAATGGCTTATGATATCTTCCTCTCCTCTTCCACGGAAGCTGAAGTGAAGTTGCACAAACATGAAATAGGTGTAGACATGGAGCTGGACAGCATTTGCATATTTACCCAGCTCATTAGAGGAATAGTGGAAGCAGCTGGCTTTTCATAACCATTAATTAATTATCCAGCCTAATTCATAATGGTGCCTCCCCCAAAACAGCAATAACAAAAGCAGTGCTAATAAGGGTTTTGCTTCTGTACCAGCAATGGGCATTGCCTCAGTGTACAGGTACTGCACAGACATGGAGTGAAGGAGTCCATCTGTGTCCAAGCCTTGTCAGTATGCCTGTCTGTCAGCCTGTGGGTCTGTCAGTCCGTTGACAGAATGCACTCTGTCCTCAACCTGCTTTGGACTGCACAGCATCTCTGGGAAACCTGTTCGCCTTCCAGACTGTCCTGAGCATGAAAGAGCTTCTCCTTATAAGCAGACTGAACCTCTTTTATTTCAATATATAGCTATTATCTCTCATCGTCCCACTGTGCACCACTATCAAGAATCCAGCTCCATCCCCGATGGAGGATGCCCTCCCTGTAGGTACCAGGGGCTGCTGTCGAGTCTCACCGAAGCCATCCCTTCTCCAGGCTGAGCAAGCCCAGCTCCTTCAGCCTCTCCTCACAAGGCAAGTGCTTCAGTCCTGACCATACAGGTGGCCCTCTGATGAAATTTCTCCAGTTTATTGGTGTCTTCCTTGTATTGGGGCACCCAAAACTGGACACAGTATTCTTTATGTGGTCTTTATTGAGTGCTGAGTAGAAGGAGCAGTCACTTCCTTCAGTTTGCTGGCTGTGCTCCTGCTCATGCAGCCCAGGGAGCTAATGGCCTTCTCTGCTGCCTTTGGACAGAAGGGGCAGAGAGAACAGTCCAGAATTTGCTCACACTTAACTTCATCACTAATTTTATCCTGGTCAACCTGAAAGCAGAATTTAGACCAGACTACATAGCTTTCAGCCCCAGTACTTGAGCTTTGACTCCCATCATGAGCTGAAGAGGAGAGCAATAGAGGGATGCAGAAACTTATTCAAAAAAAAACTAAAATACATTGAACCACAAAACCCGATGAATTTTTAAACTGCTAACTACTAAAACTTCAAGTGATGAAGGTAGAGGACACTGCTATTTGTCTGACCTACACAGCTAAATCCAACTCCCAGCCATACACTAAGACCTTGCTGGGCAGGCACCTTCTGCCACAGCACCAGACCACAGTCCACTGTGCTCTCAGCCTGAATCTTTAACTGGTCCTCCATTTTCCTACCACATATGAGTGTTGCACACAACACTAGTCACGAGTTTGCTGGGGCTTAAGGCATCTGTGCCACCCATCTAGGCTTCCTCAGAAATGCTACCGTGTGGGGTCCTCATGCTCCCATGCGAGTGGGTCATGTCCCCAGATGCATGGTTGTAGAGAGTCCCTGGTCATAACTGGAGCTGTATCCACGATTGCAAAACATGAAACCCATATGAAAATTCAGAGATGCAGTGAAATGCTGCCTTTACAAAGTCAGTAAGAGCCAAAGGAAAATGTTTATATTCCTTCATCAAGCTGAGCTGTCTGTTTAGATCTGTGACTCCTTCTTCACATACTTTGCACTTACAGTCATGGTACTGCCTGTGAAACATCTGCGCCAGCTCGAGGTCAGCTGCCCACGGCATCCTGGAAGCTTGGGAGGACAGATGCCACCAGCCAACACGACAGCGACAGTGGCATTATGGTGATCAGGGGCCTGGTACAGTGACATGTTGCATTTCAGAAAACAAGAAGATTCAAGTTACAAATCCGCTGAAAGGTTGACTGGAATGGAGCTGGAAAGGCTAGCCTTTTCTGGTAATGCATCATATTCCTTCCATCTGCCACAAGCTGTCATTGCCATTTCAGCAAAGTTTGGTTAATTTCATTTCCAGCCTTTTTTCTTCTGCATGATGCTGTCTGCTCTTCAGGGGTCTGACTAATAGTAGAAGTGCTACAATTCTTTCCACTGTCTTACTCCTTGTATTTGCAGCCAAGTGTTGCTGATCCAGAAGGTTTACATAAGTATAATAAGAATCCACATCTCTGCACTGGACCCCTAACCATTATGGATTTTGCTGACCATTGCTAAAAAGATCCTTTTTGGGGGCCCAGTTCTGCAAACACTTACGTGCATGAGCAGCTTCCATAGATTTATTGACTCATGGGCATTTGCAGGATCAGATCATGAAATATTTGTTTGGCATTCAAGAAATTTCCCGCTTAAGCACAGGAGTTATGTCTTCATGGATCCAGGATAAGGTTTTGGGTCATTCAAGACAAATATTTGGAACTCATGTCAGGGATGACAATCTATATCTGAACAAGGAGGCAACAAGCACACGGGAGATACTGACTTGATTTAGGAGAGAGGTTGGAAAGAGAGAAGCGTTTAGCTAGTCCTTAGCCTTAGAGTGTGCTGCCTATTGCAACTCACATAAAATCACTAAGCGTGGCACTGTACTTCTTACCCCAAAGCATTTAGGTAATTGCTTAGTTGTAGCAATTAAGCATTTTTTTAAACAGCAAATTTAGAGTTGTATTCATTTCCATCCTTCAGCTGGAGCATTTTGTTCTCATAAGGTTTCCTCTGAGGTCGCACAAGCTGGGCTCAAGAAATAGAATACCTCTGGTAACTTCTGCTACCTTGATTTAAGAAGCTACAAGGCAAGCAGAACACCAAGCACTGCAAGAATTGCCCTCAAAGAGGGAAAATTTGCCCTTAAGGGCCAACAGTGCTGCATCTGGGCAGCACTGTGCTCTCACAGAACAGCTTGGTGTTGCTCTTCACTAACTGCATCTGTCACCCTTGCAGGGCTGGAGGTGGTCAGCAGTCATGGAGAGGAGGGGGTTTCAGCGCTTTCCCTCTTCGCTGCCTGCTCCTCCAGGTAGGAATAATTGTGTAAATGACAATAAAAATGAGCATGAACAAGTGGCTCTCTTCAAGCGCAGTCCAGAGATTAAGTGATTTCTGTTTTCACAGGCTGGATGAATGGCAAGCAGCCCGGCAGGTGTTACTTACAACTCAAGAGGTAGCTGTCAGCACCTGAGCACAAGCCCAGCCAGGGCATTTTAGCCCAGCTTGTTAGCACCTGTGAAGGACAGGTGACTGGAAAGGAGCTTTCTCCCTCTCTGGTTCCTAATATGGCATGCTTAGCATTTAACTCCTCGACTTCCTACACACTCATTTCAGTACCCCCAGGTGCTCTGGATGGGTTGGATCAGCATGGTTTGCTGTGTCTTGTGGGAAAAATAGTTGGAGCTGCCGATAGTCAATGTCTTGATAGCAGCTACGTCTGGCCTTTGCAGGCTCGTTTCCCACCTGGTGCCACACCAGCACATCCCGAGCGGCATTGCTGTAGCTGGGACCATGATGCTTCGGTCTGCTCTGGTGAAGGCAAAGAGGGGGACCTGTTCTACTGTCCCTGCATTACAGCTACTGGGGCCATACTGACACCAGCACTCGGTTGGAGCAGGAGCGCACTTTTGAAATGAGTATCTGTCCTCCCCATGCACAACCTGCAAGGATTTTCACCCCAGATTGGTCTCAGGGAGCTCAAACCGGGCTCCTGCCAGGTGAAACCAGGGTGATAGTGGTCACTGCAAGTGCTTGTAGCTTGTGCCACCTCCTCATAGGCACCCGGTCCAGGCTGGAGCTGGGCTGAAGAAAACCCCAAGGCAGTGAATCACTGTGTGAGGCAGGTCCTCAGCACTGACCCGCTCCGCAGATCTGCTCCAGCTGTGCTGTGCTGCTTGTCGGTGCAGACAAAGCCACGGCCTCCTCCAAAATCCACAGTTATGAAGCACAGAGTTCTCAAAATAGCTAAATATTCCTCAGAGTGATTACATAAAGCAACTGGAAAGCTAGAAAATAATAATGAAATAATAATCCTGCACACAGAGAGTGAAGCTAGGAAGTCTGGTTTGGATAAAGGCAGCATGGCCCTGAACTTTAATCCAGTTTCAAGCTGCACTTTCTTGCAGCTAGAAGAAAAGTTTTCACCTTGCCTTCCTCTGACCTCCTCTTGAACCATTTCCACTCCTGACAGCCTCCTCCAGCTCTGCATTGCTCTGCTGTTTTCAACCCCCCTTGTAGCATCCCTGTGCAAGTGTGTAGCATTTGAGGGTATTTCTGCCCCACTTCGAAATCTCACAGCTACTTGTCTGAGTTTTCCCTGTGGTGGCCTGATCTGCCTCAGCTGGGGATCCTATTCTGGTGAAGAACTAAAGTCCACGGAAAGACTTTGACCACAAAAATTAGGGGGAAAGTTCATAGGAGACTTTTCATTATTTTTGGCTGGACAAGATTTCATCCCATAGTGCTGCTTGCCTCTAGCATCACTGTGAGGAATCAGTGTGCAGTCACAAATTTTTCAATAGGCTTCAAACCTGAAATAGGCAAGAAATGGATGCTAGTCAGTGTTGAAGAAATCCGTCAACCTGGTACTTATTTTAGAAGTAAGATAGTTTCCCTTCTTTCCTCCCACCCTAATGTGTTAAAATATTTAATTGCAAAGAAGTAAACACTTGCAAAGGAATTTTTCACACAAACGTGAAGATCCCCTCAATGCTTACCTGGTGTGTTGGTGGTTGTGGCATGCCCCTAGACGGGGCATCTCCAGCATCTGCAGCACAGCTGCTGACACCTGCCCAGCTGGGTGGATTTTCCGTACAGTCAAAGAAGAGAAATAGGCACATTTATGGAAAGACTCAGCTCATCCTGAAGCAGAGGAGGGATCTAGCTCTAGGCAAACACGCGAGTGTTGGTGCCTACGTGCTGTCTAGCGATGCAACTCAGTTGCCTAAACGCAGGCCTCTCCCCAGGATGCAACAGCTTATCTTGAGTGGTCCCTAGACATGACCCTGGAAGGCTGTGCATCACCCCTAGGTCTTGTGTCGTACCTGCCAGACCCACGGGGTGCCTAGCCTTAGACACCTGTGTTTAGGCAAGGGAATGAAAGTGAACTGCATGGCTCTGTAGGCTCTGCTGGCTCCATGGAGTAGCTCTTTGCTCAGTGCTTTAAATGTTACCACAGGCACTTACATGGGGACACAAACATTTAAGTGCCTGTATCTGGAGACAAATCCCACTGTAGTTGCCTAAGTTCGTCAGATGGCTCTTAACCTAAGGTTTTCTGCTGCTTTCCATTGCCCTATGCAGGTAGGTTATGTTGCGCAAAATTACTTTTAGGCAGAAGCGTAGCAGATGGCCCAAGTTAGGTGAGATGAGTGCCTTTTGAGGAGACCTAAGGTCAAACTCTCTCTGTGTCTCATCTTGATCCAGGCCTCGAGGGATGCGGACTACACGGAGAAGGTAGCTCTTCTGAGAGGCTTTGCCCTCAGCCACTTTCTACACCTGGGAAAAGGCCCAGGATGCAGCCTCAGAAACTGGGAGCTAACCTGGGCATGGCCCTACTTAGCAGATGCTGCACAGCTGCATCTGGCTTCCCTTCGGTCCATTTTTAATCTTAGCCAGCACCTCAGAATCAGATGAGGTCGTAGCCTCCATGCTTGGGGATCAGAGCATGGCGATTCGAAGTGAATGGCTTGGAGTGCCGGAGGCTGGCCACGCAGAAAGACACTCATGTTTGTTATTTTGGAAGAGTCCATGCGTTCCGAGCAAAGCCAACATCTTGTAGGACCCTTTGAACTGTCAGGGTGGGGGACACAGGATACCTGCCTCTGGGGAGGGGAGGGACACTGGGCATTCAGTGCAGCTCTGAACTGAAACCTACCACATGGCACGGATTCAGAAAGTCTCATAGTACTGGCAGAGGTAAGAGAACAAGGGGTCTGAGAAGCACAAGTTCTGCCTGGCAGTACCACTATTGCACAGGGAGCATCGCTGGGAATCTGGAAACCTGCACCACAGTGGAAGCAAAGCATTTGTTATGGCTTCATTGCATCTAGCATATCAGATGCACAGTGAGAACAAAGGCAGGG
>Ga0181612_104546_pt1 | contig 10434 bp, 4 predicted proteins | sample HoacroProtozoa21_FD_119630 | JGI IMG/M metagenome (GOLD analysis project Ga0181612, IMG submission 119630) | Hoatzin crop microbial communities from Cojedes, Venezuel. Combined Assembly of Gp0051906, Gp0051904, Gp0051908 | reverse complement strand
TATCCAGTCTCAAGTGAAAAACTTGATGCTGAACCACAAATACACGAGTCTGAAATCCATCCTGCTTTTTCCTTATGTTCTGTAAGTGTGGTAAATAATGCAAAAGATAGACCCAAAATAAGTAGCAATACCTAAAGAAAGACACAAAAGAATCCAGATTCTTGAGTGCTTTATTGTGATTCTAATGCAGTAGAATAGTTAAGAAACTCTGTATTTGAGTGCTTTCATTGGGGTTTCATACCTAATGAAACAACACATTAATGTTCTCTGTTTTCTATGCATTTTATGTGTTGTAATACCAGCTATTTGAATTTCTGCTTTCCAAATACTTCCATTTTCACATTCACTGTGGTAGACAAAGGGTATATTAAATGATTTCAAATAAAAAAGAACATACTCAATTTGGAAAATACTGTGGGTGTTTTGCATTTCTCTGTAATCAAGACTAAATCAGGTTTGTTTGCATAAGCTACCTGAGTATTCTGTGCTGCAGAAAAGTTGTTCCATCTTACATGTGAATAAGGAAGAAAATTTTAATTATTTAGTTCTATCATCAGATTACATTCTTATAACCCAACGAAGTTACTGAGAACTAATTAATCACTAAAATAAACACCACTTTCAAAGTAATGTTAAACATTGTTAAAATGCAGTAATCTGTAGTAGGAACTAGTGTTTTCTTATATTTTATATGAAAATTTACTAGTACTCTCTTATTTTTTAATACTTAAAGTTGGAATAATGCTTTTACAGATTAGGAAATACCTAATTCTCCCAGAGAAGAGGACAACATAAAGGAAATATTATCAAAGTAATAAAGCATTTGTTCTTAAAATGAGTTGTATGCTGAAGTTATTTTAATTCTGATTCGAAAAAGGAAAGACAGTGATATTAATTTCTAAAACTGTGTGTTTACTTCTGCTTATATAGTAGGGTAATAAATTATAGTAATTCCATTATAAAACTTTAATAGAAATTTTCCATTATGGCAAACAAAGTGAAGTTCTGGGAAGGGAGTAGTACAGGAATGTAATGCTGTTGTGGTTTAACACGGCAGCCGGCAACAAGGACCATGCAGTCACTCACTCACAACTGATTATTCATGCTGTGATAACTTTCCTAAGCTCCATATTTTCTAGCATGTTATACTCACTTAGGTAAGGTGCTTTTGCTATATTGCTGTCACTAACTTTATTAGTCAAATGCTAAACTCGTGTCTCTACATATAAGTTGTGTTCTCTTTTTGGCCAAAATGAGATTTTGGGTGTAACAGGGTAGTTTTTTGTTCAGCTCTTAAAGTATTTTGTCCTGCTCAGGTGTTAGTATTTCTTCGGAGTTTATCCATTTGAAATTACTTGACAGTTGATCAAATTTTTTATGCAAGCAGGTGGAGAGACTTTACTTTCTGCCTTGCACTGGTTATTAGGACACAAACCAAGAAATGCTTGGATACTCATTGGGATGAAACTGTCAAGTGAAGCTCTATGAAAATTTTGTGGCCAGATCTAAAGGAATCATGTGTAGGAAGGTTAGAGTTGAAGTTGAAACCTTTCGTAATTTTATCTTCTGTTATCAGGAATTTTTCCAAAGAGAGTGAACACCGATGCTTTTAAAGTTCTTAAAGTCACTATTTGTTTGAAATAAAATGAATGCTGATAAAATTATGAGAAACATATAAATAAATCAACACACAGTCACTTTGTATTCTTCTTTTAATATCAATCAATTAATATCAAAATCACAAGAAACAATATTCTTTAAAGCAGCAAGAATGCATTGCTAAAGAGACTGAGAGGCCTAATTACTTCTGGTAGCAGAAGTTCATGCTGATGTACCAGACAAATTGTCAATGTGGAGTAAAAAAAACCACAAAGCTGTATCAAAGTCAGGAATATTTACTACTTTATTTCAGAAAATGGATTAAAAAGCTGTAACAACTACTTATTTTGGGGACTGTGTTTTTGTTGGATTTTGGTGCGTTTTGCGGTTGGTGGGGTTTTTTGTTTTATGTTTTTTTTCTTTTTTTAAGAATAATGAGTGTTATCAAAATGTGCACAGATTTTAACTACAAAATTGTGACTTGGTATGCCAAAATAGTTCTGAGTGGCAACTTTTAAAATTTTTATGAATTATGAAACCAATTTTTTACTATTTTTGAGGTAATACACTTGAATAGTAACCTTAGAGGCAAAGCATCCTGAAGTTAAACTTCCATACTTGTATACCTAATTCATGCTCCACTGAATCTTACAGTTCTCTGAAAAATTGCTATATAGAAGTTATTCATAAAGACCTTTTTTATAATTTCAGCTGTTGGGCCAAGTGAAACAAAATTTTCAATAGAAACAGTAATGGACATTTTCCTAACTCAAAATTAGTATATTTAGTGACGTCTTGTTGCCATATGTTGAATCCAGATTTAAAAAATGAAAAAGGGAAAAAAAGAAATATATTATGTAGTACTCAAGAATGTTTATCTTCTAGATAGAAGTCTGGAGTGGAGAGGGTATATGGCTGGTGTATGCCTTTTATTTGCCTTGGTCAATAACATTTTTTAATAGACAGTATTCTCTGAAAAAAAAGTCCATAGATTACTGTCTGGGAGAAATGAAAACTTTCGTGATGAGAAGTTGAATGAAAACAGAGAATACTTTAAAGTCGGGTCAAAATGAGTTAATGATAAGAAGTGTATTGTTGTATTTATCTTTATAATTAGTTTAGGAGCTTGGAATTTTTGAATGCCTCGAAAACACATCTTCTGGTGGACAAAAATATGCAGATACTATCAGAAACTGAAAGTCCTGAGAGAGTGTTTGCTATTACATAACTCTTGAAGGTGGTTTCTTACACATAGAGCTGCTATGAGAAGACGAAGTCTACATATGGGCTAGATGTCTAAGCTCCTACTGTAGTCACAAGTAAGTTAGTTACTGTAGAGCCTGGAGTTACTGTTGAAGGACAGTGGAGCCTGGCATTGGGTTCATCTGAATCATCTCCTACTGTAGTCATCAGAAAGTTAGTTATTGTAGAGCCTGGAGTTACTGTTGAAGGACAGTGGAGCCTGGCATTGGGTTCATCTGAATGCAGGCATCTACAGTTCAACAGCTGAATAGTGTTGAGAGTATTGACTTCTACGCAGGATTCAGCTCCATAAGTATAATCTCCTTGGGATATAGGAGATACCTTAGGTTATTTGTGGCATCTTCAGAGGACTGAATAAAAAGATGTACAACTTCAGACATCAGTTCTTCTATGGAGAGACATCTGGAGATAGGCAAGATATCCCAGCTAACTCAAATGGTGCTGAATGATAGTCCCTTCCAACCCCTACTATTCTGCGATTCTGTGATTCTGTGATACATATGGGCAATTGAAATGAGCCCTGTATATCCATGTAATGGAGACACTACATATAAACGCCATGTGAAATCATCTGAACATTGCTGATAATAAAAATGTCCTAGGCATGATTTTCTGAAGGCACAGGTGAGGTTAGATAGAGAGAAAATATGTAAATATGGATACATTCTTAATTTTAGAAATTAATGGAGTAGAATGCACCAGTTTTCAGGCACAAATTCTTTACTCGGGTCAATTCTTTGATTTTCTGGACAGAAATGTGCTATTTTCTGCAAGGATAGCAAAGAATGGTATAAGTTGGTCTAAGTGGGTAGAGTAAACCTGAAATATTTGGAATGTGTTCACAGAACAGAACAGGCCAGGCACTTTTTAAAAATGCTGGATCTACAGTGTAGGCTTACAGTGCCTGTTGGTCTCTTGCACTAAAATAAGATCTTGTTGATTCTTTTGTTATGTGACTGGTACTTCATACTCTTGAGCAAAGCAATCCAAATACGTACATGAATTTTAGAAAAGTAGAAGTCTTTAAAAGGAAGTGTTTCTCACGGTCTCATTACTATGTGTTGTTCTCAGAGTACTGTCTTCTAGCAGAAGTTTATAGACATCCTGTTGAAAAGCTAGTTTAAAAGCAATGTGAGTACATCACACAGTAGAAATACAGTGTAGAAAAACATTTAGACCTAAAAGCATAAAAACCTTGTAGAAAGCAGTTGAAAAATAGTTGCAGTGCTTGACTGTTTCCCACACAATTCCTGCAGATTATGCACACTTCAAGACAGAAATCTAAAGAGATGTGTTTCTTGTTGGGATAGTTGGAGTGTGTTTTTCTTGCTGTTCAACAAAGTGGTGGTTGTTCACTAGGACAGTAGGTAATTGGTAACCTGTCTCCACTCGTCTTTTGAAGGAATCTGCAGGCAGGAGAGAGATAAGAGGAATGCAGTACAGCTGTCCAAAAGGGACTAAGTAGCTTTCAGATAAGGACAACTTGGGGGAGGACAGGGTTGATTTTTCTTTTGAATACCAGAGTTTATTTTTCTTCTGAAAGACACACACAAAAGGAAGCAAAAGTGCCTACTGTTTCTTGCCCTAGGGTCTTTCTAAATCTTTAGGGAGAGAGCGACAGAAGGAACAGAAATATCAAAGGAGTAGCAGATGTGAACTTTTGACTGAAAGGTGTTCCCTACATTATAGGTAGCTGCTTCTCGATGTGACTGAGGGTTGGGATAGTCCTATGTTGCGGTGCTACAGAGCAAGGCATTTTAAGGTACATAAGTGAGTTAAGTTCTGTCACACGTGTAGAGGTTGGTATAATCTCTTGAAGTATTAAAATACATGTGGAAAGCTACTCTAATGAACTACTTCAATTTCTGTGCTCTCAAGGCTGCAAGCAAATATGGGTAGATATTCAATTCTATTGACTTTTCAGATCACTAATTCTATATATTGGAGAACATTTCACATGGATGGAGCCTCTATTCCTTATTTTGGTGTAGATGAGACATTCTTAAAAAACGTACTTTCTGAATCTCAGATCTTGCAAAAACTTTTCTTGGCATGCTGCTTACTTTTTCATAAGATCACCGGTTCAGTGATGCTGACAGTTCAATTACAAATGGTGGAGTATTTTTGGCATTTAGCTGGCAAGGGAAAATGAGACTGATTCTAGTGTTTTTGGGAGATTTGGAATATATTAACCATCTTTCTGAGAAGTTTACGTGGTGTTCATTTTATCCCTACTTACTTTCCTACAGTTTTCAGTACCTTGTGTTAACACAGAAGCATGATAAATTAATTATTAGATCTTTGAAGTGAACTCCCTTAGATTCATGGAAACCGAGGAGAAAACACAGGGTTTCCACAGGTTTCCAGAATATTGCCTGTTACTTTGATATTTTTTCTTTCTTTCTCCTCTACCTACAAAACAGAAAATAACAGCTTTGTTCTTTTAAGAGGGTCAGGTAATGAAAAAGTAACAAAACAAAAATATTTCTTTAAGGAAGCTGCACACAGCTGTATATCAGGATCTGGCTTTCTCAGCCTTTCTATCGGTTCTAAGCAGCTAAATTCCTCTTGTCAATGAAATGCCTACATTCACTCTTTTCTCACTTGGTGCTTGTTTTTTTTTCTTTTTCATTTAAATGGGTTCTGTATGGCTTATGCATATAATTACTTATATCTTCCTTCCTATCTTCTTTCTCTTCCCCAAAATGAGTAAAGCAGACCAAAAATTAACCTTGAGAGAAGCAATGGCAGAAGTAAGTCACAACTTAAGTCACAAGGTAAGAAAGTCACAACTTATCTGTGTTCAGATTTTCCAGTAATATGTTTTTAAAATAGAAATTGAGGGAGAAAGAAAATCACTCTGGATAGCATTAAAACCAATTGGATTAATTATTCTAGGAAATATAGCTTTTTTTTTTTAATTTTATTTTGAATGGATAAGGAAATGTAGTTAAGATTACTCTTTATCTCAGTTGGGGAAATCTGATATTGAAAATAATCCCAGTACGGATCTTAGTTTTACAAATGCTATACATTCTTAGGGGCAGTAGTCTGCTTCTCATTTTTAGTCAAGTTAGGAAAGCAGGCACATAATATAAGGATATATGTCAACTTTGAGTTTGCCCCTTTTGAGCAGCTGGTGGGGTAACAGCAGACCTCAAGAAGTTGCTTCCAACCTTCTATTTTTTAAATGAACTTAATACATAGTGTATCCACTAAGTTCTTAAGGTTGAATATTCTTAACAGAATATATGAAGCCACAATATCATCTCCAGAGGAACAAAACAGGCTTCATAAAATGTTGGTACTTTTTAAGCAAAATGGTAGCACTGTTTTCGGTGAGGCTGTGTCAGACCTGTCTCAGGCTCATCCTAGGATTTCAAATGAGAAATGAGTTTTTGAACCCTTGTGATCATCAAAGGTAGCATGCTACTTTTTCATTAAACTAATATTGGTGACTGCTAAATTCTCAGTTAGGAGCTGTTATTAACATGAATCCTAGAATTTTAGTCAGTAGCAAGATATTTATATGCGTTTAATCTACTGATAATCTCTAAAAGATGAAATTAATGGTATGTGATTACTCTTCCACTCCCATGAAAACTGCTGTATACATTGCTTTGCTCCAGTCAAGACACATGCGTTAATGAGGAAAAAGTAATATTCAGACAGCAAAACACTTTGTGATTCTTTCTGATATAGTCAAGCATTGCAGTCTCTCTCTCTGTACCTGGAACTGTCAGGGTGCACTTGAAGTGGAGTTTCTTGTTTGTGACAAATTGAACAGTGAAGATCACATCTACTCTGAAAAAGTTTCTACTTCTACTTATGTCAATATAGTGGTGGATTTTATAGAAATATTGCAACAACACAGCTAATTCTCTGCAATATCCAACATTTCTAAATTATTATGCCCTGATACAACTAAAATATTTGTGATACTCAACCTTGTTTCTCTCACTTTTGTATCCTGCATAGCCATATCTGACCCTCAGCTGCACTTCTTGCACCTGGCATGCTTCTGTTTATAATCAAACGCCTCTTCTCCTTCTATCTCCATCTTTGCCTTTGCCGCCTGACAGATGAATGTGTTTTTTTTTTCTACTCCACAGTTATTTCTTTTTGTATTTAATTATTCTATTATTCCATTATTCTGAACATATTACCAGGGCAGAGCTGACATACATGGGAAAACCAGAAGACAGTCATTTTAATTTGAAGTCTTTTTACACCTGCTGCACGCTCAGGTAATACTTTGCCTGGAAAGGATGTCTCTCTGGCACCTTATTCTAGGCCACTGAATCTGAGCTGCAATCTTCCCTTTTCAAGGGGAAACAAGACGGTGTCTCTACCACTCCTGTGGGTATGACACCATGATCTAATCTGACTTCAGCTAGACTCATGCACTGCAGTTCTTGCTCCCTGGCTGCCAACCAAAAAATCCAAATTTGACTTGTACAGAGTTTTGCTTTTGGAGCTTGTAGGCAGTAAGAATATGCAATGACAGAAGAATGATTTCTGATTTATTTGTTTCAAGGAGAATAGCATTCAGTACGTTTATGACACACTGTATTAACCATATCTGGCACTTCATTGAAGCCTGTAGGTAGATATGATGTAGCCTTGCTAAATCCTGTAATTTACACTGACTCTTTGGGAACAAAGTGTGTCCTAATTCAAATTGCCCTTACTTAATATGTCAGATTCTAGAGGCTGAGAGGCAGATTACTCAACTGATAAGTATGTGTTCTCTTTATTAAATCTTCCTGTTCTCAGATATGGGACTAAAGAATTACATTTTTGCAGCTTCAGAAGAGAAGGATATGTTAAACAGAGTTCTGTAAGGGTCTGTCTTGAACCTAGTCCTCTTCAGTATTCAGTTATAGCACAGGACACAGCAGCAGTATGCCAATTAAAGTTTACTTTCAACAAAAAAATGAGAAGGCCTACATACAGGAAAAAAAAGCCCAAGATTTTAAATGATCCTGAAAAAATGTTCCAGAGATGAGAAAGATGCTAGTCAACAAACATAATTGCGGGGTAAAATATTTAGAATATTTAGTCACACAAATATAGGAAAATAATATATCATATAAACAGGTCTGTAGAAAAGCGTTGAAATGGATCACAAAATGAAACAGAAGTCAATGTTGTGTTGCCATGCTCGCACACATTGTAAAAGCAGAAGTAACGCCAAAAAATATGTGAGTAATGCTTCAGTGATGCTTGGGAGCTGTAACATTGAAGCAAGAGGAATCCGTGTAATTCTGGACACTCTAGTTTAAGAAAGACATGAACCAGTTTGAAAAAGTCTGATGGACATTAAGAAGAATGATCAAAGGTAACAAAAATAAGATCTATGAGGAAAGATAGAATGAATCGTGTACACATACACACAGACACATATGTGTGTGTGTGAGAGAGAGAATAGAAGATAATATGGTCTTCAATTATATAAACAGTTTCTGCAATGACGGAATATTCTTCATATTCTTGGTGACTACAATAGGATGTAATGGACAAACATTGTAAAGATGGGAGGGGGGCTGGAATTAGATATTCTTTAAGGTCCTTTCCAGCACAAACTGTTCTATGATTCTGTGATGCTATGGTGTAAGAGTAGCATTTGTAAGTGTGAGAGAAAGGTTTCTGCTCACACATTAATAACTTTGGATTGAAATAGAGGGGAATAATTGGACATAGGTATAGAAGAGCTATCCGTAGGTGTATTCCAGCCACGGTTTTAAGTGTAAGAGGAGTTATAGACTACCTATTTTTATCACACTAGAGGTATAACTCTTCTCCAAACACTGAAAATTTTCTCATGAAAACTTCTTATTTCAGGCCAAAGGAGTTTTTCCTAAAGATTTATGTCATGTCGCATAAGGATAAAAGATCTGCATCGAAGACTTTGGAAGACAGATGAATCCTTTAAAGGCTAGTACAAGATGACTGCTGGTCTGAAGGTAAGTGTGATTGTGCTGTTTGTGCCATCATTCTCATCTCTGAATCACTGTTACCAGAAAGTCAGTGCTTTAGCTTGCACAGTCCAGAATTTAATAATGGCTTGAGACCGAAACGGCACTGCAAGCAACATTAGAACTGCATGTTTTAGCAATGTGTCAAATAGCTTTTGTCAAAGAGGTTATTTTCTCCAACCTGCAAATATCATGACATTTTTTGTTGAGTTAAAGGGCAGATTTCTTGCACATTTTCTTGCAGAATTATGACACTTTTTGTATTTACAGATAGCGGATATTTCAGTTTGGCATTTTTCCCTTTGTTTTAAGTTCCAAGAATAATACTGAGATTAACGCTATTTTAGTTTTTATTCTTTTGTCTGCAGAAATACCTGCAGTTTTAAATGATGACAAAATAACCTGTGTAGTTTTTTTCTTATAACAGATGTCAGTTCTCTGTAGAAAATAACTTCTCTTTGAAAACACTCAGGATCATAAAAATTAAGTCTGTGTATAGATCTTCTGGTGTTCAGCTTTTGTTATGAGGCTGGAGACTTATATATGTGTATCAGAGCTTTCTCATAGTTTTTGTATGTAAGTGGCCACTTCCTGACAATGTTAATTCATAGTTTTTGTATGTAAGTGGCCACTTCCTGACAATGTTAATTTATTTATCAATATGATTCATTTAAGCAAATAATTCCTTGCTATAATTACAGAACATGTTCTATACTGATTACTTCTATCATCTCATATTATTCCCCCATTATTATTTTTTAGCATATGATTAGACATTTGAGAACAAATAGGATGTTTCCAATAATCCAGAAATCATTAAGTAATCAACTGGAAAGGCTGATATTGAGGGCCTTTCAGGTCCCATGAATTGCAGCTGCATTGTCCTTACTTGTTTATGCGATGATGAACTTATATGGCAGATTGTGAAAATACATTCTCTTTTCCTCTGACTCTCTTCTGAGAGGTGTGGAGGCACCCATTTGCCAACATGACACACTCTCTAGAGAGGTGTGCTGCTTACCAGGGGCTCGTATCAGGAATATCACCAAGAGACTACCAAGCCTTGTACAGTCCACTGACTATTATCCACTGCTATTGTTTCACATGGGCATGAACCATATAGGCAGGAGAAGTCTGAGGAATATCAAGAAGGATTACAAATCCCTGGGAGCAGCGATGATGGACTCTGAAGCGCAGGTAGTGTTTTCATCAGTCCTCCTGATCAAAGGGAAGGAGTTTGAAAGGGCCAGTCGAATCTGACAAATCAACAAATGGTTACAGGACTGGTGCCACAGCCAGAGGTTTGTTTACTTCGACCATGGAAATCACTTTGAGAAAGCTGGTCTACTGGGGGCTGATGGGGTCATCCGTCAGAGAAAGGGAAGAGCATCTTCAGTCATAGGCTTGCCAAGATGGTGAAGAGGGCTTTTAAAAAAAGGTTGCCAGGGGAGTGGAACCTCAGTCCATCCCACTGCTACCAGTTTGATGCCAGTCACAGCAGCAGATGCCCAGAGCCTGTACTAGGATCACAGGTCAGCAGGAGAGCACCTGAAGGGAAGCACAAAGGAACTCCAAACACTAATTCACCTCCATC
>Ga0181612_103905_pt1 | contig 10434 bp, 5 predicted proteins | sample HoacroProtozoa21_FD_119630 | JGI IMG/M metagenome (GOLD analysis project Ga0181612, IMG submission 119630) | Hoatzin crop microbial communities from Cojedes, Venezuel. Combined Assembly of Gp0051906, Gp0051904, Gp0051908 | reverse complement strand
TTCCTCATGTTCAGACAGAAATAACTGCTTCTGAATACATTTATTTTTACTTGTTATTTTGACCCTCGCTGAGGCACGTGCCCTGTCATTTCAGGGCACGCTGTGTGCGTCCCTAGGAGACAGAGCCTTTCTGTTCTGGCAGCATCTCGTGCTGATGAGGCGGGCTGCCTGGATTCTACAGCAGAACCATGACGGCTGTCTTTCCTTCTGAATTCTCAGAAGACAAAGGAAATCCAAAAAGCCTCATCATGTTTCTTTATGAATCACAGCTGTTCTTACCTGCAGAGTCTGCTTATAGAACAGTTCTGCCTAGTTGAGTATCTTATACAACATTTATTGCTGGGAGTGTTAGAGCACCAGCTGTGGTGACTATTTGTAAAACATACTCTAACCCAAAATTCTTTATTCCTTATGTTCAAATATAGGAACACTGAAATACTGTTACTCAGAAGTAACTGAGAAAATTAGACCAATGCTGAAAAAATAATATTTTAACAGAGTAGTTGTAAAAAATGAATAAATCTTAAATATGGTAAATAGATTACATTTAAAAAAATAACAAAGAATTTCTAATAGCTAGGGAGCAGTCAGTCTTGGACTGTCCAGTGATACGAAAGCTCTAGCAGTGTGGTCCACCAAAGATGCTGTTCTTTCTCTCGGTGAGAACATGAACGAACTGCAGTTCCTGATTATGTTACTACTGGTTAGTGCAGGTACATTTTACAGTCCAGAATCCTCATTCTCAATAGCAATAAATAAATAGTAAGGCCCCATCTTTCATGGAGTTGTTATTGCAAAGGAAAACTTTAAAACAGCCTTGATTTGTGACCTGATGCTGTGCTACCTGCCCACAGTCTGCCACCAACATGAATGAGCTTCAGACAGGTGAGCTCTGTGGGCCACGTACATTGAATGGCCACATTAATTGAAACTACAACGTTGGTGTTTCTTTATTTAGTTCATCAGTGGCTTCAATCTGCAGTCTTTGCTGATCTGTTTTTTGGATAAAAGGACCAATACTTCGGAATATGAAGGCCAGCTTTCTGCCATGCTTCGCAGGTTGCTCAGCCCCCAGTAAGCAGGGAGTAGGGAGGGCAGTGTTGTGGCAACACTTCAGGATTGCGGTACGTGAAACATCCCTTGCACTACAACAGGTGAGCAGCAGTTCTTCATGGGTTAATTCCTCTCCCTGTCCTCATCCTTTCACTCCACAGGTAAAACTGGCATCTCTGTTAAGAAGCAGAGTCTCTGCCGGTATTTGGTTGCTAATGCTATGCAGAGCACCGCACGTGAATAGAACTGGCTTCCCCAAGGTCTAAATGGGGTACGTACATCTCAAAACCCACCAAATCTGGAGCTCTGATGACTGAAGATTTTGAATCTCCTTTGCACCTAAAGCCAGACATTTGCTTTCCTTTCATTTATTCCTGAAGTTGTTTCTCTGAATATTTACAAGTAAATCCACTTGGGTTTTCTGTTGGGGAATGCATAAGCATTTGTTATCAGTGGGATTAACCTATCCATATCTTATTTCTAATACATGTTGGCACTGTGCAGCCCAGTCTGTTTCCCCTTTTTCCTTCATCTGCAATCATGGTCTCAGGACTGGTGCTGGACAGTAGAGCGTAACCTCTGTCAGTAGGAGAGAAGCTGTAGGTGCCAATGCTATTGCTGTCCGTGTTGCAGTGTCCTACTCTTTCTATAATGTATTAAGATTTGGCTTCACCTTTTCCTTCCCACACAGTGAAGCGGATGGGATTTGAACCCTCCTCTCTGCACATACCTGCGTGCTAGAGCTCCAGGTAAACAAGCTCACATTTGTCAAAGAGATACTCTATTGTTTTTAACTGAAAGTGGAATGTAAGCTTTATTTAAATCCCATAATTTAAATCTTTTTTACACAGGAATGCACATTAAGACATACAGAAAATGCAAGTAATTTGGAATCTAGCTGTGCCTCAGTGAAAGTTCCACCACGCACGGATATCCCCAGTCCGTAGGATCTCCCTTGGCTGGCAACCATTTGGGTGCCAGCCCCTCTCTTGGAGACTTCTCCCCTTACTGCCAGGCGTGAATCCGTTTGGCCTGCAAGAACCAGCTGAGATCGTTTTCTGGCAGTGCTGCGAAGTGGTCCAAGTTCCTTAGGGTTTCTCTGGAGAGATGGCTCAAGTGTCACTGGAAGTCGACCAAAACTCCAGGTGCATCCAAGGGATGCTAGATACTGTAATCATCCACAGCTTTGAAGGATGAAAGTGAATTTCTGTGGGTGACTGAAGGTATGTTTCCTATTATACTGCCCCATGTGAAGCTTTAAATCGGTGCTCAAAACACTGGATTCTGCTTTAGCTGGAAATCGACTGGGTACTTCCCAGAGGTCATGTTATTAGAATGGTTTTGAATTTCCTTTAATCTGCATGGCAATACATCAGGAAGAAAGATTTTCATGAGTAAAGCAGCAGATTTCTGGCTAGGCTGCCAGGCGGTTGCACCACATGAAAGCAGGAAAACTGTTGCTCACACTACAGCTCACTACAGCCTTTAACAATTTGCATTTTGGTGTGCTGGTCTAGGAAATTAACCCCTCTGGTTTGCTGAAAGCTATCACCAGGGGATGAGCGGCAGAGCTTAATATACGCTGCCTCCTCACTTCTTGCAGTTACAGCTGTATTAGCTTAAAACAGTCCCACTGAACTACTTGCTTCTAGCTTTCCCTGTATCAGGTCACGCAATTGAAGTTGGAAGTAAGATCATTTACAGCACAGACTGCAAAATAAAAAAAAATTAATTTCCACTAAAAATTATATCATTCACGTTAGCAACCATCATGCTTTGGAACAGATCCTGAATATTTAGAAGTCAGTAACAGCTTGCTCAGTCTCTACCAAATAAAACAATCTGGCTTTGCTTTACACAAAACCCACAGTGAAGGCAGAATGAATCCCTTGAGATCAAGATTTCCAACTTCAAAGGATAAGTTAATGCCAAGCTTAAGTTCTAAATATTTCAGTTAAAATTATTCTGCAAAATCAAAAGCAAGACAAGTTCTAGTTCATAATAGGAAAGCATTCTGATAATGGCTTTTACAACACTACACAAAAAATGAATCCATTAAAGAGGAAAGCACCCTCTTCTTTTATTATACGTTGCATCTCTAGCTTTGTGATCTACCTATGGTAAAACTGAAATCGGTGAAGAAGGTCTGCATATTAGCAGCCACTGTAGCACAGCCTAGAATCACAGTCAATATTCAAGAGTCTGCTTCTGCCATTGTAAAGGCTCAGAGGTTTACGTGAACCTGGATTACCTCCGTGATCAGCTTTTGAGCACGGGCTAGAGATGGGGCAAGCACCCTGGCACCCAGCAGAGTGTGCTGGTTTGCATCACATGCTATGATTTAGAAGTCTCAGACCAAGTGACGAGGTTGCGATTTGTAGTTGGGTTGACTGGAAACAGCCTCTGAACAGGAGCACTCTGCAACTTGGTTGAGTGTTCAACAGGGTTTTAAGGGTTTGCGATGATGCTTTTCTTCTGTAGCTCAGCTGGGCCGAAACTTACAGCCCAGCCCTGCAGTTGCAGATCACTAAATGACAGGATTCCCGTAGGAACAGATGTATAGCACCCTAAACCATCTGTCTGTAAATTTCAGATTTTGGAATCGTACCCACTAGGCATAATACATGTCAAGCAATTTAATCCAGTTTGGTGTTTGTGGACAGATAGTGCATATATTTTAAATAATTAGTTCCATGTTTTCTTTTCTTGAAATCCTGGATTTCCTGTGAATTTCAGCCTGGGGATTAAGGAAGATGCTCTCAGATGTAATGGGTGAGCAGAGCATCTATGTAACTAGGTCACAGTGTACTTAAGCATATTTAGTTATCCGTTCTTGTGTTCTTCCCTACTTTTGTTGTACAATAAACAAAAGAAGTAACTAAGTTTGGTTTGTTATCTCCTCTTAAAGGATTGCAGAATTCTGAGCTTTCATAGTGGGGGTTTTTTACTGTGTTTTCTAACAATGGCATGTTTGTGATTGCCTTTTTTTTTTTTTTTCTGCTTTAGCTGCATTTTCCTTTTATAGTCTACATACATGCCTAAATTCAGACACTTGTTGGTTCCTGCTTCCCAGAAGATCTCCTACTACTCAGACATAGTTACTTGTTCAAACTAGAGGTTTTGTTACTGCGTTCCAGTAAATATTTTCCTTAAAAAGTAAGACTAAGCTGTAGTTGCCAAAAAAAAAAAAAAGATATAGCACATACTGTCATGTAGCAGTCCCCTTGAATATCTACTAACTACATTAACTTGTTACTTGCTAATTGTGGAAATGCTTGGCAATTACTGCAAATACATGAGGTCTTACTGTAAAAAGATCTGTAACATTATGGTGGGTTAACCTTGGCAGGCTGCCGGATGCCCACCAAGCTGCTCTCTCACTCCCCCTCCTCAACAGAATGGGGAGAAAATAAAATGAAAAAGCTCATGGGTCAAGATAAAGTCAGGGAGATCGCTTACCAATTACCATCACAGGTAAAGCAGACTTGACTTGGGGAAGAATAATTTTATTGTTCCTGGTCTGTACTCACAGAGGCCCGCTGCTACCAAAACCATGCCACCTATACCCAATACAAACATTAACGATATTTCTGTACTAAGATTTTGGTCCCGTTTGCTGTTTAATATAGAGCTGGCTTCTGAGCATCCTGCTCTTAATATCAAAGAAACATAATCATAGTTGAAAAACTCAACTACTGATCTGGGTGGAGGGAAGGGCAAGTAATATAACTTGACTGAGATGGCTGTAAAATTAATTGTTCCTCTTGACAGACATGTTCTTGCTAAAATCTGTCCCCATTCTTGAGTATCCATGTCCTTCCTAGAGAGATCAGATGTACTGCCTAAACCCCAGTACAGAGTTCTCCAAAGAGAAACTAGTATAGCAACATCGAAAACAACTGGTCTCTAAGTATGACTTGCACTTTTGTAACCATGAGTTGAGCGTCAGTATTTTGTCTCACTACTAATATAGGCTGGTTTTAGTTGAAGACAGTGAATCACAAATGCATGAATTGAATCTATTCCTTCATGTGCTCTTTGACTATAGCAATGAGGTACTGATTCTCTTCCCTAGTGCAGAAAACTGTTACTTTCCCATCTGTAACTAAGGTTAAAGCAACTGTGGTGTGGCTAGAAGTTGCATACAGTGGTGTCACACAATCCAGAACAGTCTACAGAAGTAGAGGGAGGCTCGGCTGTTCTCTCAGTGACTCTGCCTGTTTCTCTCAGCTGCAGTTTTCATATGTACTTAACTCTGACTGCATGAGCAGTCCTAGAGCTTGAAATTCAAGGACTTCAGTCAGCAATGTTCAATGGGTCTGATCCTTTGCAGAGGCAGCGCCCTGTGAACTGCACTCTCCAAACCCATAAAAAGCAGATCATAAAACAGAACAAATGCATTTTTGTGTGTGGAAGCTTCTATAATATCTAGATCTTGTAAAATGAATGTGACGTGCAAAACTTTGTAAAGAAGTTGATGGTGGTGTGTAAGAGAAAAGAGGCAGCATATCCAGTGCTCTAGTGCAAGCAGACAGACACACGCGGGTCGGGAAGCTCTCTGCCTGTGCAGGGCTCTTACTGAGGCACCTGAGATGAGGGAATACCCACAGAACCGTGCCCGGCCTGGAGAGCTTTTTCTGCGAGAGGCTCTGCTACCTCTACAGTTAGCGTTACCACTCCTTTAGTTTTATGGCAAAGAATTCACTTTGGCAATTCTGCAGTACAAGTCCCAGAAGAGTCTTTGCCTAAATTTATTTACATATTTACAAATGCACTGATGCACAGGACAACCTGGGACAAGGCTTTCTCAGGTTTTTGCAGCACACAAACTTTGTAACTTTGACTCTCAGCAAAGTCATCGATAGAGTCTGGATCCAAGAGCAAATTCATAACCAATTATTGCAAAGATCAGCCTAGCCTTTGCAGAAAACTAGAAAGGGCTCTTGAGAGAACTGAGTAAGTGCAGGAATTAAATGCTTGCCTCTTTCCTCATCAAATCGTGACAAACAGGAAAATGTGAAGGATTAAAGATGGTAATCCAGAAAGCACAAGAAATTGCATTTCTTTCATTTCCCCACAGAGTGTCCTCATTTCACTATTCATTGCTCAACAGGTGACCACTTATTTGAGGTGGTAGTCCATTTTGCAGAGGAGCCCACAAAGGTTTGTTAAACACGCATTTGTCCCTTTTTAAAAATTATTGTATTGATAATGTTAACATGGCAAACTGAAAGTTCCCCTTTACTTATCCTAGAGGTAAAGGGGAAAGAAATCTTATGTTCCTTGGTGACCTGAAGATCAAATGAGAGTTTTTTCATACATATATACACGCACACACACCAGATTTCTTGTCAAAACTTTTGTACTTGGGTATTTAAATAAATACAATAATGAAACTTCAGTTCCTAGATAATCAGTGTCTTTCTTAATATTTTAAATGTTTAGGTCCTGTATGTACTAATTTTTAAATACCAGCTATTAAATTTTTTAGTTTAGAACTGCTGTTAAATTGTAGGTTTAAACTTTATAAGTGATATGCGTTGTTGGCAAGATTATCTGAGTGCATCAAATATTTTTTTTCCTGAAATACTTAAGCATGGCTATATTCTACTGTAAGTTGAAAAGGTAAGTGTGCACTCACAAAAAAAAAAAATCAGTCTCGCTGAGTTTCAGAACTGTCTGAGAGCTTGCTTTGAACTTTAAACATTTTTTCTAGTATAGATAAGACACTAGAGTGCCCTTTGTACACATTTCTGGGACATTTTTTCATCATTCCACTAATAATTTCTCTTGCAAAGCTTAGAAAAATGTGTTTCATCAGCCAATGATTTGCTACGTGATTATATAAAGGCATGATCACTCTCAGGCTTTTTACTTGATTTAAAGATATATCGTGCATCACATGGAAGAGGACAAACGCAATGGACTACAGAGAAAATCTTACATTCTTTCATGGACTAACTTGTAAAGCAATCTGTTCTGCACTTTTTCCCTACTAACAGTTTTGTATTCATTTCAGATTAAAGTTGAAACATGAACAGACAATTAGATTTTGTTTTGTACTTTATATTATGTGGATGAATGGTTAATGCAGAAGTTTAGACAATCTTAATTTTTGTTCATTAAAAGCAGAAATGAGACAGACACAGGCTTGTGAGACCTGGTTTACATCACCGTAACAGATGTAGCATTCACCAGTAGGCGAGCAATTTGCAGTAAATATCTTCCATGACTTATGCTCAAACTGTTTCAGTTACGGTTACAATCCCCGAGATTGGCAGAGAGCTGCTCTACCTGTTAGACCCAGAAGGGACCTCGTTAACACATTTTTCCAGAGCAATACCAGCTGTATAACCAGCTAGACTAAAATGGCATAAAAAGCACATCTCTGTGTAACTTATAAACATGCACATGCTCAGTTTTACTATCCTGAAAAAGGGAAATGTGGAGGCAGAGAACAATGAGTCTGGAGGAAGAGGAGCAACTCTAGCACAACAACAAAAAGGTTTTCAGTGTTGCCTCAGGTGTGACAGAAACTCCTCCAGCCTTGATAAATAGTCCTATTTATCACAGTGGCATTGTGAAACACATACAAGTTTGTAAACTAGCACTTTAATTTGTTTAACGTGAAAAATGGCCTTTTAGAAGAACGAATTATTGATTTTGGCTTTTCCCCTCAAAGCAGGTGGGGGAATCAAATCTACTGATGCTGGAAGACTGTTATGTGCTCAGGCCACCACAATCCAAATTTCCCTAAATGTGTCCCTTTTCTTCAGCTCAACACTTTCTGTCCAGGTGGGAGAGAGACTGCTGGCTGCTTGGCTTCTGTGTCCACATGCCAGAAAACCTGCGCAGGTGCTGCTGGATGTTGCTGCGCGTGTGCCATACCTTGGCTGGATGTACTGTCCTGCTGCACGCGCCTGCCCGACTCCCGGGCCCATCTCCATTGCACAGGGGCCCATTTCTGTCTTGCTGTGTAAGAAATACTCTGTGATGAGGTGATAAATCACAGTAACTTGACAGGTTAAAGCTGTGTGTGCTTTATTTTAGAACATATATGGCTTACCTGAGAGGAAAACTTTTTGTATTTTCCCCTGGTACTGCAAGTGGTAGTTACACAGTTCAGCCAGCTCCCAGCTTATTTTCTTCGGATGTGATGCTTTCTTTTTTCTTTCCTAATTTTATTCCTCTGGGATGAAATCTTGGCCCCCCATAAAATCAAACAGAACAAATCTTTTACTTTTTCCTTTTTTTGATTCCCTTAAATGTCAATAAATTACTCCGAGGTGCTTATATTTTTTGCATTAGCATATTTGCATATGTTCCTATGTTGTCAAAACGGGCTTCTGTGCTACTCTCTGCTCCTGAGATACACAGTAGATGCACATGAACAGATGCAGTAAAAAACCTTTAAATGTTAATGCTCTGTTGTGGATCTGTGTCTCACTGATATTTCTCTCCTAATAGCGTAATGCGGTGTTGGATGTTCAGATGCTATGAGGATTAGTAAAAGTACTTCCTTCACCTACTGGTAGTTTGTACAGAAAGGCTCTTTCAGTAGCTATCTTTTTGTCCTGTATTCAGAAGGAAAGGAACCTAGAAGTTACCAAAACCAGCTGTTCAACACTTAATAAAATTTTTAGGCCTGATGTGTCACATGTGATTGAAGTTACTGTAATCTCACCAAAGCCACCCTTTTCAACAGTCAGGGTGAGTTATAAAGTACTAAACTTAAATAGTATTTTTTTTACAACTGACTACTCTGACAGTGAGCAAGAGCTTCCTCTGTCCTTGGTTATTGTTAAAAAGAAGAAAAATATTTCAGAATCACAGAATCATTACAGTTCGAAGGGAGCTCGGGCGGTCTCGACTTTCAGGCCAACCTCCTGCACAAAGCAAGTTTAATCCAAACTCGGGCCAGGCTACTCTGGGCTTTGCCCAACTGAGTTTCAAAAGCCTTCCATGATGGAGGTTCTTCAGTTTCTTTGGTTTCTTGTCCCACTGTTTGCTTAGCCTCAAAACAAATCCTGCCGCCCCCCCCAACAGCCAGTTAGAACCTCGTTTCAACTGCGTCTCTTTTTCCCGTTATGCACTGCAGTAAAGAGGCTCTAACCTCCACTTAGGTGTTGGAAGGTTGTTACTAGGTACCCGTAAGCTTTCTTAAATAATGCCAACTTTTGAGAGGAAGAAATGTTGGAGTAATTTTAAGCACAAAGAATGAACACCGAGACAATCAAGCGGTGAATGGTGTGCAATAATGAGAACTTTCATAGACTTTTTAGGAATATTTGAGATGCTGATGTAGGCACGTGAGCATGAGAATTAATTCCCTTCAGGCACTCCATCAACCATTTCGAATGGAGATTTAGCAGTCTCAAGTAGCTCCAGCAGGATCCTCACAGACCACTCACTAAAGACCTGAGTGCAAGTTAAAACCGCATTTGCATGAACAGCAAAACAGACAATTTTTTGCAACAGGAGCACTGGGTTAAATCTCAATTCCCTGCTCACATTTCTGATGCAGATAATCTCCCCCTAGGAACCTTTATAGACTCGGTGACATCAGTCTGCGCATCCATAATTACAGCCCGCATGCTATTACACAGCAGCCTTGCACAAAAGCTCACGAGGTCCTGGGAGAATCATCCAGGCCTACAGCGAGCTGCATCGCAGAAAATGCAGATCTCTTCACAGGTAAGACACATCTTCCTCCCAATACAGGCTACCTCACACCCACCCTGCTAATTACCAGCTATACTTCTCTTCAGCAAGAGTACAGAAGGTTAACCAGCAGGTCCCACGAGAATATTGGCAATGTGCTGTACTTCAAGGTTCGTCCATCCTGGGACTGCTGGGAAGTAAGAGACTGTGCACAAATAAAAACAATGTCTAGGGAAGGGCAGAAACTGACATTAAAAAACTTAATGACTTTCTCCATTTTATTTAGTTAGATATGCAAACTGTAAAAGCAAAAACATAGTAATACCAGTATCTTAACCTTTACACAAACATCACTTTTTTCCGCTCCTCGGAAAGTGTTCCAAAGACTGGAAAAGTACGAACTATCCATCTAACAAGACGGGATGTAAAGAAGCAGCATTGCTGGGTGCGGTGTACGAGCAAAACCCGCGTGCTGCAGCTGGACATCGTTCTCCCAGTTAAGGGAGAAGAAACCCTCATTCAGCAGGTAACTGTTTTTAATCCAGTGGATTAACAGTTTTATCCAGGACGAGGACTCCGTGCGTAGCCCCTCTCAAACGCAGCCACCGCAGCAGGCAGGAAACCGTGGTGGGATGTTCTGTTTCCCCAGACTACGCCGGTCCCCCTGCCGCCTCCTGCCCCTCCCGCCCCCCCCGGGGCTCGCCCGCCCCCCCCAGCGCG
>Ga0181612_183243_pt1 | contig 10435 bp, 11 predicted proteins | sample HoacroProtozoa21_FD_119630 | JGI IMG/M metagenome (GOLD analysis project Ga0181612, IMG submission 119630) | Hoatzin crop microbial communities from Cojedes, Venezuel. Combined Assembly of Gp0051906, Gp0051904, Gp0051908 | reverse complement strand
CGAAATCCACCGTCTTTTTGTCGATGTCTTCCAGCATCGCCTCGGCGATCTTGCCCATGCGCACTTCCGTGTAACGCATGGCGGCGGCCGGGTCCCCGTCCACGCTGCCGAAGTTGCCGTGGCCGTCCACCATCAGGTAGCGGGTGTTGAAATCCTGCGCCATGCGCACGGCGGCGTCATAGACGGAGGTATCGCCGTGGGGATGGTATTTGCCCAGGACCTCGCCCACGATACGGGCTGATTTCTTATAGGGCCTGGTAGAGGTCATGCCGGCTTCCTGCATGGCATAGAGGATGCGCCTGTGGACCGGCTTGAGGCCGTCCCTCACGTCCGGCAGCGCGCGCTGCCCGATGGCGCTCATGGCGTAATTGATATAGCTCTTTTTCATCTCCTGGGTCAGATCCACCTCGCGGACCGTGCCGCCTTCGGCGATATAGCCGTTCTCGTCGGCCACGCCCAGGATGTCCTCGTCTTTTTTGACGCTGTCTTTTTCCTGATTGTTGTCTTTATTTATCTCGTCCACTTTTCCACCTCAAAAAATCTATCCCACGATACAAAATGCGGCCTCTCCCTCATGGCAGGCGAACCTGACCTCGGGAAATTCGCTCAGGAGCTCTTCCTCGCTCATCTCGTTGCTCACGGCATAGGGGTCCTCTCTTTTGATCTCGGCCTTTTCCAGCGGCCACTTCACTCCCCTGATGCTCACCTTCGCCGTCTCGGAAAGAGAGAGCACCGATATGGCCACGGGGCTCTCGCCCTGGGGCGGACGGAAATTGAGCTTGATCCCTTCGGGCACGATGACCGCAAGTTCCCTTTCATCCGCCAGGATGATGGGGCCGCCCAGTTTTCTCGCCCAGGCGTGCACGGTATGCAGAGCGCTCAGAAGATGATCCATCCTGCCGCCGAAGATGCCCGTTATGATCCATAAGGCATCTTCAGGAAGGCGCGGCAGCAAAAGCTGCAGATCCGTAAGATCCTTGTCGCAGGGGTATTCGAACACCTCGATCCTGGAAGATCTTTTGGCCGCCTCCCAGTTCTTTTCATTGGCGGTATCACCGTCTCCCACCACAAAGGATGGGATTATATCGGCAGAGAGCAGATAATCCAGGCCCTTGTCGGCCGCAGCCACAAGATAATCGCCCGGCAGATTTTTTTCCACCAGCTTTATCCAGCCCGCCGCGGGCTTTCTTCCTCCGGCGGAGGCGAAGACCACCTGCCGGACCTTGCCGCCGTCATCGATATAGAGCGTCCCCTGAGGGAATGATATCCTGTTCATCTGTTCCCCTTTTTGGCGGGAGCCGGATAGATGCGGATGGTAAGGCCGTCTCTTATGACCTTCCACTCCATAGCGCCGCCCTTGCCCTTGAGCCACTCCATGCTCGCCTCCAGAAGGCAGCGGTTGAGCTTTTCCTTGGCCTCGTCCGGCAAAAGGAGCTCTCCCGATTCCTCTTTTTTCACGGCACGGATCCTTCTTTTTTCGGAATCATCTCTCAAAATCGAGGTCTCGAAGGTCTCCTCCTCGCTTGAGCCGCGGAACATATCCGCATCCGAAAGATTTTTTCTTATTTTCATATCTAATCAACCTCAGACGTCAAGATTGGTGACCTTGTCGGCGTTCTGTTCGATGAAGACGCGCCGCGGCTCCACCTTGTCCCCCATCAGGATCGAGAAGATGCTGTCGGCTTCGGCCGCATCGTTCAAGGTCACCTGGAGCAGAGTGCGGTACTGGGGATCCATGGTGGTCTCCCACAGCTGCTCGGGGTTCATTTCGCCAAGGCCTTTGTAGCGCTGCACGGTGTAGTTCTTCTTGTCGGCGCCCAGAGAGTCCATGATCTTCCTGAGCTCTTCATCCGTATAGGCGTATTTGTGGGCCTTCTGGCCTTTTTTGATCAGATACAGCGGAGGCTGGGCGATAAAGACCCTGCCTTCGGTGATGAGCGGCTTCATGTAACGGTAGAATAAGGTCAGAAGGAGCGTCGCGATATGGGCGCCGTCCACGTCGGCATCGGTCATGATGATGATCTTGCCGTACCTGGCCTTGGTGATGTCGAATTCGTTGCCGATGCCGCAGCCAAAGGCCGTGATCATGTTGCGGATCTCATCGCTAGATAACATCCTGTCCATCCTGGCCTTTTCCACGTTCAGGATCTTGCCGCGCAGAGGCAGTATGGCCTGGAACTTCCTGTCCCTGCCCTGCTTGGCGCTGCCGCCGGCGCTGTCGCCCTCGACGAGATAGATCTCGGTCTCGGTGGTGTCGCGGCTCTGGCAGTCGGCAAGTTTTCCGGGAAGAGAACTGCTCTCCAGCATGTTCTTCCTGCGGGTCAGGTCCCTGGCCTTTCTGGCCGCGGCCCTGGCCCTGGCGGAAAGGATGGCCTTTTCGACTATCTTTTTGCCCTCGGCGGGATTTTCCTCGAAGAATTCCTCCAGCTGGGCCGTGACCAGATTGTCCACGATGCCGCGGATCTCGCTGTTGCCCAGCTTGGTCTTGGTCTGTCCCTCGAACTGGGGCTCATGCACCTTGATGGAGATGACGGCGGTGATGCCCTCGCGGCAGTCGTCGCCGCTGAGATTGTCCTCGTTCTCCTTGAGCAGGTTCATCTTGCGGCCGTAGTCGTTGATGGACCTGGTCAGGGCCTGCTTGAAGCCGGCCACATGGGTGCCGCCCTCTTCGGTATTGATGTTGTTGACGTAGGAAAAGATGTTTTCCGTGTAGCCGTCGGTGTACTGCAGGGCCACCTCCACGATGTTGGTGTCCTTGACGCCTTCGATGTAGATGGGCTCCTTGTTGATATTTTCCTTGTTGGCGTCCACGTAGCGGACGAATTCGATGATGCCGCCCTCGAAATGGAAGGTCTCGCTCCTGCCGTCGCGCTCGTCTTTGAAATGGATGGTGACGCCTTTGTTGAGAAAAGCCAGCTCCCTCAGGCGCAGCCTTAAGGTATCATAATCGTAGACGGTCTCGGTGAAGATAGTGGTATCGGGCTTGAAATGCACCAGTGTCCCGGTGCTGTCCGCTTCGCCGATCATGAAAAGAGGCTTTGTCGTCCTGCCCTTTTCAAATTCGATCCCATAGCGCTTGCCGTCGCGGGAGACCTCCACATGCATCTTTTCGGACAGGGCGTTGACGCAGGACACGCCCACGCCGTGCAGACCACCCGAGACTTTGTAGCCTCCGTCGCCGAACTTGCCGCCGGCATGCAGGACCGTCATGACGACTTCCACGGCCGGCTTTCCGGTCTTGTGCATATCCACCGGGATGCCGCGTCCGTTATCGATGACGGTGATGCTGTTGTCCTCATGTATGATGACCTGTATGTCGGTGCAGTATCCGGCCAGGGCCTCGTCGATACTGTTGTCGACGACCTCGGACACCAGATGGTGCAGACCTCTGGAAGAGATGCTGCCGATATACATGCTGGGGCGTTTTCTTACCGCCTCGAGACCTTCGAGGACCTGGATCTGGTCGGCGTCATAGCTGCCGGCCACCACCGTGGCCTCTTCGATCTCTTCGTTGATCTGTTCCTGTTTTTCCTTTTCTTTTTCCTTGATCTTCTCTACATCTGTTTCCAGTGTTTCCTGCAGAATATCCTTTTTTTCTTCAGCCATCAAAATTCGGCGGCTTTTTTCCGCCTTTCTCCTTTCTGCTACTGATCTGACGGTTCCTTTATAGTGTTGAATCGGGTCCTTTTTGACACTGTGACGGAAGATATGGGCGAAAGGTAGATATTGTCCCTTGTCACCACGCAGCTGAATACATTCTCATCGCTGCACAGGCGGACCGCTTTTTTGCCCTTTTGCTCCATTTCCTTCACATAGCCCATGATGCCCGGGTCTTCCTTGAGTGAAAATATGCCTATGATGTCCTGCGAACTGATGACGCAGTTATTCCCCAGATGGACGTACATCCCCTATCCTTCCGTTCTTCAAGACATTGAGCGCCAGCTGATATTCGGTCTCCTTCATATCGGACGCCTTTTTGTGGAGCAAGAGCTCCACCGATTTCTTTTCTTCTTCAAAAGTGGCCGCTTTGCGGCGGACCTTGTCGAAATAATAGCTCTTCATCTCGCTTATGACATTGTTATATGTCATCTCATCGCACTTTACGATGCCGCACAGGGAAGCGTATCTGAGCCACGGCTCTTTGAAGAGCGCCTGATAGACCTTTATCTCCAGCTCCTTTTTCTTTTTGAGGCTGCAGGTCTGGCACAGGTCTTCTTTTTTATCTATATAGCAGCCGCAGACGGGACATTTTTTGATCCTGCCCGCGTTAAAGAGCCTTTTCAGAGCGATATTCCTGGTCTCTTTTGCGATCATCTTCTGCCTGAGCTTTTCGTTTTTGATGAAGGAGCATTTTTCCTCCACCGCTTTTTTCTCTTCGTCAGTAAGATCTGGCAGGCTTATCTTTCTGGTCCTTACTTTTTTCGGCGCGTCCGCCCTTTTTCTTTTGAAGCCTTCGCCGAAGATGAACCTGATATCGCTGACCTTATTTTTTCCGGATCCTTCGTTGATCTTTTTTACGATCTCAGCCTTCAAAAAATTGAGCTGATTCATCCAGACCGAAGAATCGCACTCCACCAGGAGCTTTCTGTTCTCCAGCTTCACGGGCGCGCAGTGGGACGCGCTCCTTTCCCCCACGATCTTTTTCCAGGAAGATCTGATGCGGTAAAGGTCAAATCCGGCCAGCTGGCCTTTATCGTTTGCCGCGAGCTTTTTCAGGACCCTTTCTATTCCTTCCATAGCTAGATCTCGTTGATGCTCCCGTTATCGATCTCGAAATATTTGTTGGCGGAAAATTCCGGTATGAGCTCCCTGTCGTTCACGGTGATGAAGGTCTGGACCTTTTCATCTATGAAGGAGATGATCTGGGTCCTTCTTTCCCGGTCCAGTTCGCTCATGACATCATCCAGCAAAAGGACCGGATATTCTCCCGACACATCCTTCACGTAGGCGATCTGGGAAAATTTCATGGCCAGAGCGCAGCAGCGCTGCTGTCCCTGGGACCCGAAACTGCGGGCGTCCTTGCCGTCTATGGCGAAACGGATGTCATCCCTGTGGATGCCGATGCCGGTGGATCCGTTCATGGTGTCCTTGAGACGGCGTTCTCTGAGGCTGGTCAGATAAAAGGATGCTATCTGATCTTCATCCATGTTGGCCCCGGAAGGATAGAGCACCTTGCCGTCATTGGCCTTCATGGCATAAAAAAGATCGAGCTTTTCCGTTTCTCCGGAAAGCCTGGCAAAGATTGGAGACGCTGTCTTTTCCAGCTGCTTGAGATTGACGACCCTTTTGATGAGGAGCTTTGCGCCAAGAGATGACATCTCTTCATCCCAGCTGTCAAGAGAATTTTCCTGGGCAGTGCCTTCTCTGATCTGCTTTAACAGCTGGTTCCTCTGCCTCATGATCCTCCCGTATTTGAAGAGAAGATCATAATAGACCGGGTCGGTCTGGGAGATCTCAAGATCCATGAATCTTCTGCGCAAGGCAGGTTCTCCCTTGACGATCATCAGATCTTCTGGAGAGAACATGACGACGCTCAGTCGTCCGTAATGCTCCCTGGCAGAGACTTTCTTTCCGTCCATGACCGTCTCTTTTTTGAAACGGCCCATGTCGTCAAATCTTTTGACCCTGATCTGATGGTCCCCGTCGAGAGCGGAATATGAGACGCCCACACTCATGCCTTCAGAGGAAAATCTCATCATCTCATCTTCTTTGCTGGTCCTGTGGCTCATGCCGTAGGCCCCGTAGAAGATGGCCTCCAGAAGATTGGTCTTGCCGCGTCCGTTCTTGCCGTAGAATATGTTCGTCATCCGGTCAAAGGAGAGCTTTGCCCGGTCGTATGTCCTGAAATTTACAAGATCGAGAGTGTTTATCTTCATAAGATCACGCGTCGAGATCGGATTTTTCTCCGTCTTTGACCACCATTATCTGTTCTTCGGGTCCGCCGTCGGCAAAGGTCACTATGCTGCCGGGACGGATCTTCTTTCTTTTTTCAGATATCGTATGACCATCCACCATCACGAGCCCTGAGGCGATGAGATGGGCCGCCTCTCCTCCCGTGGCGCAGATGCCCGAGAGCTTCAGAAGGGCCGTGGCAGGGATGAAGTCATCTGTCAGGGTTATCGTGATCATCAGAAGATCACCCTGACCGGAGTCACGATATAGATGTAATCCTCATCATCGGACGCCTGGATGGATACAGGTCCCAGCGAATTGTTGAGGCGCATCACCACATCTTCAGATTCGATGCATTTCATGACATCCATGATATAGGTCGCATTGAAGGCCACGTTCAAAGTGCCGCCCTCGGTGGCGCAGGGGATCTTTTCCTCGCCGGTGCCCACATCCGGGCTGCTGCTCATGACCTTGATCTCCTTTTCGCCGATGGAGAGCTTGATGATGCTGTAATCGCTCTCATTGCCGCTGCAAAGGCTCATGCGGCCCACGGCCCCGGCAAGGTCCTCCTTCTTGATGACGGTCTTCGTGTTGAAGCTGGCCGGGATGACCTTCCTGAAATCAGGGAAGGAGCCTTCGATGAGGCGGGAGATGATGGTGAGGGACCCGACAGTCACCATGAGCTGGTTGTTGAGCAGAGAGAATTTGACCTCCTGGGGCACCTTGGAATTGAGATTTTTGGCGATCTCCTTCAAAATGCCGGCCGGGATGATGATGCTGGTGTCCTCCACCCCTTCCACCGGCATGCCGCAGATGGAAAGACGGTGGGTGTTGGTCCCCACAAAGGTGATCCTGCCGTCCTTGACCTCGCAGAGCACGCCAGTGAAGATAGGCCTTGCGGCATCAGTCGAGCAGGCGAAGGCCGTCTTTTTGATCAGCTCCTTCACCTTCTCGTCTTCTAAAGAGAAGGTGCGGTTGGGATCGAAAGCTGGAAAAGGAGGAAAATCGTCGCTGTTCATGATCAGGACCTTGTAATCGGCCTTGCCAGACTGCAGACGCACGTTGTTTTCTCCCTTGGCCTTTTTGATGCTGACGGTCTCGCCGTTCATGCTGCGGACCATATCGTTGAATCTGGAGGCGTTGATGACGATGTCCCCTTCTTCCGTGACATCTGCCTTGACCTCGTTCTTCATCGATATGCTCATATCTGTGCTCTCAAGGCGCAGAACGCCTTCGGACGCAATAAGATGCATTCCTGCAAAGATGGGAGTGCTGGGCTTGGAAGCCACTGCCGGCATGATGGACTGTACGGCTTTGTTGAGTTCTGCAGTTTCGCATGTCAGTTGCATTAAATCCACGATCCTTTCCCTGTTTATATTTTTGCTTTATATATTTTGATTCGTAACCGTAATAGTAAGAGCTGTGAAAAATGTGGATAATGGCCGAAAGCCCGGACCTGACAGGTCCTTTTCCTGTGCAAAGATCTGTGGAAAAAAGATCTTTTCGCCAACATTTTCTACAGATACCGCTTTTATGCACATTATCCACAGAGTTATCCACAGTTTTTCTACAGACCCTGCGATCGTCTGTGGATATTTTTCCTTCATTATAATATGTGCATCATAGGTTCTGTACTTTTTCCTCGAGGCGTTTTATCATGGCGTCGAAGGAATTTTCATCCTTCCTCAGCTTTTCCACCTTCTCGCAGGCGTGGATGACGGTGCTGTGGTCGCGCCCGCCAAAGAAGGTGCCTATCTTGGGAAGAGACGTATCCGTAAGGTTACGGCAAAGATACATGGCGATCTGTCTGGGCTCCGCGATGTTCTTGGATCTTTTCTTGCCCATGAGATCTTCCATCTTGAGGCCGAACTCCTCGCAGATGACAGTCGCAATGGCGTGCTGCGTCACGGATTTTTTCTGCTGGGCCCCGAAATCCTTCAGGATCTTCTGCGCCATCTTCATGTCGATGGGCTGGTGCATCAGTTCGCTGTAGGCAAGGATACTGGTGAAGGCCCCCTCGATCATCCTCACGTTGTTCTCGATATTCTGTGCGATGATCTGGATGACGTCCATGGGGATCTCGACATTTTCCAGCTCCGCCTTTTTGGAGATGATGGCGATCCTGGTCTCAAGATCCGGCGCCTGTATATCCGCCGTGAGGCCGTTGACGAATCTCGTCCTCAGCCTTTCTTCCAGCATATCCATCTCTCTTGGATGTCGGTCGCTGGAGATGACGATCTGCTTGTTGGCCTCCTTGAGAGCGTTGAAGGTATGGAAGAATTCCTCCTGGGTGCGCTCCTTTTTCTCCAGGAACTGGATGTCGTCGATGATGAGGCAGTCAATGCTCCTGTATTTTTCCTGGAAGCTCTTGACCGTATGGTTCTGTATGGCGTTGATGATCTCGTTGGTGAAGATCTCGCTGGTGACGTATTTTACCTTGGCGCCCGGGAAATTATGCAGGATGTTGTTGCCGATGGCATGCATGAGATGGGTCTTGCCAAGACCGGAATTGCCGTAGATGAAAAGAGGGTTGTAGGTGGATCCTGGCTCTTTTGAGACGGCCATGGCGGCCGCTCTGGCAAAGCGGTTGGAATTTCCTATCACGAAGGTGTCGAAGGTCTGTTTCGGGTTGAGGTTGCTGGCAAAGGGCTCTTTTTCCCTGGCCCCTTTTTCCGGAAAGAGCGCTGTGGCCTCATAGCTTTCCTTGGGGACCTCAAGCTCCTGGCCTTCTTTTTTGGCCACCTCTATCGCAAGAGAAAATTCCGCATCTTCCGTTATCTCCTGCAGTATGCTCTGCATAACGGGCATGAATTTATGCTCGATGCTGTTTTTTAGGGTCATGCTGGTGACACAGGCGGTCAGGGTGCCGTCCTTGATGGACACGGGCTCCAGCTGCCTGATGTACATGTTCATGTTCTGGCTGGATAAAGAGCTCTCAAGTTTGTCGACGAGCTTTTGCCAGATATCGTTGAGATCTTGCTCCATGATGAAAACACCTTTTTAGCGAAAAAATCAGCGGCCCCCTTCCAGGGGCCGCATACAATACCCTGAACTTGCTGACTTATTTTACCATATTTTCGCCGATTCGCCAAGTTATCCACAGGTCTGCCATTTTGGGTCCGACTTTGGAAAATGGCGTCCTGACTGCATTTTCGGGCATGGTATAAAAGGAGCCCTTAAATTGTAAAAAAAATTTTTTGGGAAGATGGGTCTTTTCTGCCATAATAGAAGAAAAAAACGGCCCATGGCACAATTTGTTGTGTAAAATCTGTCCTGATGCACTAAATGGCGTGCAGGTGTGAAAAAATCGCGAAGAGCCTTTATTTTCTTGACACGCAAGTACCTTTTTAGTATAATTCTTCCAGCTATCAATTGAAATTCACATAGATTGATAAGACAGGAGCTAAAGGAGGTTACGGCGATGAAAAGAACATTCCAGCCTAACAACCTGAGGAGAAAAAGAACTCACGGTTTTAGAAAAAGAATGGCTTCTCTGGGTGGTCGTCAGGTTCTGAAAAGAAGAAGATTAAAAGGCAGAAAAAAATTGTCTGCATGATACAATAGGCCACGCAAGTGGCCTATTTTTCCATTGCGGACAGGAGCAGCAGTCGCATGAAGGAATTCGGCTTTCCAAAGTCCAACAAGATCAAATCGAAAAGGGAGTTCCAGCTGGTCTACGAGAAGGGACATTCGGTAGTGGACGGCCTTTCGGTCTTTTATGTCATGCCGGCGGAGACGGGCGTGGTGAAGATCGGCTTTGCCGTGGGCAAAAAGGTCGGGAACGCGGTGGTGAGGAACCACATCAAACGCCTGATGAGAGAAGTGTTCCGCCAGCACAAAAGCGAGATCGCGCCGGGCGTGAAGATCATCTGGGTCGCGCGCAACAAACTGGCCAGGAGCGATATCGGGACTTACGAAAGGGTATTCATGCGTCTGGCGAGAAGGGCGAACCTTCTCAAAGCAAAGGACGAGGAAAAGAGAGAAACGAAATGAGGACTTTGTCCGGAGCGTTCAAATTCATGATCATCGCGGCGATCAGGCTCTATCAGATCCTGATCTCGCCTATCCTGCCGCCGGCCTGCAGGTATTATCCCACCTGCTCGCAGTATGCCATCGAGGCGGTTGAGAAGAAAGGCTGCATCAAAGGATCATGGATGGCGCTCAAAAGGATCTGCCGCTGCCACCCCTGGCATGAGGGCGGATATGATCCGGTAGAATGACCTAATGTTTGAGGAGTGAAAAATTGGACTTTTTAGCCAGCATCGTTTCCAAGATGGTAACGGGCCTCTATCATTTCCTGGGGTCTGCGGGTATCCCCAACTACGGCCTTGCCATCGTGCTGATGACCATCATCATCAAGATCATTTTGTTCCCGCTCACCAAAAAACAGCTGGAGTCGACCCGGGCCATGATGGAGATACAGCCCAAGATGAACGAGCTCCAGCAAAAGTACAAATACGACAAGGAAAAGCTCAACCAGGAGCTGGCCAAGCTCTATCAGGAGCATCACGTCAATCCGCTGGCCGGCTGTCTGCCCCTTCTG
>Ga0181612_173332_pt1 | contig 10435 bp, 8 predicted proteins | sample HoacroProtozoa21_FD_119630 | JGI IMG/M metagenome (GOLD analysis project Ga0181612, IMG submission 119630) | Hoatzin crop microbial communities from Cojedes, Venezuel. Combined Assembly of Gp0051906, Gp0051904, Gp0051908 | reverse complement strand
TCTTAGAGCCAGCTAGCACTGGCTTTATCAAACACGGGGGAAGCTTCTCACAGCTTCTCACAGTAGCCACACCTATAGACCCCCAGCTACCAAAACCTTGCCATGCAAACCCATAACAATATAGAAAAAACATTAAAATTTGGAAAATTGTGACTCTAACTGCTGGTGAAGAGGCAGAGGAAAGAGCAGTGTTATTAAGGTACAAATTTCTTCTACTAATGAGGGGAGGGAGTGAGGGGAGGCTTCCTGTGCTGACTTTGGATCTAGCCCTGGGTTATAAATGGAGGGATGGGGAAAGCAAAACAAAGATCAGGTGCATGTTCCCCTCTACTGCCTCCATAAGCAATATTTCCCTGCCTCTGCCGGTCCCCCTCCCCAGAAATACTATTCTATCTGTTAAACAAAGAAAAAACAAAATCCAGCAGGGACATCTGTGCCTTCATCAGGCTTTAGGAAGATTCTGGCAAGGCTTAACCCTCTCTCATCAGAGAAAATAAGCCTGATTTTATCAACAAAATGAAAACATTAAATAACAGTTTCTACCCATATCCACATTTTTAGTTCTTATTCCAGACTGAGGGGTCAGAGGAATAAGCTTTTTCCTGATCCCTGTTGCAACACTGTCAGCTGTAAAAAGTCATCTGCTCCATCAGAGAGCCTAAATGCCACTAAACAGAACCCACAGGGATGAGCGGAGAATTCGGACATGCATACAAAGAAATCACAAGAACATTAATCTTTTCAAGAACCAAATGACAGTACCTTTCAGAAAGCACATATAACTCAATTAATGTTTGTGCTCACAAAATCTTTTAATTTATGAACTGTAGCTCTTGGGGTTTACTAAACAATTAAAATCAAATCTAACTTCTGCCCTAAATTTTGCAAAGCATATTTTATAAGTTTAATTCCTGCAACTTCAGCAGGAACAGTTCTTCTACGTAACCCTTATAATAAGAAAGGAAATCTCATTGCTCAGTGATCTGCTGTCATCAATGGACAAAAATTTAATGCTTTTGCTAATCCTTTCACTCTCTCACTAACCATTGACCACGAAGCTTTGTTGACCTTGCTGGAAACCTTGGCAAGTATTATTGAGAGGCACTTAAGTGAGCTATTCTTTTCTCTGAGGAAAGAACCAGAAGGCAGTAGCTAATGATTGCTCTTTTGCCTCGATGTGGTCTTATGCAAGATATTCTGTTCCCCTTATTTGATGTACATGTTACATTGCTAGAGCAATTAAGCAATATGTTGTAAACACCGCTTTTGGATCTGATCTGAACTGTAGAGTCACGGCCATGGTGAAACTGGAACTATAGTTCAAACTAGAAAAAACACAGCTATTGCTGCCAAATTACTTGAAAAACCTTAGAAGGAGATAAATAAGCTGTTTGTCTGTTAACATAGACATTTTAAACTTATTTTTCACATTAAGACTGACTGTTTAAATGTCCTTAAATGCCTGGTACTTTTAAATAGTCAGCAGCAGTTACGTTTTACTTAAGTGGTTTTCAGATATCGCTTTGAGTTGGGGACTTCACTGCAGTAATCTCTGGTGTGCCTCTTCAATGATGTAATTTCAGTGTTGCACCTTTTAGCTTTGACTACATACAGAGTTCTTTCAGTTTCTCACTAGTTGGCCTGTAGTGATTTGGGTCCATCCGGCTTCAAAAATTATTTCTATTTTAAAAAGACCTTGATTAGACAAGCTGACCTGACCCAGCCTGATGGCTTGCTGCCACTGGAGGAGGCAGTTGTGCTCTCTCCATTCCTCGGGTACCTTCTAGGGCCTCCCTGGTGCATGCTGTAGCATGCCTTAGGCTCTTTGCTGAGCTAATTTAGTTTGCTAAATGGGTGTAAAGTTCACCCAGGAGTGAAAAGCATCTTGTTTGCCAAGAATGAACTACTTCTGTTGACACATTTTTATCTTGTTCAGTTACATCTTAAAATGGGATGAAGGACTACAAATTAGGGCCTGGCATGCTGTTGTCAAGACTTCTTAAAAAGTCTTTCTTCGGTGTTGTGGAGTTTGATGGCCTCCAGGGGATGCTGCAAGAAACATGGACCTTACCTTTTGCCATGTGGGGAATGGGACAGAGGGTAGATTTTACTCCTTTAGTTGTTATTGGCTCAAGATATTAATTGTTAGTTTTTTACAAAATTGTGATGTGGTTCACATTATCTTTGAACACAGAATATGATGGGTGAGTTTTAGAAACTACATGCAAGGTTTATTCAAGAAAAGAACCATTCCACAGTTCCTTGAAACTTTCATAATTTGTATTTACAAGAGCACCAAAGTCCCATTAAAAAGTGGGGGGGGGGGTGGAAAACAGTAGGGAACATTTTTTCCAGTGATGAAATAGGTTAATTTCATAGCTGACTTGAAATCTTGTGACAAGTTACGGTATTCTATTATGCCATTATTAGTAGAAGAAATAATCCCTTGCAGCTGTGGTAACTCATGATAACGCACAATATATACCCATCAAGATATCTCCTGACAGCAATGAAATTAACTCGTGTCACCCCTGTGTCTAACAGAATGTGCTTGCAGCTTCTTCTTAGTATGCTCTTTCAGATACCAATGAATTGATATATGGGGCAAATGCATCTATTAGAAATGATTGCTTATACCAAAATTTTCACTGCCTGCATTGTACATTTGATGATGGATGTTTCAAGCAAGGTAAGTGAACAATATAGGTAAGTGATCGAAAGTAAAAGAATTCATAGTTATTGCTTACTTCCCAGATGTATGTTTTCTTGAACTGCAGCAAGATCTGCGTAACTGTCCTCCACAGTTACTGTTGCTCCCAACACATCCTTGGTGAGGTTGTAATCTGTTTCTGTGTCCTCTGGCTCAAAATTGGTGTGTGAGCTGAAGCCTACAGCCGTTGCAAAGTCTGCTGTTGCAAGGAGCTATTTTGAAATTACAGGATGATGAAAAAACTGTCTGTTACTTACACCTTCTTTTTACCTCCTAAACTAGTACTTCTAGTACAGAGTTATCTATGTGTCTATGAAGCTTTGAGAACATGTTCTTTATGGCTAGTTCCAAATTGCTGGGATGAAAATATATTTTATAGTATTGCTAAACAGAGGAAGAAAGCAAATCAGATGAGAGCAAACACATTTCAGCAATGCTTTAGGACTGTAATTTTAGAGACTTTTTAAAATAAGTATTTTGAAATAACAATTTAATAAGCGAAGAGATAAAACCCATTATTTATTGCCACACATATTCTCATTTTTTGACAATTTTCCATAATCAAACACTTCCCACATCACAAACATCATCCAAACCCTTTGTAGTCCCAGCACAGTACGAATTATCCCCAACTTAATTCATGTACTCCTTCCCTGATGACTAGACTACTCCTGGCTTTCATTTTTTATTAAAAACAACAACAAAAACTGAACTCCAAATTAGAGTCATGGAATACCCTCTATTTAGCTCTTTTAATAAAATGGAAAATTTGAAAGCAGCCTGGTCACAAGTGGAAGTTCTGCTTAAATCTTAAGTTTGGCCATCAGCATTACAGACATAAAAGACAGCTTTAAAGATAGAGGCTACTGGCTTTACTGCTCTTCTGTGGTGCTTCCCTTGTGGCTAAGCAGCTTTTAGTTTTAGATTTTTATTAAATAAAAAAAAACAAATAGAATGTCCTTTTTTTTTTACCTGATTTGGGCAGATCCTATTTTGGGAAACAAAAGCCAATAACTGTATAAAAATAAACAAAATACTTACTGTACAGAACGTGTGATTCTCAACATTTGCAAGTTAGAGAAATATGAATTATTCCCATAAATGAAGCATAGTTGAATTCCGAGTCTCACAGGCATCTATCTGACAGCACAGACACAAGCTGGATTTATAAACAGCCGGCTTTTACAGCCTGTATTTCATACAGTGTGTAAATTTACAATATGTAATTAATGAAGATGTAAGAAATACTGGAGCTGTGTCCCAAGGAGCAGTGCAATTAGTGTCAATAAATAAATAAAAAAAAATGGTTATTGACACTAAAACTCTACCACTTAGGTTTTCAAAGTGGCATGCAACATTTTAATGGCAGTCTAGTGAGAGGCTAAAGTCCTTTGCTCAACTTTGAAAACGTAAGGATAAATGTTTCAAAGCCAGAGGTTATTAGGGTAAAGTTGTGTCAGTGAGAGTGTACGGTGCTGCAAGAGTTTTGATTGCACAGCTTTGGGATTGCTATGCGGATGTTGCCTTCCGAACCTTCAGGCACCTCTATCCCCCTAAGACATTGAACCTCTTAACCAATACATCGATTTAAAGTTGTTTTAGAGAGACCAGCTGCAATCCAGCTGAAAAAGGCTAGATGCCTGGACCTATAAAAACAAACGTGAGAGTATCTTTACTATACTAAAGTGGCTGCCTCCCACTTTTATTTTCAGTCTGTTTGCAAGTCTCTGTGCCTGGCCTTCCTCCCAGAAACCACCTGCTACTGTTCCTGCAGATGTTGTGCTTTTGCTCTGTAGAGAAGATTTCAGGAAACTGTAAATGGAATGTACACAGGCAGCTTTTCCATCATTTCAGGTAATTTTAATAAATTGTGAGAATTGTTCTATGGCTAGCTCTTATCCTTCAGCTTTCAGCTCCCTTAAATATCACCTTGGAGTACTTTTTATTTTCCTCTCCTCAGCTTCTCTCTTTGTACTGCCTGGGTTGGCGGTGTCTTTCAAGGTAGGTGTGAATCTTACGCTGCATTTATCAAGGAACAATGTACCTTTGGGGACTGATGAAACCAGCAGAAAAGGTAGCATGTGGAATTGCAAGTATCATCAAAGGAATAGATAACAAATCAGAGAAGGTACTCTATTAATTTAAAAAATCCACTTTTATGTACTAATTTTATCTCAGAAGTTTGTAAAGAGTACAAAAGGGGCCCAAACCATAAAAAATCTGTAAAATTAATATCTGAGGATCAATTTTTGTTCAGAAAAGAATTCATACTGGAACAGGGACACAAGAAGGTTACTAGGATGATCAGGGGAGGGAGAAGAGGAGATTCTGAAAGAGATTGGATTGTTCAGCCTAGGAAAATGAAGATGGAATGTAGGATACTTTGACATAAAAACATCAAAAGTTTTAAACACCAGGCAGACATTGGAGCTGTTTTAACTGGGTGCGAACATTATTAACTGACCCTGAGCAAGTTTCGCCTGGAAATATTAAGATGGCTTCTAGCATTCACAGGTTCTGAAACGGTCCTCTGATGAGAAGAGTAGTACCTAAGCAATTAAGACACTAGTACATGAAGGGGAAGATACATCATGTCTGTTTGTGATAGTGGGGACTTGATTTGATGAGCCAGATTGTCCCTTCCTGTCTAAAATTGTGGTATAAATTATTATAATTTTAAAATCTTAGTAAAATATACACATTGATTGGGGCAGCAAGTTCAAGGCACAAAGCAGATGACTCAGATCTGTTAAAATAGCTCACTTGGCCCACCCAGCAAAAAGGTTGAATTAAGCTTTTTCAATAATGTTAAAACCAAAATAACATTACTGAAGTCTTCAGTTCTCTGAAAAGTTGTAACTGATCTGACTGCACTGTAGTCTTTGGCAAATTATTTTGCTGATTGAAAGTTTCCCTTATTTTTATATGCCTTAATTTTCTTTGGCTTGTGCCTTATAAAGGGACAAAAGGATAATTGAGAAGCCACATAATGTAGCATTGTTTTCATCATTCTACTGGTGCAACAGTGCAATATATTTCTTTTGAAAACGTAAGGAGGAAAGTAAATAGTCAGTATGGAAAATCCAATTTGAGATTTAAGGGTTTTTCTATGGATTTTTGAATTAATTTTCTTTTCCCACATGATAACATCTTCTCTTTTTCAGGGTACATTTAAGTATAATTCTTTTTTTTTCATAGAATCCAATGTTGTGAAGCTGGAGAAGTTTGGTAGCAGTAGAATAAGTAGAAGCTTCAAAGATGGAAAAACAGCAACTAAACTGCTGGAGAAGTTAGAGCTCTGGTATTTGAAAAGACAATTCTAACCTTGCAAAATATGTTTTAAAGTATACTGCTTAATAAGCATGTTCTGTTTCAGCTGCTTACTCCACTGTTCTATTCTGGAAAAGTAAGGTATGCATGTGAGTAGTTTGGGAAAATATTTTCCAGGGAATGAACAAGGCTGAGAGCTAACTGAATTAATTATAAGTTGATGATGCAAATTAAGGGAATCTGTTTTTTCCCTGATTACTAAATGTGTTTAGTGAAAATCAAATTCATTAGTAAAGAATAAACACACATGCTATAATTAAACTGTATTTACCTTTGACGTATGCCTGTTAGCTGAAAACATCCACAACTGGTGGTTATAAACTTTCTGATGAAAGTGTCTCCTGCCAAAACCCTGGTGTTCTGTTGAAGATTAAAGCAAATAACTTGCGGTTTCTTTATTATAGCTGGCTCTGACAGAACATATAAACTGACGGGAAATTTCCATTGAGTACATGGTGTTTCAGGATTCTGCTAGATGTGCATATGGACATACAGCAAGGTTCAGTGGAATTTCAGCTTTAACAGGAAATGGTGGGATATGAATAGCTGAGGAGACAGGGCTTTCGAGATGTCCCGATTTCCTCCCAATTCTGTAGAGGGAGGTGAGAATACCTGACAACCTACTCCTGGCTTGGCACAAAGGAGCGTTTTCTTCCTTCCCTCCCACAGAAAACAAAATGTAAACATGTACCTGTCGGAGCAGTTCCTAAACAGGCACTAAATGAGCTAAGTCTGGAACTGGAAGCAATAAAGCTGTTGCAGACTGAGGTTACGCCTGAGCTAATCGTCCAGGTGCAGTGCCATGCTTCAGAGGCCAGTAATTTTAAACCTACCTGCTCAGGGATGTCTAACATATTGCTTCACGGCAATATTTAGACTTAATCCAAACGAATCATCTAAAAGGCAGAAAATATCAAAACTGACTCTCTTTGGGTCATTTTATATAATCGCTTATGGTATGTGCATTACAGTAGCATTCTTAATTACGCAGCAACAGTATGTTATTTCTGTGGGATCACTGCCTCATTCACTGAACACACTTGGTGTCAATGAAGTCTAAGCTGCACAGTGAATTGCTATGATATAGAGCATTGTGTGTTATGCTCTGTAATGTCTGAGAGATGTCTTGTGAAACAGAATGCTTCTTGCACTGAAACAGCTATATAGTGTGCAGCGAATGGAGTAACAATCAACTGCAAAGTAAAGACGAGTTTCATGGTTTCATGGACATCTGGATTTCATCCCTTTGTTTGCCAGAGACTTTGTGCATGACTTGCTGGAAGTTCCTAAGGATGTCTCCCATTTCAGTTACTTGTTAGTATAATGGGGGGGTCATAGCACTTCTTGGTTAAACAGGGGTTTTCTTACTGATAGTGTGTAAAGATTTATGAAGCAAAGTAAAAGCTAATGGAGCATCAAATGAAAATCTAAGAAAGAAAGTAAAATATTTATTCAGTGTGGGGCTTGGTCAGTATGAAGTACAGGAGCCACAGTTATGAACAATAGGCATAAAAAGTAGTGCTGAATAGTTTTTCCTTTCAACAGTGAGGGGAAAAAGAGTATGCACTCACAGAAGAAGTACAATATTGTGCAAATTACTCTGTGCCATATCATGACTTTTAGTGCTTTTCTTGCAAACCTCTCGTGTTCCAATGTAACTTTCCATACTTTATCTCTTCCATCTGTTAATGTGTTTGAAGGTACAACAGTCTCTTTTCAATCACCTATCCTTAAATCAGATAACTAGAAAAAGAAATGAAAGGTCAAATAGTTAAATGACTAGACTTCTTCACTAAGGATGTAGAAGCAAGTGTTCTTTGCAGATCCGTCACTCTCTTTCTAAATGGTTTGGGAAAGGCTTACTTTGTCTTTGTGTCCCTGTGACTCTTCACTTGGTATCTCTTTTGTGTATTTAGATTATCAATGGACATGGAGCTGGGTTGTCTATTAGTATAGATCATATTGTATTAGTATTTGAATAGTGCATAGCACACTGAAAGCCCAGTTTCAGTTGGATTATATTTATTAGCAAGTACAAGCAAGTATGATAATAAATGAAATTGACTAATTAAATGTGTAAGAGAATATCAACTGGAAGCAGGTAACATTTAAATGGATAAATATATTAATCCAGATAAACTTGTTTTGCATATATTGAAGTCAGCAAAGCACCAAAACACAAATTTACACTTTTGATGGCAGAAAAGCTTGTCTCATCTGACCAGTAGAAAACATTACAACTTTCTCCCCAAGTTTTTCAGAACTTGAAACTTCTTTCCTAGAAGAGTTTGATACTTTTCCAGCCATATTTTAGGGTCAGACATGCAAAACCCCATAAATATTAATCCATGAATCACTTTGGAAAATGAGTTGCTTAGCTATTTTGTACTTCAGCATTTCCAGTGTTAGAACGGGAAATGTCTTCTCATTCCACATCAGTAGAGGTGCTTTGTGCCTAGTTCCTGGTTGTAAAATTGTTTTCAGATACCTCAGTACATGCTACAGTAGACATTAGACATCAAAAGTAGTGTTATTAAGTTTGTGTGCACTATGGTCTGATAACTGTATGAACATAATGTCGAATAGAAAAAAATAATCCTTTAGACCCGGCCCACTAAAGTAGATACAGAACTGCCTGGATGCTGTCCTGTGCAACCTGCTCTAGGTGAACCTGCTTTAGCAGGGGGGTTGGACTAGATGACCCACAAAGGTCCCTTCCAAAACGTTTTATTCTGTGATTCTGTGATTCCTTCTATGAGTATATATGCATTCTTTCCAGTGTACACAGCTAAACTAGCTCTGTATTATTTGTGAATACATTAATGATGGCTAAGTTGTACTCTTAATTTGTGGAAACCATATGATGTTGTATCAGAAATAGTGTGGCCAGCAGGACTAGGGAAGTAATTGTTCCCCTGTACTCAACATTGGTGAGGCTGCACCTCGAATACTGCGTTCAGTTTTGGGCCCCTCACTGCAAGAAAGACATTGAGGTGCTAGACTGTTCCCAAAGAAGATCCAAGAAGCTGGAGAAGGGTGTAGAGCACAAGTCTTAAGAGGAGCAGCTGAGGAAACTGGGATTGTTTAGTTGAGAGAAGAGGAGGCTGAGGGGAGACCTTATCACTCTTTACCTGAAAGGAGGTTATAGCTAAGTGGATGTTGGTCTCTTTTACCAGGTGACAAGTGATAGGACAAGAGGAAATGGCCTCAAGTTGCACCAGGGGAGGATTAGATTGGATATTAGAAAAATTTCTTTACTGAAACAGTGGTCAGACATTGGAACAGGCGTCACTATCCCTGGAGGTGTTAAAAAAACCTGTGTATATGGCACTTCAGGACATGGTTTAGTAGGTATGGCGGTTTTGGGTTGACAGTTGGACTTGATAATCTTATACGTCATTTCCAACCCATGATTCTATGATTCTATGATTACTCATCACCTGTGGTGAGGAAAGCAAGATCTGAGAGGCAGGAAAATGTTCCCTGGCTACTACTGGACCATTATTCATTATTGCTTCTCAGAGAGGGGCTTGGAGGGGAGCTGGTTCAGCCACCCTTTTTTTCTTTCCCTGTGTCCTTCCTGAAATCAGGCTAAATCCCTCTGCTTCTGCTTCCATACGAGGAGCAGAAGGATTATCAGCCTCCAAATTTAGATCCTCTTGATCATTTCCCCATCTCCAGCGAGGTGCAACCAATAATTCAATATCATCCTCCTTGGGTCCATATTTTAAACACCTTTTACGGGCACTACAAGCAGACCAGCACTTTTTCAAGTCCTCACCAGATTTCGCCTTCTTTAAAGCCATCACCATAGAATTTTGTGGAGGTATCCCACACTGTTTTTGCTACTCTGGATGATTTCTCAGTGTGAAAAACAGATCTACATATGTTATCTCATCCCATTTACCTTCCCTTTTGCAAAATAATGTTAATTGCAAGATGGTATTATATCGCAATGTTGCATTTTCTGGCCATTTCTCCCCACTTTCCAAGGTATACATTGGCCACCAATGATTACAATAATTTACTGTTTACAAGTCAGAGGATCACCCCCGAGATCTTTCCAATGCTTTAAAATACAGCCCAAGGGTGTACTTTGTGGGATGGATTTTTTGCTCAGAAATGTACCCATCTCCCTAAAGACTAGTGGTTGCGATTGTGCACTATTACAGGCACTAGTCAGAGGGACCCCAACCCTTGTTGGAGCTCCCTCTGGGATCCCAGCCCCCTGCCAGAAATCCCAACCTTGGAGACTTCAACATCCCGTTAAAGACTCCCCCTTTGGGCCCCCACAGGCTTTCACCTAGCAGAAACTTACCAACCGAGGTACCTTTTTAGCCCAACCCTGTGTGGCTTTCGCCGCGCCTTATGAGCAGGCTTCAGTGGGACTCTAAC
>Ga0181612_109393_pt1 | contig 10435 bp, 8 predicted proteins | sample HoacroProtozoa21_FD_119630 | JGI IMG/M metagenome (GOLD analysis project Ga0181612, IMG submission 119630) | Hoatzin crop microbial communities from Cojedes, Venezuel. Combined Assembly of Gp0051906, Gp0051904, Gp0051908 | reverse complement strand
AGCAGAACATAGGGATCTTGATACTAATAAAACTTAGAAGTTTGATGTAATGATTTTCTCTTTCGAGGGCCACATTGTCCCCTGAGTTGTGATGCAGTTGTGTACTATAGCAACTGGGAAAAGAGGCATAATCCAAAACTTCAGCACAAGCACAAGTAGACCAAAGTGTTTTTCAGTCCTCCTAGTCAGGCTTCTGTCATTATAGTTCAGCGTGTTCTCAGCATCTGTTCTGTGTACTTTCTCAAATCTTATCCCACGTGCCTTGTTCTGTGCCATCTGAATATATGGTAAAGGAGAATGGATATCCTACACTCTTTATTATTCTGACGTAGGAGACTGTGTTGAACAGTCTTCGTCCCTTTGTTACCAACACAAATTATTAGCTTGACCGAGAACCACAAGAGAACTACACAGAGAACCTGGAGCCAGGCAAAGGACTGAGAGCATTTCACGGGTGGGAGGTGGCAGCAGCTCCTGAGGCTCCAGCAGTGCTGTTGTTGAGGAGAAAGGTAGCACATGTAACTGTTCTGACGTAGCCTGGGGATGTCAAAAGCCCATCTGTTCCTCTCACAATTAGGAGTTCCATTTTCCAGCAGCCTGTGGGCTGACGTAACCTTGCTGCTAATGATGTGACATTGCTCCAGCAAAGGAGATGAGTTTGAAGGTCTTGAGTCATGTGTGCCTCAAGCCCCAAGCTTGTTCTTGTGTGCGAAAAATAAAAAATACATCGTTGAACACTAGTACAATAATAATAGTACTTTTCCTTGTACTTTCAGACTGATATTAGGGACGTTGAACGAAAAATTGCTCAGCAGGAGGCTAAGCTGCTAGGGGTCGATTTAAGTAGAACTGTTCTACAAGTAAGCCATGAAAAACAAGAAAAGAAACACTTGTGGGATACAGGTAGGTCATACAGAACTGGTACTTCATTTTTATATTGAAAATAACGTTCTAACCTTGCTGCCATTAAAAATGTAAACTTCAGTTGGTTTATTTTACATTCTGAAATAACTGTATTCTAATAGTTTGTTGTTTTCATCTTTTTGGGGTCATGCCAGATGAATTTGGAGTTAAATTTTAATAAAAACGACAATAAATTTTTTAATAACAGATTGACTGTTTCACCCTGTGTCGGTTTTCATCCGCAGTTACTGGAAAAATTGAGTTAAATCAAAAACTCAAGCAAGACCAGCAAAATCAGATTCAGCAGCTGAAGAGTACAGTTAATGAGCTTAAAGCAGAGAAACTTCAGATTTCCAGCAGCATGCAGCGTCGTCGACAACTGGAGGAACAAACAGTGGAATTAACCACTGAGGTTCAGTCCTTATGCAGAGAGATCAAGGTAGGAAAGATTCTTAATTGTTAACCCTGAGCTTTGTTGTCCTGGGAAAGAAACCAGTCTTGTTACATTTAACGTTGTCTGTAATCCTAGAAAATAAGATACACTTTTAAATGTTTGTCCTGTTCTGTTATTGCGTATCTTTGGGAATTTCCAGAACTTTATTAATGCATGTTTTCACACCTTTTTTTTTTAACACCCTCCCCCCCCCCAAAAAAAAAAGGAAGAATTAACCCAATGACTTTTTTTTTTACCTTTTGAAAAATTGTTGATCTTTACCAGAATGAGAAAATAAAAAGAACTTTCTCCAACTACTTTTCAGGAAGCGAAAGAACAGGTATCTCCTTTGGATGCAACATTAGAAAAACTGCAGCAGGAGAAGGAGGATCTGATGAATAAAAGGACCACGAGTAGTAAAGAAACACAAGAGAAGGTTTGTTTGCTCCTGACGTAGCTGGGAGAAAGGATTAAATATTGTTTTTCAAGCATGGCTTGAAGCCATGGTAATGAGTTCGCTTTTAGGAAACAGCAGTGACTTCAGCAAATGCTTTAGATTGGTGCAACCTGTAGGAAAGAGGAGGAACATAACCAAGTCAGGAGGTGAACTCAATCATAATTAACCTTTAACAGTCTTGTCAAAAGGCCTGTGGGGACATTTGGTGATATTTAGTGACCAGTGGTATTGAAAGCCTTCCCGATAGATCCAAGAGGAATGGCAGGGGTGGCTGTAACCTGTCCTTGCCCAGAGACAAACGTGGTTTTCTCAGGTGAAGTGGCCCTCTTGTGTAAGCACAAATGAGTGATTTACCATTTGTTTTGGAAAACATTTTCATGGTAATAAGGAGCCGCAAAAGGCAGTAAGAATTTCTAAAGCCGAAGGCGTTATTAGTAAATTAAAGGCAGTTACCATAAGGAATTGTACTTTGATGACAGTGTTATCCAGTATGTAATTGTTGATACAGAGCGCATCTCGTCTTGGACATAAGACTGCATTTCATTTGAAATATTTTCCCTGCAGATAAGTGGCATAAAAGAGAAAGTTAAGGATATAAACAAGTATGTGAAAGAAATTGAAAACTATATTCAACAAAGAAAAGACGACTATAAAAAGGTAACCTAAACTACAGTCAATAAAATATTGACGTTAAAGGCACTCGTGTTTAAATCTTATACCATTTTATTTCTTTAGCAAAAGGAGTCTGAACTTGATGAAGTAAATTCTCAGTTAGCTGCCTGTGAGAAACAGAAGGAAAAGATAAGTAAAGAGATGGAAATGATTCGACAAGATATTGACACTCAAAAGGTAGATACATTGTTTTACAGTAGAACATATTTTGCATGGTTGAAGTTATTTCTGGGTTTGGTTTAAGTCTGCCTAGGTCCGTCGGGGTGCAAAGTTTGCCTTCTCCCGATCTACTTAATCGATTGCTAGTCAGAATAGTTGCTGTACATTCTAGTATACGTTATAGACTTTAAATTCTTGTGTATATATTTCAAATACTGTTTACATTCTTTATAGGAGAGGTGTCTTTCCTCATTCTAGCCCACCAGTTACTTGTACAACTGAGGTGGGGGACTTTGTTAAATCTCAGGCTAAATTCCTTGCCCTGTTTGAAACATTGATTAATATTCACACGCAAGATCACTCTTGTGTTCACCTGTGACAAGAAGTACTGTTAAGTAGAATTTCAGATTGAAATAGGAAATAATACTGCTGATTTCCATTATACCCTATTTCTAGCACAAGATCTCAGTGTGATAATTTTCATTGTTGTCAGTTATTTTATGCTTGTAGCACGTTTTAGAGTTGTGCAGAACTCGTACTTTGTAATTGAGAATCAATATACTGAAACATTCTACAACTTCTTGCTTTCTGTGGAGACAGATACAGGAAAGGTGGCTAGAGGATAATCTTACTTTGAGGAAACGGAATGAAGAGCTGAAGGAAGTTGAAGACAATATAAAACAACTTGTGAAGGAGATGGGAGAAATGAAAGTCCCGCAAATGAAAAAGTAAGCATCTTCAAACCAGAACGGCATGTTTTGCACAAGAATTCACTGGATATCTGAAAGTAGTATTCACTGTGTTTTAGAGTGTTTCCTGGTCCACCTTTCTCCCCATTCACATAGACCACTTCCTCCTTCCAGCTCATGTTTGTGTAACATCCCCATGACAACAACAGAAGTGACTCAGTGAAATTATACAGTGCTTCTAGCTAGAAAGACATATATGTGTGCATGTGCCTATACCTGTTCCAATCTAATCCTTTTTTTTTAATGACTCCCACTGCCAAATCCACGTTTAAAAAATAATTCATGTCTCTGGATAAGAATATTTAGTTTTCGGTTTCAGTCTGCTCACTTAGGTCTCAGCAGCAAATTTATGTTTACTTCAGTAGTTTATTATCAATTTGGATAATAAACATTTTTTGAAAAGGAATTAGCCCTATGCTGGTTCTGACGTGTGAACTATTGATTTTGCTTTCTAGAGGTTACCCAATTAATTGGTACTATTTTGCTCAGTATCCTAATTTATTTCCACCCATTAAATTAATTATTTTATATGTTTCTACATACAGTACTTTGACATTCGAACTTGATAACTTGCATCTCCCCTCAGAACAGTGATCTGAATGTTCTCAATGAACTTAAAATCCATTACAGACTGTGTAATTCCAATATGAGTTACTGTCTAACGAACTCAAAATTAGAACCCTAGTTAAAAAACTATGAAACACTGCATAAAAAAGACTTGTATATCTATGGTTTTACAGCGAACAAAAACATTTAGAGGAGAAAATAGAATCTCTGAAAAGAAACCATCATGTTGCACTTGGCCGACAGCGTGGATTTGAGGAAGAGATTGTTCGGTTTAAAAAGGAACTTCGAGAGGCACAGTTCAAAGATGCAGAGGAAAAATACAGGGAGATGATGATTGTTATGAGAACAACAGAGCTGGCGAACAAAGATCTGGACCTTTATTACAAGGCTCTTGATAAGTAAGTGTTGTCTTACGAGGGTAATTCTAATGTTTTAGGCTTCATTGCTCATTTTTTTTGCTTGATGCAAAAGCAGCTTTGAATTTCAGTCTTCTGGGGGTAACTTAGAAGTAGTAAATTGACATAATTCTTTGAGATATATAATTATTTCTCTTTATAAAATCAGGCATCTAAATGGAAAGATAACAAGGTACAACTTTTCAGTAAATTAATGAAAATATACTACAAACAGCATAGATAAGATGTAGGAAATTTGTAAGTTAATGTATACGATATACATACAGTAAATGCATTGATGGTAATAATTGGAGTTTAATACAGTCATAGGTAAGTCCAGTGATCATTATTATTTGATTCCCAATTCTCCAGAAGACCCTTTTTGAGGTAGGGTTGTTCGTATTAGGACCCATAATTGCAATGCAGCGGTTCAAGTTGAGAGGCATCAGTGAGTGAACCCAACACATCACCCCCCTGTGCCTGCTGTGCTGAATTCTTGGTCTGAAATCATCTTTGCTGTGTTGCATGTGGTGGGTAGAGAACGTCCAGACAATAAACACGTTCAACTTTGGTTTTCATATGAAAACATGGTGGAAGAGCCAGTGGAGCTATGGGCTGTTTCTCTGACCCTATTCCTCTGTAGCCATTTTTTCCTTTTGGAGGCATTTTTAGGAAGCTTTTGTCAGTGTGTCTCCCAAAGTTGCTGATGGTTTTCCTTTCTTCGTGTAATTTTGGTTTGTTTTGGGGTTGTTTTTTTTTTCAGGGAAGTAGAGGAAAGTATTACAGAATATGCGGTGGGAGAGTGTGTTTCTTAAGTCTCCCACATGTTCTCTGAAAATACATAAATTCCTCAGTACAGGTTTAGGAAAGGTGAAATCCGTGTTCAAATCCTTCATTATTAACCTGGATCTTTCTTGCATAGTCTGTCATCCTACTTGCATTTCTATAGCAGTACATTTTAGCATCTTCTGGTCATATCTTAACATCTCAAGTGAAATATGCCAGGTAGATTTCTTGTTTCCCACAATCTTCTTGTCAAGTGAACAATTACGTTTTCATTAAAGAATATTACACTATAGAGGTGGGTTTTTTGCCCTTTTTCAGTGTGAGTGGTTTTGTGCTTATATTGTAGAGAAGATGGGATCAAAAGAAGCACATCTTGCATTTGATGGAAAGTGTACTAAACTTTGTGATTGTTTCTGCTTCCTCTGGAAGCCTGTTTTCTGGTCTTGGACGGACTGGCCGAAAATAGCATCTCAAAATTTGTAAACATATACAAAGCAAAACATGTGGCCTCCTGAAAAACCCTGTACGTTCAATTATAATGCTGGAATTGCAATGAGCTATTGCAGTCTGATGGACAGTGGGGAAGGGTCTTGGAATCGATGGATGCGTCTCAAAAGTGGTGCTCAGCAACAGAAAGGTAAATTGAATATTAGGAGCAAAAAAGAGGAAGGAAGAGAAACATTTCAGCCGCTGTATGAATTCACAGTACAGCTGTGTCTTGAATATAGTATGGAATTCTGATCCCCTGTATTAAAAGGGTCTAACAGTGCTGGAAAAAGGAGCACAGAAGAGCAATGGTGTGGTCGAAGCTACACCATAATGGTCAAGAAGAGAAGCTGAAGAGGTGAGAACTTTCCACATCGAGAAGACAGATCTCAATGGCTATTGCAGGCAGTGGTCTAGGGGAACCCTATTTTAAGTAGTTTTAATGATAAAATCAATAAGTTTAATATTGGAATGTAAGCTAATCCAAAATTTATTTTGTGAAGATTTAAATTGTTCACAGCATGTATGATTCTTCCTTTCAGCTTAAAGAGAAATGCACTCCAAGAATTTCCCTTTTAGAATTCAGAATCTTTTTGTATGGTATCAAATCATCTATTGTTTCTATTTAAGGCAAAACAGGAAATCAGTCTTGTAATTTCAAGAAAAATAGATAAGCATCACTTATTGGTAATCGTCTGAAAAATCAGTGAGACATAATGTTAACTCTAATGGCCAGAGATTGAAAGCTGTATCTGCAGCTGGGAAAACCAACATTTTGGGTGTTCTGTGCTATCAGATGATCTTTATTGACTTAAGATTTAGAGGTTTATGATAAATATTGATGAGGAATGCATTCTTGGGTTTAAGTAAATAGTTGAAAATGCTTCCTTCAGTCTTCAGACTTAACAAATCCTGTTAGAGCTGATATTTCAGTATTCCCCAGAGCAGGCAGAAATAATTCCTGTAAGAGTGGAGGTAGGAAAAGTATATGTAAAAGTCCATTTCAGAAGTATTCTTTTATTTCCACCGTTGACATAAGTTGACCAAGCATTATTTTCATTACAGAGCAATTCTTTAAAAAGCCAGGTTAGAAATGTAGCATCCTGTCCTTTCGTGAATGCTTTCATAAGGAATCATCTGTTACTGAACTAGAGTCACGTTATATGTTAACCAGGGAAAGTAAATTGAAAATCATTAATGACATCCTATGTTACTCTTGCTGCTGAAGAGAAATGAAGCTGTAGTCGTAACATCTCTGTTTCTGGTCTGAGGAAACTTCACTCCTTCCCTACCGAGACCCAGTTACTTCCATTGTTGGGGGACTGTGCCAGTGAGTAATGCTAGTGGTGTTTTGGAAGACTTAACATCCAATTCGTCTTCTTGGTGTCAGTCTGAAAATACACCTCATATACATAAATTATGAATGTCTTAAAAAGTCTGGTAAAGTTGCCCTCTGTTGAGTGACTGGCTGCAAAGCTTTTTGTCTTCATTACTCTCCTACTTCTTCAGACTGAGCTGTTTGTGCGAGTAGAATTATCTGACAGAGTGTGGTTAGTCTTCAGACACCTCTGCATTCAGAATGAACTAGTATTTCTTATATTTTTAGTAAAAGTATTTAGGGAGTGGGAGGGGAGCTGCTGCCTCCCTTAAAGCTCCTGCAGTCTATAGCAGTCCGTGGTTGTACCTATAACAATTTGCATTTTTTGTTGTTCTTCTTTAGAGCAATAATGACATTTCATAGCATGAAAATGGAAGAAATCAACAAAATAATTCGTGACCTTTGGCGAAGCACCTACAGAGGACAAGGTGTGTAATCTGTTTTAATTTTTGCCCACACGTATCCATTTGATACTGAGCACAGCATACGGAGAAGCGTTTGTTCAAAATACTGGAAATCCAGGATCTGGAAACAGTTGGTTCCATTGTAAAGGCTACATCCATTGGTCACCACTATAACCTCCCTTTTATTACAGATTATGTAGTTAGTTACAGGATAAATGGAGGTAATTTTCCCTTTTCTGTGTTTTCCAAAGTTAAGGTTTCCTTGAGACAGGGGAACTGCATGGGTTCATTCCTTCGGTTTTGGACACATTGATTTCAAAGATGTATCTGTTAGTGGGAGTTAGTGAATAGAAGCTTTATGGTTCCTGGATATTATCCCTCTCAAGTCTGTTTAATCCCATGATATTTTTAAAGATATTTGATAACCTAAAAACTGTCTCCTTTGCATTTTCAGATATCGAATATATAGAAATTCGTTCTGATGCAGATGAGAACGTCTCAGCCTCTGATAAAAGAAGAAGTTACAATTACAGAGTAGTAATGATAAAGGGAGATACAGCACTGGATATGCGAGGAAGATGTAGTGCTGGGCAAAAGGTAATAGCATTTTTTAGTACGCAGTTAGGAGGATTCTGAAAACTGACTCTGGTGAATGCCAGAGTGACGCGTTCTGAGGTGACCACGGAGAACAGGTGGCTCCCACTCTAACTTACAGTTCTGTACAGCTTTCCTTCACTGTGTCTGGATTTTGCTGACAGTATGCAATATATGATTCTGAACATCTGAACCCTATTTTGGGGTGCCAAAATCCATTGTTTCAGCGGGGGACCGGTCTGAGTCCCTGCGGGAGTGAGGGGTTCAACTTTGCTCTCCCCTTAGGTTCAAATCCTCCCAGTCTGGCTCTTGCTGGTTACCCCTAAGGTTCCCATACCTTTAGGTCTGTTGACTCATTCCCATATATTTTTCCTTCCTGAGGGCTGGCCCTTGCTCTTCTTTTAACAACCACCTTTACCTCCTAAGTATGATAGGACCTCTTTTTCTCCAAGTTATGCTGTTCTCCCCTACTGCTGAGTATAACCTGTCAGTTCATGTCACCAGGTATCATACCATGCCAGACTTGCAGGCACTGCATTTCTTTCTGTCTCTGCAGTCTGGCCATTCAGCTGTCTCGGTACTTCAGTAACACACAGTGGCCAAGTGGCCTGATACCACCGCTGCCTTGACAGTACCAGGGATCGGAGGTTCATCATCGTTAACCACACCTCTTTCACTTGTTGGGGCTGGAGAGTTGTTGTTTCCACCTGCCTGTTGTGTTATGACAGAGCATCTAAAATATTCCTAAGCAAGAGAAAAGAACCAGCCTTGTTCATCTGCCTCCAACATCACCATCTGTACCATTTTTGGGTTTTTTGTTTGTTAGTTTTTTAAAGAGCTGAGATGTGGGGAAAAAAAGTATAATACTTTTAGCCATTTGACACTTGGCATATTGGTTATGCAGGTTGGGTAACCAAAGCTACTTGCGGTGTCACAGCAGGAAACTCCGTTTCTTCCTTAGATGAACCATTTCCAGCAGAACAAGCTGTCTTCCTAAACGCGGAGGTAGTAGCAAGGGACAAAAATGCAGCCAGGGCTGCTCTCATTTCTTCCCTGCTGGAACACTTTCTGCCCATCTGCTGTGCCTGCTGCACTGTAAACAGACCTGGAGAGCTCTCCCCGACACCTGAGGCTCTGTGCGAGGTGCCAGTGACAGCCTCGCCCGAGGACGCTGCACTTGGAGGAGGGAATCGCATTCTCCTTCCTCTGCTGTGGTGGGAGCTGGAGCTTTCTGGTTCGCTTTCCTCTGCAGTAGCTGAGAAGGGCAATGATGGCAAGGGATGTAGATCGCTTGGATGCTGAGGAAGAGTTGCTGTTATCTGGAGTAACTGCCTACGTCCTTACCTCCAGACTAGTCTCATTGGCAGCCAGGCCATTTCCGCAACCAAATGGTACAGACACTGTTAGAAAATGATATCAAGGAATGGAATGAAATGATACACAATATTTTTAAGTGCATGCAGCGGTAGAATCATGAAAGGATGTTTCATGAGAAGATGAATACTGTATTTTTGCTTGAATATGAAAAATGCTGTCAAATTAATTCCCACCTGAGGGTAGATACGTACTTGGTTTTGAAAATTCCATATTTTGGGGGAAATCCAAATCTTCTTATAAAACAGCAGTATAGGCAAAAAAACGCATCCTCTCCTGCAGTAGTCTAGGATGTTACGTTAGAGTGCTATGTAAATGAGAGTGAAACTTGTTCGTAGTTTCTTAGTTTATATTCTGAGAATTCTTTGATCATGAACTCTGATGCCTGCAGTCATGATAATTGGAAAGTATTTTTGGCAGCACAGTTTCCATCAAGTGTTCTGTAGTTTTCACTAGTTCAGGAGGTCTAATAGTAGTATGATCAGGCGTGTTAGTACAAAACTGACACGTAAGGTGGTCAATCCTGCTGTCTTCGGTTTTAGTAAGTAGTCAGGAGTACGGTAACTGAAACTTGGTGACACGTGTACAAATGGCCACCATCCCTGTGCGGTAGGGTGGGGCTTGAGCAGAGTACAGGGGTCATGCAGGCGGCGATGTCTTTACCTCAGACTGGCATCCCTACTTCAGGATCTCCTGAATTTTGAGTACCTGCCTTCTCTGCTGTTTTTCCAACAGTACTTTGTAGAATGGATCTTTCAACTCGAAGTTTTAATGTCGTTTTGTGAACTATCAGCACATTGTTGTGTAGACCTTACTCACGGATTGTAATGGCATTAAAATTAGCATGTCACTCTTTGAAGAGTGAGATTTTAGTGTTGGTTGTTTTTTTTTCTTTTTCCTTAGGTGCTTGCTTCTCTTATTATTCGCCTTGCTCTAGCAGAAACGTTCTGTCTCAACTGTGGCATATTGGCACTAGACGAGCCTACTACCAATCTTGACCGAGAAAACATAGAGTCCCTCGCGCATGCGCTGGTGGAGTAAGTGATCTCCCCTTGTGAAGCGTAAAGATGGATATGTT
>Ga0181612_177719_pt1 | contig 10436 bp, 6 predicted proteins | sample HoacroProtozoa21_FD_119630 | JGI IMG/M metagenome (GOLD analysis project Ga0181612, IMG submission 119630) | Hoatzin crop microbial communities from Cojedes, Venezuel. Combined Assembly of Gp0051906, Gp0051904, Gp0051908 | reverse complement strand
AGGAAGGCAGTAGGGCTGAAAAAAACCAAATACATGTAGGTATGGCACTGGACTACAAGTATGACAAGTTTGTGGTGTTACAGTGGCTCAGAAGCAGCCCTGTGCAGTCTTTGTGTGTGCAAATGTATCGTGGAACAAAGCGACCAGGCAGCAGACCTGCTCCTTCTAATTTTTGGTGTGACTAGAACAGGGACATCATGTCCAGCTCTGGATGCATCTTTGCAGGAGAGATGGTGCCAGAACGAAAAAAGAGAGGAGAAAACGGGAATTCATTTACAAAAGGGAAGATTATGCTAAATAATGGCTGAGTGGGAGATACAGCTGAAGCCTGCAAATATTTAAATGGTGTGAATTTGCCAGACAAAGAAAGGAATTATTCAGGCTGGCACAGTAAGGCAGAGTGGAGTAACTATAACAAAGGGTACTTTTAGGTGAGGTATTAACCCTGTTATTAAGATGCATGACAAACCACTTTGAAGTAAGCCAGTAGGAGTACATCTGCCCTGGCAAGATGTGACCTAAGGTAGTTTAAACAGCCTTTTCTATCTCCAGGATCTAGAGAGGTGGAGGCAGAAAGGTGAGACTTGTTTCATTTGTGAATCTGAAGCCCGGCCATTAGATGGCAGGGTGCTGGCACAAGAGGGTGCATGCCTCCCCGCTGCTTCTCAGTGCCATGCCCCAGGAGGAGCTCAGAGCCACTCATCAGTCCCAGGGCTGGGGAGAAGTCCGAGATGCTCAGTTTTCCTATAAAAATCACACACCCGCGCCCTGTCACTCCCACGGCAGAAAGTCATAAAACAGCTGTGTCCCGAGCACATGTCCCTTCAAGGATGCATGCATCTGTTCCAGCTTTTCACTCCTTGAAACTCTGTGTGGTTGGGTGGGTAGGTAGGTAGGTAGGTAGGTAGGTAGGTAGGTAGGTAGGTAGGTAGGTACAAGAGGTGTTCAGTTACCCCAGTGTAGCAAACCACTTTGTATAGGAGCTGAAGTTGGCTCTTCTCTTCCATGATGGGGGATACAGTACTGGGCCTGCTGAGGCAGTGGGAAGAGGTGATGTAAATGCAGTACGTAGCTTGCTGCAGACTGTTCAGGAAGCCCACGTACTGGTTTTGTAGAAAAGATGACAGAAGGAATAACAAGCAGTAGCTTTGTATGGAAAACTTGAGCCCAGAGCAGGCTGTTTGAAATGCTCAAAATATATTAAGACTGTAACTACATCAACTCAAATAATGCGCAATAAAAAAAAAAAAACAAACTTCTTTAAAATAGAGTCTACACTGCTAAAGGATCTGCCCCAGGGAGCGATCCTTATATATGCATCCACACCTCTCAAGATTACACGCCTCTAGAGTGAACTGGCTGTGTTTGTGCTGCCTAACACTTGACCTGGGTCCGATGCCCCTGTGGCTCTAAGACCATAATTATATTTTTGTGGCTTCAGTTCAAAGTGTCTGAGGTAATGAGAGGGCTGCTTTGCTGCCTGCAAGACTGGTGTTTTTATAGCATTATGCCAAAGGTATGCTGCATGCTGTGGGGTGTGGTGGGGGGCATACAGGGGGTGTCTGAGGGCAGGAGGCTAGCTGGAATGGTGTAGGGCAGGAGGAGCCAGAGCTAGGATAGTCCCATTCTTGCTGTGCCATCCCTAGGGCAGTCCGTCCACAGATCTGCACCTCGGCTTTTCCTTGGACGGAAGCAGTTGGTTTCCTCCAGAGGAGAGTCCAAGCACGAAGCGATGCATGTGCTGTATGGCTGACAAGGGGACCAGGACCGGGCAGTGAACCAGGGAGGTAAACTATTTGACAGTGTAGGTGCATCCATCATAGTCATGAGCACCTAGGTGGTGGGTGAGCCAGGGAAAAGCCCTCTACTGCTGTTAATGTTGTTCTATGTTTGGCAGTAAATCTTCAGCACAGACACTTTGCTGATCAAATTAATACTTGCTGGTCCCACGGAAAAACTTAAGTGCTGATACGGCGTGGGAGGGGGGAGACTGGGCAGAGGATCTGAATAAACAAACAAAATGTCTTTCTGTTTTAATCAAGTTGCTCTTGCTCATACATGCTCTCTCTTTTTTAAAACATGATCTCATCCTGTGTAGAAGTGTTGATTGAAAATGGGAATTAATATGCAAGAACCAGGTATGAGGTATAGACTGAAGACTGTTCTAAAAAATAGCAGACTGGAGATGGGTATCAGGGCTGAATATGATGGATTATGAAAGAAGCCATGGCTGTAAAATTATAAGGATGCCAGTTTAGTAAGCATTATTAGTTTAGAATGTATGCCAATCTCCTCTTTTCTTCTTTTTCTTTGGCAGTTGTTTGCTTATTGGTCCTATCTTAGTGTTTTCATATATTTTTGTCTTCAGGCTAATTGCCTTCAAAATGATTTGTAATGGTCGTGATATTTTAAGACAATTAAAATCTTAAGACAGTTAATAGGATAGCATTGTGTCGCTACTAAGGACTGAGGCACAGAGAGGTATGAGCGATGGGGCCCAGGTGTGTGGTCTGCAGCATAAAGAGAGCACTCCCCAGTTTAATTCCTACCTGATGGTTTACTTTTCCAGTCAGTAGTTCTGCTGTGAACCAGTATCCCTGTACTGGTAAAGACAAGAAGTATGTACCTACAGAGCTTCTCCTTCCTCCTTTTAGTGCCTCATGCTCTCTTCAAAAGCTTGGTAATTTCCAAGGCCTCCTACCTGCTCTTCCTTTGCTTCACTGTAAAATTAGTTATTATTTTCATTAGCTATATGAAAACATGCCAGACATACATTGCTGTAGACCAGCTAAACACACTCTGAGCGTTTTTGACATAATTAGTTGTACTATTTAGTAGCCAAACACATAGCAAGCAATAAACTCCTCAGTCTGTCATGAATACTCACCCCACCATTTTTCCTGAACTGAAAATTCTTACCTCTGCAGACAAAGCTTCTCTGCACGTGCCTCTGACAATTGATGGGCCTTGCAAAACGCCTGGGAGGGTTTCATAAGGTGCCTAGCGTGTTGCAAGCACCCTTTCCCCCCTGCCCCCCGGCCCTCGGGGCTGTGAGTGAGTGGGTATGGTTACACAAACAAGCCCGGGTGAGGAAAGTCGGGGTGTGGGTTGATGGTGCGTCAGCTCCTCTGCAGTAACTGTCCACCCTCCTGCCCTTGCGCCGCGGTGAGCTTCCCCGTGGTGAGCTGGGGCGAGCCGCTCCGCCGTCGGGCTGGAAGGAGGGCGTTTGGCTGGGCGGTTGGGGCAGAGGAGGCGCAGCGCTGCGCCTTCACACCCCGGCTCGGCCCCAGGAGCTCGCCTGCGTGCCCGTGCCTTCGGGCGGGAAGCGTACCGCAGCGTTTCCCTGGAAGACTGCCCGGTGCCATAAAGGAAAGCTTTTGGGAAGCTCTGGTGAGCTCCGCTCGTCAGCAGATTGTTGGGAGGATAGGCCTTAACGCTGTGAAGAAATCCAGAGAGTGCCTCTTCTCACCCATGTGGAAATCCAGAGTCGGCCGTTTTCCAGCGCGCTGTCTTCGGGTTGAAACGTTTCACGCTGCTTCTGTCAGCTCCAGCTCTTGGCATGAAATTGTGTCCTGTAAAAAAAAAAGGTGTCCAAAAGAAATGGCGCTGCCTCACCACACCCTGAAAGCGACGGCTTCCCGGCACGGGCGCCATGGGCCTACCGTCGCCCCGAGGTCTGCTGGTGTCTCGGGGGCTGATGGCCTGTCAGGAGCGGGCCGTGGGGCAAGGTGTGAGGGTGCCCCAGGGTCCCGGCCTCCGTCGCCGGAGCAGGTGCTGGGGACCTGCACAGCCCCCTTCTGCAGCAGGGCACGGGGGATCCTGGGGAAACATCGTGGATTCCTACCTCAGGTGCCATTTGCTCGCAGAGCTTCCTCCTTCTGGCACTTTGACCTGTGGGATTGGTGGCGTGTCGTTTTCTCACATATGTTCATTATATAGCACTTGGGGTGTGGATGCTTGGCACCAGCCCAGCCATGCCATCGCCAATGGTGGCCTCTCACAGAGTGCTGGCGTCACCTCAGCGCTTGACAGCGCTTCCATCCGCTTCCCATGACGTGCCGTTATTTTTCTCCGCCTTACCCAAACTTCTTACCCGGACTTCGACCAAGTGCCTTCCCGGTCTCCTGCCCGTATGGTGTGACTTGTTCTGCTGCTCTGAGTCACGGATTTGATAGTCCTCAGTCTACTGTTGCTCCTTTGAGCAGTCTCACAGAGGCCTCCAGTACATGCATTGGACAGGGTGGGGTGCAACGGGACCTTCCAGCACTAGGTGAGCAGCTGGTTAACGTGACTTTCCAATTCTCTCGTATACAATGTCTGTGGAACCACCGCAAAAACAACCTCCATGGGTGGGGGAAGAAACTGAAAATCAAGACAGACAGCTCAAAGTCAGCTATGGCTTGGAGAAGGTAACCAGCCATTGAGGACGATACAGTTTCTTCCTTAGAAATAGGTAAATAAACAAAATAATTGCACGCGTTTATTGGAATACGTGTTAAAACGTCAAAACATTTTCACCACAATTATGCAAAGAACTGAACACCTCTCTAAATAAGCCTGAGGCTTTTCTGCTCTCTTATTTACTCTTTGAAAACTCTATATGGCGGTCTGCTAGAAAACTAAATTTTCAACTAAAGCTGTACAAACAGAGCTGGATTTGGGACTTTGTGATGAGTCTGGAAAAGAAGCCTATGGGAAAGGGAGTTGTGATCCAACTAAAATGAAAAATATGCATATTTTAAGGACAAAACAAAACAAAAACATTTTGACATCTTTTTTTTTCGCTGAAAGCAAAATATTTGTTGAGGGTATTTTCTGCCTAAAGACCTCTCAGTGTCTCAAACTGGGATGAGTTCATCGAATGGCCACCACTGCAGTCAAGGGTTGCCTCTGAGGCTGCACTTGCCCTGTGAGGAGAGGATGGAGAATAAGGGCTTGTTCAGTCTGGGGGAAGAGGCAGCTCTGGGGGGTGATGAGGGGCCTGGAGGCCCCCCAGTACATGTGAGGAGGTCACCAAGAAGATGGACCCAGACTCTTCACAGTGGTGCGTGGCGGGACGACAGGAGACACCAGGCAAAAATTGAGAAAGGGATTCAAACTGGATATAAGGGAAAACATTTTCACCATTGTCCAGAGAGGTTGTGATGTCTCTGTCTTTGTGATGTGTCTGTCCTTGCACGTTTTCAAGAGTTGATGAAAAGCCCTGAGCAACCTGGTGTGATCCCACAGCTGACCCTGCTTTGGGCAGGACATTGGACCAGAGACCTCCTGGGATCCCTGCCAACCTGAATTGTCCTGTGAAAAATAAAGTCCAATTTTGAAATAAAAATACCAAAATACATAAATTAAAAAAGTGCTGGATTTTAACTATTGTTGAACCACCTAAAGGACTACATATATAAAATCTCATTTTATCAATGTTTTCAATGAAACCAGATCTTCTGAGAATTCTAAATTCTTGCTACTTTGATATTTAAGACAGTGAAATGAAAGAGATGATATAAGTTGGTCAGTTTTTACTATTTTATTACTCTCTTAGGAGGAGACTAAGTGAGCTTTTCCGCATTCTTTGGATTCAGAATTTCAAAATTGAGACTGCAGAATAAATATGAGCAAAATTAGGTCGGTTAAGCTTTAGAACTGTCTGGGTAAAAATTAGTGAATTGTTTTAAAGATTGTATATACTTTAATTGTGACAGTATCTTCCCAATAAATTACCTTCTGTTTTGAGAATGCAACTGATTCTTTACTGAGACAGCTTGCAGAAGGAAGGTGAACAGAATGTGTGATGTCATGTGGAGCTATAAACCCCAAATGTTGCAATCTGCTGTGTCTGTAGAGGTGGAGTTACAGAAGATAAGACGACCAATTTTTCTGCCTTGTGGCTCTGATGTGGTTACGCTGCTGAATACTGTATTCAATTTTTGGTTGTTTTGTTATCAGGAAAAAGCTGACAAGTTAGAGTTTCAGAGAGCTAAAACAGGTGGGACGAATTATTGTCTAGTAAGAGGAGCAACTAATTTGGCTAAAATAGAGCTGTAAACTTTAGAAGTACCGGAACCACTACCACAAGAGAAAACAGCTTAGTATATTTTGTTGAGAAATACAGCAGATGTTAGCTCAGACTTTTTTTTGCTAGGATGTATTAATTGAACAATGTTTGCTCTCCTTTCAGGTACTATGATATATCAGGCAGACACTATACTGTTCAAGAAAATCAAATACCATCAGTAATCTGTCCACACTCTTATGCTCTTCCAGCAATATCAATGTCTACTGCCTCATTACCAGCAGCACTTAGAAAGGTAAGAGAAAACTAAATATGTGTGCTTACATAAAATATATATATACACACTTAGGTATATCATAAGGAAGACGACTATTCTGAAGACAAAATTTAACACTAGGTATAACTGTAATCTTCCTTTAAAAGACCTGTGTTTGAAGTACTGGAAAATTTTCAAATGACTATCATATACGGAAATAAGGCAGGTACATAATGACTATAGCTGGCATGAAGAGCCAACAAAGGAAATGGCTTGAGGAGATCTTCCACATGTTCTCACAAACCATATGGCTTTTTCCTTTTGTTCATAAAATATATATAAGCCAAAATAATAAAGGAACAGCGCCTACACTTTTACAGTTTCTCACTTAATTTGTACTGTTTTCTGTGTTAAGTTTTAGCACAGAGAAGGAGAAATGGCTGTGCATTTGTTTTCTAATGTTCATTTGGCTCATGCAGTGTTACTCATTTGCTTGGCAGCAGTATTACTGCATGAAAGCAAGCTAGGGAAAATGCTAATTACTTCTGTTCTAATGTGAGAACTTAATTTCAGATTGCAGACAAGGTTGTGCAATGCCATTCTTGTCTTTATTGTAATCTTTCCATGGAGAGAGAAATACTTTTTTTTTCCACATTAACAAAAGTACACAGCAGGCCAGTAATTGAAAAAGTTGCTTTTTTCTTGGTTATGGAACTACTATTCATCTGAATGTATCTGATGAGGGCTTAAAATAGTCTGTCTTTAAAACAAATAAATTTATCGTCTAGTCTTCTCAAGCCAGCAAATCTCATCTACTAATTTCTATATGAACCCTTTGAAAAAGACTCATTGGTCTTTAGTTGAATACAGAAACAATGTAAACCCCAAATATCCCTTGTCTCAGTTAGCGTCTTAGTTCTATTGATACTGTAGAATCATGCCTACAAAAAGAGCTCATTTCTTCACAGTTACAAAAGAGCAAAATGGCGCAGTACTGTGATGGGATGACATTTCTGTTGCAGTAGAGCTAGATGGGGAATTAGCTTTCCAACAGAAAAAATTGCTGTTCACCCTATTGCTGTCTTGGATGAACGTGTATATTCACTCCTTGCAAGGACTTCTAGAAAAGCAAGTAGATGTTTGATTTTTTTCAGTGGAAATATAAGATTGGCAGAATTCAGCTGCTATTTAGTGAGCTCTGAGTTGGCATTTTGTCCTTCTTTTGGAATGAATTATTTGTACTTGAAGCTAAGTTAAACTGTTGGGGTGTCATTCCTCTAACCTGGAACCAATCCATTTGTACTAAGAACATTTAAAAGCCTTTAAGTGAAGCATCTGAAAGAGTATCAGAGGAGGCCACATTATTTTATGCTTTGATGCATAACACAAAGGTCCGATTGTTAGATAAATCATAAAAATCAAGGAAATTGGGTGTGTGTGTGTGTGAATTCAGCAGTTTCTTCTGTATTTGGATAATCTGCTAATGTGTGTAATAATAGAGTCACCTGCTGATGACAGATGGCTTATGGGGATTGGGATTTAATGAAGCCCTGCCTTCCCTCAGCACTTCTTGTGGGAGAGCAGTAGAAAACAGTGCATGACACAGAATATAAGCTGTTTGCACCAGGCTCCAATCTGTTGCTGTTCTTTCTATGGAAATCTGTTCATAAGCCTTTCAAAGGTGAATGTACTAAGTAGAGTCTTGCAGACTAATTTACACAGCCTAATTTGTATTATCCTCTGTTTTTGCCTAATTTAGGTTATTCCCTTTACCTCTGATAATTAAGAGCTGACTCCAGCAATGACTAAAACAGACAAGCTCTCCTGCATTCTTTTATTAATTAAACAGTGTTCCTAAGAAACCTTGCTTATCAGTCTCTGGAACTTGTTAACATTTGGTCTTGTTTTTGAAAGAAAAAAAAAGTAATTTTATTTTGCTGCTTTCCCTTTTTGTAGTAGTGATCATTAAATGATGGAGTTCTCTTTCACCTAAATTCCCTTCCACGCTCAGACAGTTCATGCCTACTAGTCAGCAGAAGATCTAAAATAGCCACTCCCTTAATGGTTTTCTTCACCTTCTGAAGAAAAAGCTGTCCCCAGCATATTCCAAGAACTTGTTGGACTGTCTCTGTCTTGTATTTCTTTTCCAAAAAAAAAAATTTAATTCGAAGAAGTAATTAAAGCCGTCAGGTTCTGTCCTTTTGGATGTTTCCCTTGCTTGATCAAAAAACAGTCTTCACCCAATTAAGTAGTGTATAATAAACTTCTACCGTAATATACCCTGTTTTCCCCCTTTCATCTTCTTCCAGGATTGTTTAACGAATCTTCATCTTACCTATACCTGTATTTCACAGCAACTGTTCTTGATATACAGTGCAATTTTCTTTCTCTTTCTTTATGTTTGACTTCCATCAATAGTGGTGATAAAACAGCAGGAAATTAAAAAATGTTTAAAATCACTTGTTTGATAGTATTTCTCAGTGAGAAAATGCTTTGTTGCCCAAATTACAAGTCAAAAATCTTTCCTCTCACTACCTCATTGTTTTAGCAAAAAAGCAACATCCTTCTGTATCAGCTTTACTTTCTCATCAGATAACTCTGATGCTGATTCAGATGTACTTCTAGTTCTGTACACAGGTTTCTACTTTTTTTCCCCTTTGCAAGGCTGTCTGGAATTTATCGCTGTTTTATTATCAGCTGCTGATTTGAACAACTGGAAATGTCAGCTATATAACAATGAAAGAGAGATCTTAAAGTGCTGTTATCAAATACATAAATTGCATAATAAATCATACAAAATTAAATACATTTCATTTTCTTGACTCTTCTAATCCTGTACTCTTGAATGTGCAAAATATTTGCTTTATGAAAATGAAGGTTAGCAGTTTTCTTTTGGTATTTTGGCAAATAGAAGTTTGGTAACACACTAATAAATACTAAAAAAAACCCCCAGAAATAATTTCTAGATGTCAGTTCTGCAAAATATTCTATTTCTAGATTTATAAAATTCAGTTCATTCCTTTTCCTTTTCCCAAGTAATGCATTGCATCCCTGGTGACATTTGCACAATCCAGTTTTGCTCAGTGGAGCTAAATAAGAGGAGTATTTAGTGTCTGAGTTCATTTGCAAATGAAGTCAAAACAGCTTGATTAGATTCCCGTTTATATTTAGAATCTCTATGCAGATCTACACTGAAGATTATTTGAGTTGTCATATAACCTGTACTACATGAAGTAGATAGCTGTGACCATAATTTTATGACTTTTTTTTTATATATCTTTAAGACTGTTTAATTAATAAAACAATGTGGCCAGTGTTCCCACTATGAAGAAACAACTTCCTCAATGCTGGATTCGTTCCGTTCTCTTCGAATAAATAATAATTCGAGGACCAAATCACAGATAAATGTATATTTTGCAGTCATACAGCTTCAATAGTGACAAAACACTAATACCAATTGAGAAGGAGTCCTACCTGTGATATGGCAAACTCAAATGACTTTACATTATGTAGTTAAAGACAAATAGGCTTTAAGCTGATAGGTTTCCGTATAGTTAAGCTGAAACGTATTTATTCCTGTAGAGAACAATTTCAAATTTAGATTGGCTTCTGCTGATAGTAAAATGAGTGAATGAAAAGAGAGTTCTTAATCCTTCATTATTTATACATTTCCTGTGCACTAGGAATAATGATCACAAAAAAATCTGGACTTTAAAATTCCATGTGAGACACTTAGGTCTAAACAGTTTTTTTCTAAGTCACATCTGTGTGTTCTAATGCTGTCTCTCCTCTTATATTCAGGTGTTGATTAGTCATATTGTCAGACCTATAACCAGGTACCTGTCTAAAGGTTTCTCAGGATTCTCCATCTAGATAAGAGTTCTCACACCTACTTGCTACCGGAACACAGCCACTGCCTTTCACACACAGATTCAGTCCTATGACATGAATATTTAACGAAGGAAACTGGGTGGAGTACTTCTAACACTCAGGTGTGGCTGTGGAAGCCTATTTTGATTCTGTGTCAAATTACTGGATTAAATGAGTTTATTCTATCACTGCCTTTGCCATATTCCTGAGACAGCAGATATGCAGATCCCTAATTCCTTCTGCACTTTTAACTCATCTTGCAAGATGATAGCTCGTCAAGGTTAAGGGTATTCTCAATTT
>Ga0181612_175552_pt1 | contig 10436 bp, 6 predicted proteins | sample HoacroProtozoa21_FD_119630 | JGI IMG/M metagenome (GOLD analysis project Ga0181612, IMG submission 119630) | Hoatzin crop microbial communities from Cojedes, Venezuel. Combined Assembly of Gp0051906, Gp0051904, Gp0051908 | reverse complement strand
TTTTTTTTTTATTTTTATCTAAGAAGTCTGTCTAGGCAGGCATCTATTTTAATGACGTGCAAAGCAGAATAGTACATGAATACTTCATTGGTAAAAAGACTTGTTGTCTTTGAACCCTGATGTAATGTTTCTTGGAAGCTGTTACCTTCTTGCAATGTTAGATCCAAGTTTTACAGAGTGATGTAGAAGTGGCAGTACATATGGTTTTGTTAACATGACAACTACTGAGCATTAATACATAATTGACTTTCCCTATCAAACCTCATTTGGGTAAAGAACGACTCACTGATCAATCGGTCTGTTCTGGAGTTTGTACTGTGGCAAAAGCCTGCAAGGAAGGGGAAGGGGCATCTTGTCGTAAAGGATGCCGTGACTGGGTGACTGGTTAACCAGCCTCTGAACCCATGGTTGTGGTTAAAATTCACCATCTTGTTGCATTGTTTAGTTCACAGTTGTTATTCGTAGTCCTGGTCTAGTAACTGCAGTCCTTAGCCACGCTGTGGATTACAGGTGTGTACCAGCTCAATGGGTGTCTTAGTTGCCTGTCACAACCAGAGCAGATGAAAAGCCGGTGAACTGCAGGGACTGTGGGTATTTGTGCTCTAGTAAAACTGTATTAGGGAAGAATTAGCTCTGTTCCATAAGCTACACTGCTGTCAAGTTTTGAGCTTTCTGGCGTAGGTCCCCTCTTTCTCTGGCAGATGAGCACAGTGGGGCTGCAGATCTCAGTTCTGACAGGATTGCCACTGCTGTTGCTGGCGTTAGTGAGGATTTTTAAGAGGAATTTTGAGGGAGGTGGTTTGGGGCTCTGAGCCCCCCTTTCCCACAAGCGTTGTCCTTCTCACCTCCCATAGCAGCTAATCTCTCTCCTCTCCCCGCCCCAGCACAGCGGGGACAGTAAAGGATGCCCACCTGCTAACTGCAGCTAAAATCTGAAGAAGAAAAGTGGCTTGCTTATCTAATGCAGAAATTTCTGTCTTTTGGAAGACTGTTAGTCTTAATTATCTTTCACCTTCAGCCTATTTAATTAGTGCTAATGAATTAATTGATGCTGGTGCTCTGCTATGATAAAGGGAGAGGATCAGCATGACCAGCAATGCACCTTGCATATCTGCACCAGCCTTTTCCCGAAAAAAACACCCCCTACTCCTTCCCTGCTCCCGCTCCCCAAAATCCAACCCAAAACAAAAGATTTCTGACAAACATAGGTAGCAATGGCACGCAGGCAGATTGGCTTTCAGTTACAACGCGTGGACGAGACTGGGTGCCAATGGCACGTTCCACTTAAGCAGCAGATCAGTGCAGAAGGAGCTGCACAAACCACTTGTCCCGCTTCACTGTTCAGATGCATCTTGGTTTCTGTGGCCGGTGAGTGTTCAGGCAATGCCATCTTTGAGTGCAAGCTTCGCTCTCGGCAGTGCTGCTGTCCCCGGGTTTCAGTAGGTACCCGGTGCCGCTGATTCCATGATAGCGGTTTGTGTTTTCCTCCCCTGTGCCAGCATGCAGGCATGAGTTGCAAAACTGTTTTTAAGAATGGTTTACTCATGAGATCACCAGCTTGGTTCACAAACCTACCCCGCACTAGGGTAAGGTGTGCTTATTTTGAAGCAGAGTGACTTAAATACACAAGGGATCTTTTGGCTAGATGCTCTTCGAAGTATTATTACTACAGCAAAAGCAGCGAGTCAGAATCATTCAGGTTGGAAGGGACCTGAAGAGGCAAGGCTGTCTAGTCCAGCCCTCTGCTGCGAGTAAGTGTGTCTTAGGTTATTGCCTTGCAGAGCCTCTTCAGACAACTGAGTGTACATTATTTTATCAGCTATCTTGGAGCCCGGGTGAGCCAGGTTTTCTGAAGAACATCCAAGCGTGGAGATGAGCATGAGCAGTGCAATAGCTGTTTCAGTGAACCAGCTACAAGCTAGTTCTCCTGCCAAAGAATGGGGTGGGAGGATTACAAAGGCAGTAGCAGAGTATCTTAATTTTCTCCTCATTTCCCTGGTTGTAATGTAATTCCAGTCTGTCTTGTGCTAGTTGCTGCAAGCGGGAGTGAGCTGGTCCCTGCTCACCAAGCAGCTCCTGAAGCACTGGGATCTCCTGCTGGCTCTGGGAGTTGTTCTCCTTTGTGGAATTGAGCCAGACCGATAACGTTCGGAAGAGCTGTTTTTCAGTGAATTTGAAATGAAAATTATTAAATGCTTAACACTTACTATTTACAAAACCAATTTTTTAAGGAGCGGAAGTTCTTTATTATACAGAGGGAGTTAAGATGAGAGCAGAGCCGTGTTGTGTAAGCAGTTGTGCCGTGGTTTAGGAGACAAGACTGTACCTTCTTAAAGGCTTTGTACACTAGCTTTGTGGTGGTTTAAATTTGCATAGCCCATGGAAGTTTAGTGTGGAAGAAACATGGGAGGGGGCTTATATGTGTGGTTTATTATCAAGTGCTTCATCCACACCATTAATGATCATAGCTGTTTATTGTTCTCCGTACATGGTGCAAGGCACAGGCTTGCACGAGTAGTCCCATGCATTGCCCTTCAGACAATGGGAGAGCTGCAGTTCTTAACTGCAACATTTAGCCGTTTCAGTCATTATTAAGTTATATGGGGTTTAGTGTGAAAGAGCTTTTTTCTTTGAACTCGTTCCGGTTTGTGATGGTTGTAGGTGAGCTGGAACAAAGCACTGCATGTTTTCATTTGTCTGTCCTGTACACGTCCGGAGCAAAGTCACCCTTCACCACTCTCGCATGCTGTTGATGTCAGTACACGTTTTTTTTTCTTATAAGTTCCTGTGTTTCCCAGCCATGACCTGGAATCAGTGACTAATAAAGATGAAGAGTTCCGTTTTTCTGCCTTAGTCATTGCTCTCTAGGAACTGCTGTACTGTAGGACCTAGAAGAAAACCCACTTGTTTTCTGATGCTCATAATGAGTTTTCAGGCATTAGTGACCTATACTGGATTGAAACCAATAGCCTACAGGTGAAAGCTTTACTCTTGTCAATTTATTGAGCAATCCAGGCTCAGCTTGGGTTTTGAATGGAGCTTTTCAGTAAGAAAAAACAAATGAACCAGCTGTTCCTTGCGCAAATGTGTTCTATGTAGACACTTAAGCTCCTTAAATTAGCTAGTCTCATTGCAATGCTAGATTTTGTTTTGTGTTGTCTTAATTTCTCTTCCTGCAGCAAGTCTGTCTGGGGGAAGGGAAGAAGAGATGGAGATTTGCTTAGTTTTTGAGTTCTGGGCGTTTCTGAGCAATCCTTCTCAAAACTGCTTAAAATCTTAAAGAAATAGAAGGCACATCATGAACAGAAGACAAGAAATTTGCTGCTTTTTGTGAAGAAAGTGGTATGCAGCATTAAAGAAATGCCAAAATGCTGTTAAAATGCATTAGAACTTTGTATGTTTTGGATGAGTGTGGTCAGATGTGCCTGATTTCAGTAACTTCCGCAAAAGTTTACCATGGTGTCATTTAGGTCGCTTAAATTGCTAGTCCTTTCATGTGCAGAGGACAAGTAAGTTCAAACTCTGAACTGCTTAGAGGTGGTAGCAGTATCTCAACCAGTCCTTTTTTAGTGTTTTCCGTTACCAATCTAGACAACTATCTCCATCCTAATAATCTCAGTAAAACAGAGTTTTATGGCCTGCAGGGCAATTAATTTCAAAATGTTCCAATTTCGTATGCTTGATGATCACATCTGCTTATTTTTCCACTCAGAACTCTCAAGCTGTCTCCTACCTGGATAACAACCAACAAGAAACTCTGCCTCACAGCTCCTTCCAGAATTCCCCAGTCTCCAAGTCAACAATACTTTTGAAATATTAAAATAATCCCACCCACTGTGGTTCTAGCATTGTATCTTCTGTTCTCTCTGACTTGAATCAAGCCTATAAAGTTAACTCCGTAACTGTGTTGCAGCACTTATACTGAATGACTCTAGAGCTTGCTTGACAGTGTAAGTCTTTAACTGTAAAATTGTCAGAGCAGTGAATCAGCGAATGAGATCCTCGAAGCACTCCTTGGATCGTGTGCCATGGCACCTTAATTCTGAATGATAGAAAGGTGGAAAGGATTAAGGTTTGAGTGGGCGGGTTGGTTAGTCAGTTGGTTCTGTCCTTGGCTTTCCTCAAAGGCAGTTCTTCATCTTGCTACCAGGATGTTTTGTGTCTGAGTTTATTAAAGACATGTCAACATCTAGAGGAGTAGTTAAATACACAAAGAATACTCAAGTATATGAAGTATTGATAAGCTCTCCTCAGTATTGTTGTAAGATCCTTTTATAACATCTTGGTCTTTGATGTCCAGTACAGAATCCTCCACCTAGACCTGCATGCCTGACACCCATCCTTTCTGCTGCATTCTTCCTGAAATCTGCTGCTTTCACGTGGTTTCTTTGTATGATCCAGCATCTGGGGAAGGAAGAGGAAGCAAGGTGGGGGGACCTGTCTTGGTGGGCTGTTGGAGGGCTGTCCTCACCCAGCCAGGGCTCCTGGCACCCAGCACCCTGCCCACTTTTGCGGTGCTTGCCGGGGAGGGTGCAGGGCTGCCTGCCTGAACTGCGAAACCTCTGCTTGCGTTGCTTTTTCCTGCTCTGGTTTACGGAATGCTGCATCCTTCCTATGCCGCAACTGGCTGGTGAGGACCCTTGTTGCCTAGGTAACAGGGAAACCTACAGGAAAAAAAAAAAAAATTCTTTTTCCTCTCTTTTCTCATAAAAGCTTGAGGTTCTTTAGTGCCCCTTGCTGCTGAATAACTTTTGTGGCCCAAGCTGGTGTATCTTGTGGGAAGGACCAGAAACATGTTTTTCAATTGTAACAGCAAAATTACGAAGGGTTTTGTAGTTCAGCTGTTTAATTTCCTGCATGCTTTGCACTGTTTAAGGGACACAGCAGCGAGTGCCTCAGTGAAGAGCTGCTATCTGCCTGGTGAGATAGGCCTTGCCGTGGTGGCTGTGGGCAATTCAACCACATTTTCTCTTCGTCTCTGATAACTTTTTTTTTACTGCATCCCTTAAAATAGCTCCAAACTCACCATGCCTGTGGTTAACGTGTTCAGCAATCGTTTCGCTTTTGAACTCCAACCAACATGACACCCCTTCACCCTCTGCCTTCGAGTTTGTTGCTGTTTACGACACCTTGAAGGTTGTCCCAGAGCCAGACCTTCTCCAAAGATCACTTAACTGAAAGCCTGGTGAAGCCTGGCGGGATTTAGATGGCTGAAGATGACCAGGCTGTGTGTGCACAGCTCGGTATCTCCTCCGAGGTGAGGACCAACACCTACTTATCTCCTCCCTGGAGCTCTGGCTTGGTCTCCAGCAAGGCACAGTGTGCCAGTGAGGAGGTGGTGCCATCGTAAAGTCTTTTCTGCTTGCACTAGTCATCTTCTGTGCTTGAATACATATATCCAGTCTTGAAAGTCATGGAGTGGTACGTGAGAGTCTTGGGGACGTTGTTACCAGTATGAGTGGAAGAATGGGATTACCGATGAGGTTTATGGGAACCTCTTCTTACATTAACAATTTGCCATAAACAGTTCCGCAGCCTGGGATGGGACTATGCAGTTTTTATTGGCAAGAGGTTTCCTCTCCTTTTATCTTTTTTTTTTTTTTTTTTTTTTTTTTTTAAAAGACAGACCTCCAAGTTATCTGCTGTTTCAGAGGATTTTTTTAATATTCCTTAACTGATTATGATTAAGCAATCTGGTGTTTATAGCATATGCTTTGACCTTTATGTTATTTCAGCTGCACAAGGATATAAATGATAAAGAAATTCCTTAGCCAGCTTACCCTATTATATTTAAAATTAACTCTTTGATGTGCTATTCTAAAATAGGAGCTTTTAAAGAAAGATGAAAGTTTAGCTGCTCTGGCTAAATTTAAAAACTGTTGAAGTTTGGATTTTTCTGGTTTTTTAGCAGCAAGCTACATCTACTTGTTTCTATGAACTGTGATCCAGATTTTTAGTACTGTGACATTTACTAAATAGATCAGGCCTACAGAATGAGGTGAACATTGTAAAACAAAATTGAAGTATGGGAACTTCAGGCCTTGGTCTGTAAATCACAGACAAAAGTACCATGAAAGGTATGGATCCAATAACAATTTTCATAAAAGCTGGTTTGCTCTGAGATTCATAAATTATACAAGACTGTGATGCGTGCTATAGCTATATTTTTCTGGATTTCCTTTTTTGTTTTGTTTTCTCAATAAAACTCAGGGCATAGCAGCCTTGGTGCTACCTGTACAAACAGAAAGGCCTCCAAAAGCAGCTGCACCTAAAACATTGATCTTTTAGCCAAAGATATCGTCTGTATGTTTTCTTCAACATAAATTATCCTTAAAAAGGATGGGGGCTTCTGTCTAAAGGAAAGAAGATTTCCAGCACAAGAAGCTGCTGTCACAGCAGACTGAATGACACAGTATGTCCCCAAGTTATAATTTTATATTACAGTAATTCTGTTGATCAAACAGCCAAGTTAAGACAACTCACTGTCAGCATGAAGAAAACTCCAACTGAAAAAAAACCACTCTTGGTTTCTAACAAGGAGCAGTTAGGTGTTGTGTGCAGAACTGCCCAGTCAAAGAGTTTTTTAAATATTCCCTAGCTCAAGGACTTGGCTTCTCTTCAAACACTTCCAAGTACAAAAGGATGGGTAATCTTGCAAGCGAATGTGCCCCCTCTAGGGGCAAAAATGTGTAAATTTGTTATAGCAGGTAATGCTCATAACAGAGGGAGAAGCATTTGCTTGGAGTGTGAGTATCTGGGGGTTTTCAACCGCAGTGAGAAGAGATTTCTGCTGTGATTTAGGATGCAGCTTCATCAGCATCTCGTTTCCCTCACTCACTGCAAGAGGTGATGTGCGCTGTGTGCAGCAGGGTGTTGCTTTCAGCCTTCTCACATTTTAACTCTTAAAACATTACAAAAAATGTGCTGCCATTTTTCCAGGATAGTTCTTGAAATATCTTTATAAAGTGTGTCTCATACTGTGAAAAAGTCAGCTTGTATTTATTAGTTCAGTAAGTGTTAAAATTCTTGAGCTGTTCTGTGGACGCTGTACCATTTTGGTAATAAGGAATGCCATGTGCAAGGCAGCACACCATTGCCCAGTGGTCTTTAACATGAACACGCAGATTATCCCGAGGAACCTCTCAGGAGTCTGGGGAAATAAAAATCACTCCTGAAACTTCGGGGCTTTGAACATGGGGGTTACTTTATGTTTGCGCAGCATCTGTACATGCTGGCTGTCGTTGCTCTCGCGGTGTCACCGCCCGCCATACGGACCGCAGAGTTGTCTGACTTGGGTGGTCGTGTGTGTTTGTTCTGGCAGTGATCACTAAAACATGAGCCCTATATGAAACCATTTCAGCAATTTCTGAATGTTTGAGAAGTTACAAAAATCTTTCTTTCACCGTGGTCTTTTGCCTTTGGTCTTTGCCATTTTGCCTTTTCACAGCTCGGGTTCAGGATCGTGTAATTCATCCAAGCAGCATTTTCTGGGTGCAAGCGAGCGTGAACCTTGGGCCATGCTGCCGGAGAAATACTGCTTTTTTAAGTTACACATGCGGAGAACATCATCCTCCCTCGTCTCTTCCTTCCTGCTGCTTTTGAAGTTTGTCCTGGTTTATCTGGAGGGAGGGGTGTGTTTGGCTTTTAGGGGGTCCTTTTAACTCAGCCCCAAGTTCCCATAAGAAAACAAGGTCAAGCAATTTTTAATGAAAACTTGAGATTTTTCTGTCAATCCTTTAAAGCCTGATTTCAGACTTGATGGCTCAGATGGTTTAACAGTAGGGTAAATGCTTCCGAGCATGACCAATTCAGTGCTGAATGTGAAATGCATTCATACTCATTTTTTCCCCTCTTATCTCCTAAAGGTGCTCTTACAGAATGTTACGATGAACTGGGCAACCGGTACCAGCTTCCCGTCTACTGCCTTGCCCCGCCTATCAACATGATAGAGGAGAAGGGTGACCTGGAGACTCTGGATATTCCTGATCCCCCACCCAATTCAGGGCACGAATGCCAGCTTCGTTTGCGCCTGTCCACAGGCAAAGACCTCAAACTCATGGTCCGCAGCATGGACACAGTGTATCACATGAAGAGGCGGCTGCACGCAGTGGAGGGAGTGGAGCCAGGCAGCCAGCGCTGGTTCTTCTCAGGCAGGCCGCTGGCCGACAAAATGAAACTGGAGGAGCTGAAAATCCCAAAGGACTACGTGGTGCAAGTCATCGTGAGCCAGCCCTTAGCAAATCCCACCCCGGTGGAAAACTGATTTCTGCTTGTTTATTGATTCTTCTTTCCTCCGTCTCTGTCATGGGGTTTGTTTTCACTGCCCTCTCTTCTTTCAGTTTGTCCTGTTAATGGATTGGTTCCAAGAAACGACCAGCAAAAATTCCATCTGTGATGGAGATCTGCAAAAACAAAACATAAAATGTAAACTGGCCTTTGGGGTTTGCCTGATCTCGTATTTAACACAACAGCAAGTAGCACAGGGCAAGGGCAAAGGAAGGAGCGGGAAGGAGAACAGAAAAGGGAGGAGGTACAAGGAGTGAGTGAAGAGATTGTAGTTCACTTAATACAAAAATGTTATAATTCTTAAAACTGTAGGTGGTGTCCTGATCTGTGGAGCCAGAGCAAGAGAGCACTTTTTTAAAAAATAAAACAAAAAAAAAAACCACAAAAAAACCACAACTAAAACTCAATCCATTTATAAAATTTCATATCAGCACCACATACAGTTTATGCAAGAATCACAACTGCTCTGGGTAGGTCCTGCGCTGCGTGTTCATGGGGATCCTTTCTGGTTTGACCTAACTCACGTCCTTTGCCCAGACACTGCCGAGGCACAGCCGGCCCTGGGCAGCAGAACTGGGCTGGGGGCTCAGTCTCCGTCCTGCAAGGGGGGCTCCTGGCGATGCTCGGACCAAGCAATTGTACATTCCAAGTTGGCAGTGCAGTCCTGTGCCATTGCTGGCTCCCGAGCTGAGAACACAGCCCACCAGAGCCTTAGGCAATAATTTAGTTGATGTATACTCTCACGTACTGTACTGTAAACTTACTTGCTACAAGACTGACTTAGCCCGAAGCTTACTGGCTGACTGGCACCTGAGTACGTGCCTGCTGGGTTGCTGTATATCACTCGGATCATTAAAACAGGTTTTTATCAGGCTAAGGCAAAGGATGCGCTGGTCTGCGCTTAAGCACTAGGTGCATCGCCTTTGTCAAATGGCACTGGTGTTATAGATCCAGGTTAAACTGCGGTTACACCCAGATGCAATGGATTGCAACTTCCCCTGCTCAGTTCATACAGGGCACAAAGCATGGAGGATGGTAAGGAGGACATGACAGCACATGGTTTTCAGCTTTTGGTCGGAGTGACAGTTGAAGCAGCAGCTAGTCTGCTAGCTCTGGTGATTCTCCAGCCAAGACAACTGGAGGTATCTTCACCAACACGTACCCATGGCCCAGAGTGTGATGGTGGTGTTTCACAGCCAGTGCTTTCCCTTCAGAATGTAAGAGGAGCCCTTTTGGCAAATGACAAATCCTTTTGTAGTCTCAAAAATCTGAATTGGAGCATATTTGGGGGGGAGGGGGGTCTAATTGCTTGTTCGCTCAGTTAGCAATGCTCTCCGTATTCCTTTGGCTGCTCTGCACCCGTGTCTGGTAATGCCTTTGGTTGAGATCAAATGCCCTGTTCCTTTTAAATATGATTTCTAGCTTGCTTGGTTTTTCTCGATCATTCTGGAATGACTTCACTTATTTAAAAGTTGAGTTCAGGTGTGAATAGCATATTATTACTGGTTTCTGTCTTCCCTCACTGAATCAATGGTCTAAAGCTACAGTTGTCCCAGCACTTTCTTGTCTGCTAGTGAAACTGGTGGGTTACATTGACGATTTTACACTTGTTACTTTTGCTCCTTCATTAATTCCGTAGAACTCAGTTTCTTGGACTTAAAGGGAGTTTCTTGCTCCACGAGCATCAGCACAGAGCCAGAACAAGCAGAGGTCACTTGGACAACATCATGAGTCTTTCCCAGCAGGTAGAAGCAGGCGCAGAATTTACGTTGATGGGTGGAAAACAGATCCATGTTTTGTATGCGTTTCCTACCCTCCCCCAGATAAACATAGCTTTCTTTTTGGTCTCCGTGTTGGATTAAGCCTATGGTTTTCTGACAGCTCCTTCAGCCCCGGTTTGGCGCAGGATGACTGAAGTGCAGTGTCAGAGCTGTGTAAAGGAAAAATAGTTCCCTGTTCTCATAAACACCAAAGTGACTTGGTTTTCTGGTTTTCTGTTTTTTTATTTTTAAAAATGAAGTCAAAGCTGATAAATGCTAATCTATAACAAAAGGTTTCTATTCTGGAGGGTTTTTTAAAAGACGAATATGATTTACTATACTTGGGTTTTGCAGCCAGATCTTTTGCATTCCAGAGGGGAAAAAATACTT
>Ga0181612_158433_pt1 | contig 10436 bp, 5 predicted proteins | sample HoacroProtozoa21_FD_119630 | JGI IMG/M metagenome (GOLD analysis project Ga0181612, IMG submission 119630) | Hoatzin crop microbial communities from Cojedes, Venezuel. Combined Assembly of Gp0051906, Gp0051904, Gp0051908 | reverse complement strand
TCTTCTCCCAAGTAACTAGTGATAGGATGAGAGGCAATGGCTTCAAGCTGCATCAGGGAAGGTTTAAATTGGATATTAGGAAAAATTTATTTACTGAAAGAGTGGTCAGAAATTGGAATAGGATGCCCAGGGAGGTGGTTGAGTCACCATGCCCGGAGGTTTTCAAAAAACATGTAGATGTGGCACTTCAGGATATGGTTTAGTAGGCATGGTGGCATTGGCTGGTGGTTGGACTTGATGATGTTAGAGTTCTTTTCCAACCTATGATTCTATGATTCCATGATTCTGTGATAATGTAGATGCTGTTATGTTTGACAAGTTGGAGCAGCCCTTCACTATGGTCCTCCTGAAACAATCCTTACGTTCAGTCTACCGAACATAACACACTTCTTACTTTGTAAGGTTGCCACACAGGTACTTCTTCGGAAGCTGTGTTGCGGGCACTGCTGATATGAATACACAGGAAACACTTATCACCATCTAAGCTAATCGCTATGAGAAAATTCTTTTTTGAGGCAGACACACAAAATAACTTCAATTCACTTACACTTCAATAGATGACGGAGTTAGTTACTTCTCCTTTGTTACTGGACAGATACTTCAGAGCAGTGGATATGTGATAATCTGATGTAGGGAACTGTTGGATTAGCTGTACCTCTGGGGTTACATAAATGCATGGGGCTTTGAGCAGTCACATGGACTTCTCTTGCCTGAGGTTGTCACCCACACAGAGCAAAATGATCTATACCAACCAAATCATCCCCATCTTATTAAAAGAGACTTACTGGCATAGTTGTCAATCAAAGGTAACCTCATGCCTCTGGCTGATTGGCCAGTACAATTTTTTTGTTTGAAACTAGCCAAAGTTCTATTAGACAAAATGGCCTAGGGGTGTTCATTAGGGACCCAATTAAAATCAAATTATTATTTAATTATGTGCCATTTTGGAAGAGAACAAATACAACTATTTTAAAGTAAAAAATGTGTAGGTCCTCTAGGTGGCAAAGTTAATTACAGTATTTTTTACGTTACCTCTTCAGGCTATTTTTAAATTAACAATTAAGAATTATCTTCTGAACCTCTCTTCCAGTCCTGAGAGGAATATATTTAATCGTCAAGAGTCAGATTCTCTTTTTTTTCTTTTTGTTTGATAAATTTCCTACTTAAGGATTCAGTTTCATATTTACAGAACTTAATTCTAAAACAAGAAAGCCTGCTGAAACCTTTCAAATGGAGTACAAAATAAACTATGTCATGTACAGCATCATGGACCTGAATGCAAAGCAAGAGCTTAATGTCTGTAATAGGATACAGTATGTTCTTTGTGACTTTTAATGTATACTAACAGCACTTTTAGCAAATGTATAGCAAATAGCCCAAACCTCACACAGAAAATTCATCTAAGCTTGTTAAGAGAGCAAATCTTTCGTATGTCAGACTCTGACGTGACTGTGACTGTGACCTGTTCCCACCATGTAATCTCTTGTGTGTCAAGGTATACTCCTAGGTATCTTGCCTATTTTGTGAAAGGATCATAGGATAACAAGACCTATGAAAATCAGAGAATAGATTTGAAGACTGCAGAGTCATCTCTCATCCCTAGTCAACATTGCACATCATTTCAAAATTGCTGCGAGAAGTGTCCATACAGTGATTCCATGCTGTGTGAGGCTAAGCAAAATGGACAAAAATGAGGATGATTGCCTTACAGGAATTTTACCCCAAAACTTGCCTCATTTTAATTCTTCGTACTCTGTAGAGTCTCATAGTAAAGTAATTTAACTCAAAATAATGTAACAGATAACTTCTGGTCTTTGAAATGAGAAAGCATAGCTTCTGAAAAAATAGGTTATTTTTCAGTTTCTGTTCAAAAGTTTATATTAGAAAGGACTAGGCTATCACAAAGAAACTCAATATCATATTAAGATTCTCATAGAACTGTGGAATGACAGCATAACAATTTAAGTGGAAAATACCTTTTAAAAGTGCATGGAGAAACACAAATAATTTCTTTTTATCTCATCCTTAAAGTGAAAGTGGTTTCTACAAGGGCCAAAACCAAAGCAAACTGAATCCAAAGTGTGATTTTTCAGTACATTCATTGGTTCTTGGGTCTAACCCATTTGAGAACATCATAGTTTTTTTCCTTTATGGTAATATTTGTAGAAAAATATTACTACTTCCCTCAGCAGCTAGAACAAAGAAGCAAGTGAAATAATAGACACTTGACCTAGCAGTTATTTTCAAATAGCATTCATCCTTGTGCAATGTACCCAGAGCCCGAAATGTTACAAATCAAAGTTCAGTCTTGCAGTATAAATTTGAAAAGTGTGAAATATTAAAATTCAAAATAGCCATTGCTTAAGAAGACTTTTCCCTACTTAAGAAGACATTTGCTTAAACTACAATGATTTTCTTCTCTTCTCTGTGCAAATAACACCACTCTTTCTATCATTTACGCATGATAGTTGCACAGATGAAGTACTTAGCTAACAATAAATAAAGACAGCCCCCGAACTACAGAAATCTTACAGTTAATCAGATAAAAATGTACAGTGAGATGGATACTGTTGAATAATGAAACTCTTATTCATATTTAATACTAGCTTGGTTTCATTGGGATGAGTAGGAGATATGCTTTATTGCAAGTAAAAAACTCAGTTGTGTAAAAGGCGTATGAAGGAAATGAAGAAGTAAAAGACACATGAGTGGTTTCACAATAGTGGTTTCATTTATGCTGTTATTATACCCCATTTCAATTAACTACTCATGGCTAAATGGCAAGTGAGAATAGATTTTTCCAAATTTTGTTAGAAATTTTTATCACTATTTCCCTCAGACACGTATGTAGCAGTGCTAACTGTGTGTCTCTATTGGTCTTCCCCAAATGACTTTTTATTCTATGAGTTTATTCAGTCAAATCTGACAAGAAAGGTTTCAAAAGGGTGGGATGGTTTCAGAGATGACTATTTTTCCACCAGTTCTATGAATAAGTAAGGGCTGAATGTCTGTTAAAGTGCCACAGCACTTCAGGTTACAGCATAAGTTCAGTCTCTTAGAAGACATAGTTGTGTCTACTTTGCAGAAAACCCCTGTAAATTATCTATCTTTGGAGCTGGGAAAAATTCAATTGGAACTCATCCCTCCTTGACCATCCATGTCAGTTCATCATAAATCACATGGAGTGGAATTTATCACCTACCTGCAAATGTCTACAGTGTAGACATGTACATCTGAGCTAGTCATGCTTTTTATAGTCAGTGGGGAGTAAAAGGCACTGCAAGGGCACAATTTGTCTGACCTCCTTTAGACATCTGTTTTAAGATGAGATAAATTGTGCTCTAGCAATGCCAACTTCTCTCCATTGACTGCAAAGGCAGCTAAGGCAATTTACTCAAATAGAGATGATCATTTAAATCCCAGTCAAAATGCATGGGAAATCAAGGTACTTGTTCCTCAGCTATGTAATAGAACTTTAACTCTGAAAAACTGTTTCACACAGTCATGATTCATCTGAAAAGTAATGTGACATTTTTTTAATTCACTAGAGTTTTTGAAAAAAGCTGAGTCAGCTGTGCGTTTCTCACATAGGAACAAATACATCAGCTTTCCATTATCTGTTTAGATGTTTCTTATTTATGTGCATATGCACATATATGGACAGTGCATAGTTTTCTAGACCTCTCACTGCCTTGTACTTTCATTGTGTGACTGTGTTACGGAGAATCTCAGCCTGGGTTCTGTGCCAGGTAGTGGAGCTAAAGTGAGGGACTAAAGATGGTAGCTCAGACTTGCAGGTAGGAGTTACTGCCTTCAGCTGATACCCTGTAACGTCTGAAACCTTGCCCAGAGACTAGCCTTCCCTAACAGCAAGGAAACTCTCTGGCAATGAGTCCTTTCCCATATGGGCTTTATAGTGGTGGATGAGTGTAACCGGAGATTGAAGGACCTGTGATCAGCTTTGTGTAGTCTGTCAGGCCACAGAAAGAAGAGATACTCTGGCTCTGCATTGCAAGTATGGGAGCTACAGCTCTCATTTCAGAGAAATAGTACATAGAGCTGAACTTTCAAATCCACAAAGTCTGCAAGTGCGTACATTATTATGTGTGATATCTATATAATATATACAAATGCACAGCTCCATTCCATTTTGCATATGTATCTACCTAGGTCTAAAAGTGCATAATTGCGAGATGTATTATAGTCATATCAGCCAGCATCACTAGGGAAATACTCTACTAGTTCATACTCTTTTTTTTCAAAACCATATGAAATATTAATCTAATATTCTCCGCTTCCTGATAGTTTCAGTGTATGATCTTCTCTCGTTGCTGCTGTTTGCCCATGTGAATTCCCAGAAAGGAAGCAAAGAAATATCCTGAAGCAATCTTTGTTTCCTGTGTACTCTCTTGGTCTGTTAGCTCTAACACACTGAAAGAATGGAAGTGATTGGACTTGGAAATCTATAAGAATAGGCTTACAAGAAATGTGTGTGTAAAACTATGTTTGCAAATTTAAAACTTCTGCAATTACGAATTGATATCACTGCTCACTTTACTTGATCCTCACCTCAGCTTTTCTTTTACCCCACTTGCCTTTTCATCCCTGCTTTATTAACTTTAAACTGCTTCCCTTCACATTTCATTCTGTTTACCTTCTCCCAGAATTCACGGGGATTATTTTTCCAAAGATTAGAAACTTCAAACTCTGAAGTGTTGTGGTGTGGCTGCTATCATTCTGCTCTGTTTTTACTCCTGGCAAGTGTCTTGCTCATTTATATTAGAGAGATCATACATTATTTTGGGCTCTAACAGTGCCTTCCGTAGTTGAATAAGTGAATCTTTTTTTTGTGAGGGCCTTCAGACACTGAAGTAATAGGTTTTACTGATAATACTAATAGTAATAAAGACACGACTTCCATGAGAAAGCTGGAAGCTCTTGCTCTTGAGCAAAATAAAAGTCATTGAAAGGATATTAAGCACTACACCTGAGCAATGTGTTTCTTCACTGGCATTTGTCTTTATGCATGTGGAACTCCATGCTTGGCTATTAATTATATGGTCTAGTTTCCAGATGTAGTGGTCAGAATACTTATCACCAGGAGCTAGTCAAAAAACTATCACATTTCAAAGCCAGAATAAGAGTGTTTGAAAAAGACACCTGAAAAATTTAATTTATGTGAAATTGCCAAGGACTATTTAGGAAGGTTCCATGACCTTAGTTAAGTTTCCTCTGCATATCCAGGTCATTTCTTTTTGAAAATTCTTAATTTCTTTATAGATCTTCCCACCAAAGTGATGTTGTTGGGTTTATCAGCAGAGCAAGAAGAGACAAACATTAGAAGAGGCTGTGATAACATTATCTGCAGGGCATACTCTGCTTAATTCAGAATATTACGTATGTGGCAAATGTTACTAAATGGTGGGTTTTGTTACTTTATTGTTTCATATTGTACATGAGAAAGGCTCCTGATTTCAAAACTTAATGGAAACTCCTAGGAATTGTAAAATGTTCTGTTTAATCCAAAGTGAATTTTTAATGCAACTTTTAATATTTTCTTAAAATTTGTTTTTAAATATTAGGTAAATTACAAGACAATTTAATTTAAATTTATGGAAAATATTGGGAAAAAAACCCACATTTCAGTTACATCTGAGTCACCTGTGTCTTCTTTGGTTCTAAGTGCAGAATTTTGGTGAGTAGTTTCAGTGCAATAAAGAAAGGTTTCATGTGAAAGAAGTGGATGGAATACAAATAATGATTAAGTCATGGCACTTGTTGTCCACACACCTTACTTCCCGCACTCATTTAGAGCTAAAAATACGTTTCTTAAGGTTTTTGTGGTAAAGAGAGGAGAAGGATGTAAAACAGTATAAAAATTTAAATATTAAGATAAGTCTTTTAAACAATGCTTAGATATTTTATCTACTGCAATAGGCAGAAAACAGCCTGTTCACGGCAGGGAGCTGACTCTCTTTTATACATAAACACAGCTTCTTCAACTACTTTGCTGTACTTCAGGAACAAATGAAATGATAAATACAGTTTCTATTAGGCAGAAAACCCAGGAAATTAGTAGTTACAGATTCTAGCAACTAGGCTGGTGGAGTGTTAAGGATTAGTTACTTTTTACTGTGTAGTACTCTGATAAAAAATATTTTCTCCAGGATTAGTCGCTAAGGTAAGCATCTGCCTTTTTTCCTTTTTAAAGTGTTATTGAATTTATAAAACCAAACTCCAGAAGAACTGCAAATTTAGTAGCTTTTTGCTGTTGTAATTATATGCTGTATTTCTTTAGCAAATGCTTGTAGATAATTGCTGCGTTTGTACTTTTACAGGTGGGCTGAAAATGAAATACAGAGTGCTGTTGCTGAAGAAGGTATAACAAGAGATATGAGCAATAAATTACTGTGTTTGCTTCAAGCATGTAAAAGGCAATGCTTTTTCCAATTGCTTTGTTCATTCAGCAGTTTTCCTGCGGACAAAAGACATTTTTACACAGTCAAAAGAATAGTCATTGATCTGTTAGACAAAGACTCTCTGGGTATGTGCTATCATGACCCTCACATCCCATAGAATGGAAGTGTTCTTCTCACGTAGGAAAAAGAAAAATTTTTCTTATTATCTTATTAATTTTTGCACGTGTATGTTGTAGTTTTTGAATCTCCAGTTCAGTGCCAGATTCCTGTTTGGGGAATGACGAATGGCTTGCCATTTCTGTAGCTCTAACTTGCTTCCTCAGCAAGTTCTCAAGCATCCACCAGCAGAATCATATTACCAGAGGTCACTGAAGAGGCTGCTCCTGACAGTATGTATTATAACAGAGAGTCATCATTGTTGCAGCCATAATTTGTGTTAATATTACTCACAACCTGTAAATGCCAAGAGTAATTCAGGCCCAAACCTTTTTCTCACTATCCTCCCCACAACTACATCCCTCATTTTCCTGCCAGCTTGTTTCTCCCCAGGTCGTCTTTAAAATACTGACCTGATAAATTGGAATAGCAAACACAAGTAGACTTATTTAACTTTGAAAGCCTTGTTGGCAGAGTCTTTTGCTTTGTTGTAAAGAAACTTCTGCTTGGAAGAGCATCTTCATGTGATATTATTCTGTTCATTCCTTTTTATTACATGCACAATTTTCTTTCCCATAAGATCCAGAGATTTATTTCATTAGTTTTCAAAGCGATTACCTACTCTACAGATTAATGAGCATTATCTCAAGTGTTTGGATGCTTTTCTGCCTGGAGCTCAAAATTATTACTGTAAGCACTGAAAAAATAATGTTTTGTGTGTTAGTATTTTCTTTCACGTTGCATGAAAATGTCTTGCTTTTCTAACTGTATTTAGACTGGTCAGGAATGGCAAGGGGAAAACTCTTACCTCAAAGGAGTATTCCTTGCTCATTTTGCTCATTGGAAGCAGCTAGTTCTGGCACCCTATTTCCAGTTCATCACTTTATGAGACTCCCAGTTGTCACTGGGCACATCTATGTGGGTGCACTGGCTGTGCTTCCCCTCCAAGGCAGCTCTGCCCTTCTGGGAAGCCAGGGCAGAAGGCAGCATGACAGGGTGGAGCAGGGCTGTGAAGGGCACTGATAAAGAGGGTTTGCTTACGTGGGTAAGAGATGAAAAACACAAGGCACTGTATGCACTGTGAATTTACTGCAGAAAATTTGGGATCAGTTCGAAAGACATGTAGGTGCACTAATGTGTACCTGTGTCCCATATAATAGGCTGATACCTCTTTCAAGATTTCAGCAGCTTCAGCACAGTACCGTGAGAATGTGTGACTGAGCTGGCTTGTTTCTGGCAGATCAACGCATGGAGAAGAACAAACATATATCTCTGTGCACCCGCCTATATAGAAATAGCCAAAGACATCGGTGGACTTTAAATCAATGACAGATTAAAGTTAAATACCTCAGATGAGACATCATAGTGTTCAGGATTAGTGGACACTCCATGCCCCTCATCAACAGCAAACAACCAAATCCTAATCCAGAATAGAAACTGTAATTAGTTAATCCAAGCACAAAATAAAAAGGTGCTGTGTTAAACCCTAAAATACCTTTTATTGTTAACCTCTTACCTTTATATGACAATATGTGAATTTCAGTGTTTTCTTTTCATGATAACAAATTTGTTTTCAATAAGGCCAAGAACATGCCTACACCAGAAAACCCTAATCATCCTTGAGGTAAAAGCAGACTGCTGTGTTCAATTCTAATAGCCAGCTGCTAACTGAATGCTTCTGGTATGAGTTATTTTTACTTTAAAATGAAGGATATTTTTCTAAATAATTCCTTTGCTACTGCTGCTACAGACCCTTCACATGTCCTGTTTTTGGACACTAATGATTCCACCTTTCATGATGGCACAACTTCAATCTTCATCAGGTACATTAAGCTTCCGATGATGGGTTTTGTAAATTAAAAATTGCAGTACAATGTGTCTTTTGACCAGAAGAGCTTATAGTAATTAAATCCTGATCATTTGACCACATTACAGTATTAAGTTCCCTATGGCACAACAATATTTATTGAGAGAATTTAACGCAAGAATAAACACTCAGCTTTTTTGTCATTACTATTTAACTACTCTGGTCACTGAACCTGTCTGGTTCCATTTCTGTAAATGCTACACTATTTGACCTACCTTGACCAATAATTTTACAAGCTGGAGTCATCCATTAAATTTGTGAAATGACTTTGCCAATACAGCTTGTACAAAAAGCCAATAAGTAAAAAATGGTTCTTCTATGGGCTGTCTTAGCATTTCTTGCCATGATTAATATAAGCAATTGTCTCAGTGTGACTCTTCAAGGAACCGATAACTAAACAAAAATAATGATACCAATTGAAGGCAAAGATAAGCTTATGTTTTATACCATTGCCTGATGTTTACATGCAAAATACAGTTAATATGTGACGGATTTACTGCATTACTAAAAGACATGGAAAGGTGATGGTAGGGATACAAATATTAATGTCACTTAGTGAAACTGCCAAATGCAGAGTATGCTGGCAGTGCACGATACTGCAATGATGAATTATCTTTGCCAAATGTGATAAACAATGGTAGCCTAGCTTTTTTAGGTTTCTGTTCCAGTGGCTATGTTTCTACCTAAGAGAAGTATCTCAGATTAATAAAAAGCAGTCTATCTCCACAATTAGCTTAATCATTGTGTTATTCACTAATTGTACATAACAAACCAATATGAATACCACAAACTCTACAGCCTATAATTGTCCAAGCAATTATCTTCTGTGTTACTCTACATTTTGCAAAGTCTCCTACTGGACTTTCACAGACTCAAAACTTTTTAAAAGAAGACGTTTCATTAGTATTCAGGTGATGTGGTGTTTGTAGGATGTTGCTGGCCAGCATCTAGCTTCATTTAGATGTGCTATTAGAGACAGATTACTTGTTTTCAAAAAAAATTGGGTGTCATGGGAGAGAAAAGGAGTCAAATAATTAAAACTATCTCCAACAGATCATGCCTATTCTTTGCTAAAAATGGTCTTTCTATTACTAAATACAAACTATTCTGTCCTTCTAATCTAGAATTAATTTGTGCAATGTTTCTATTATTTATAATTTTCTGTGTCATCAGCTGCTCAGCAGATTAACAATACTTTTCTTTCTGAGAGTAATTATAATGGGAGAGCTTTTGTATTCATCACACTTTTAATGAGGCTATTAATACTTACATCTCATTATATCTGTTGAATCATAATTTAAATTAAAATATGTATTTGTGTGTTTTGTGAATCTGTATATGTACATGCTGATTATTGGAATTGTTTATATCAGAGAGGCTAAGAATATTTCATTTTAGACAAGAACACAGCTATTGTGCCATTGTTTTCAGTAGAATTACTATATTATAGACATTACAACTTTCGGTTATTGATCAGGGAAATCTTTAATTGCTATTCCCTAAATTTACCATTTTAGAACCCATTTCAGAAAATGTTGAAGTCCTACTGATTCCAATAGCTGTTATGTCAGGTCATTAACAGGTTTTATTACTGTATCTCTTTATTTCTTAAGTGAAAGAAAATGTCTTGTAATAGTATCAGAAAAGAAGGACAGAAAAGAACAATGGACGGTAAGAAGCATGCATAGCTACTTCAAGTTAACTACTCTCGGAAGATGCAGAATTTGTATTTGGTGAAGAGAAATGAAATGTGGGCTTTTTTTTACAAACCCAGAAGTCCATTCAGCAAAGCTGGGGTAAAGATAAAGAAGCCACCGGGAAATCTAGAGAATGCTTTGGCCTTGATCCAGCAAAGCACTCAGACAAGCTCTAATCTTTAAGCATGTGAATAGTCCCACTTGAGCCAATGGACAACTCCACACCATATGTCTGGCTGTTTGCTGCCTGGGTAGATGAAGGGGGTAGATATATATTTCTGAATATGAGGAAGAATT
>Ga0181612_155340_pt1 | contig 10436 bp, 7 predicted proteins | sample HoacroProtozoa21_FD_119630 | JGI IMG/M metagenome (GOLD analysis project Ga0181612, IMG submission 119630) | Hoatzin crop microbial communities from Cojedes, Venezuel. Combined Assembly of Gp0051906, Gp0051904, Gp0051908 | reverse complement strand
GATTCCACTTTTCCAACGGAAATTCAGCTAAGGATTCCACTTTTCCAACGGAAATTCAGCTAAGGATTCCACTTTTCCAACGGAAATTCAGCTAAGGATTCCACTTTTCCAACAGAAATTCAGCTAAGGATTCCACTTTTCCAACGGAAATTCAGCTAAGGATTCCACTTTTCCAACAGAAATTCAGCTAAGGATTCCACTTTTCCAACAAAAATTCGGCTAAGAATTCCACTTTTCCAACAAAAAATTCGTCTAAGGCGATCAGTCCTTGAACATTCTTATAGGCTCTGAAAAATCCAAGGCTATTACCGTAATGGCTGGGTCAATGGCTTCTTCCGGGATGTCTATCTCAATGAGTCCCGGAGCTTCCCTCCAAGAGAGTTTGTTGTAGATTTTCTCCTTGAGGACAATGTCGGTGCCTACGACCCTCACCTTTTTCACCTCGTTCATGACTCCCTTCACTTCAGCGGGTCCCGATATCTTACCCGGAATGTAGAGGTATAGTGTGGTCGAATCCTTGCTCATGGCTGTGTATCCGTCCTGGAAATACATCGGATCCACCCCTGCTCTTGTCCCGTATACCGCTTCCGAATGTTTGGAAGTCCATCTTCCCAATTCCTTCAGTATGTCCACTTCCTCTTGGGGGATCGTACCGTCTTCCATGGGGCCTATGTCCAGAAGGAGGTTCCCTCCCTTCGATATGCAGTCCACAAGGGTCCTGAGACACATGAAAGGACTCTTGAAGTTGGTGTCCTTATGCTGGAATCCCCACGAATCGTTCATGGTGTAGCAGAGTTCCCAGTACCTGTCCTTCGGTCTTGAGATGGGCACACCCTGCTCCGGGGTCGCATAGTCTCCGTAACCTTGGATCCTGGAATTCACCACCACGCCTGGATTCCTTTTGCGAAGGAGAGATATTATCTGGGGAGACCTCCAATCCTCCGCACTCTGCTCCCAGTCCCCGTCAAACCAGAACAGGTCTGGGTTGTAGGCGGAAGATATCTCTTCGATTTGGGCGAAGTTGAAATCCACGAACCTCTGCCACCTCGCCTTGTCGTCGGAGATCTTGTATCTGGTGACGGATTTGGTGAAGTTCGGATAATCCTTGTGCGACCAGTCAAGGAGGGAATAGTAGAGTCCCACCTTAAGGCCCTGATCCCTTGCCTCAAGCACGAAGGGAGTTAGGAGGTCCCTTTTCGCAGCGGTGCTTTTTACCGTACTAAGCTCTCCCGCCTTAGTGTCCCAAAGCGCCACACCGTCATGGTGCTTCGATGTTATTACGGTGTATTTGGCTCCGCTTCCCTTAATCAGGCGCACCCATTCTTTCGGATCGTACTTTGATGCGGTGAATCCCTTGCATTGGGCCATGTAGTCTGCGTAAGGGACCCTTTCGTTGTGGAATGACCAGCTTTCAGACACTCCGTCAACGGCATAAATTCCCCAATGTATGAAGATCCCCAATTTGGCGTCATCGAACCACTCCATGTAGGCCTTTTCCATAGAATTGGATTCTTGGGAGAAGGAAGGTAAGGAGTGAAAAAGAAAAACTGTTGCGGCCAGGGCGCAGAATATCCTTTTCATGGCTTTTTGTCTAATCTAGTCCGAGTGATTGCCCTCCGATGAATTCCCTCATTATCGAAGTGGGTGGGATGGCTTCTATCTCGCTGGGCTGAAGAGCCGTTATGTATCCCAGGAATTTCATGAGCCTTACCGCCTCGGCATAGGCCGGGCTGCTGGGCTGAATCCTCATTAGCAGCGGCATGGCATAGTACTTCAACATGGGCAGTTCGAAAAGCAGTGCCGAATTGAAAAGCGCATCGGCGTTCTCCTGGAAGGGGAAAATGTTCTTGCTTTCACCCCTTCGTACACTGTGCCACTGGAGGATGGTCTTTTCGGGCGAATAACCGCGGACACGGTTGTCGCGCACCATCCTTCGGAGCAGACGGTTGTCGGAAGTGGAAATTGTGTTGTTCTCATCCAGCTGCAGGGATGTGAGGGCAGAAGCGTATACCCTGAAAATCTTGGTGTTGTCAACCGCGCTTGTCATTTGGGGGTTGAGGGCGTGGATGCCTTCCATGATGAGGATGTCCTTGTCTTCGAGTCTCATCATCTTCCCTGAAGGTTTTCTCTTTCCTTCCTTGAAGTCATATTTGGGAAGCTCGATCTCCTCTCCCGCCAGAAGGGCGTTTAACTGCTGGTTCAAAAGGTCCAGGTTCATCGCATTGAGGTTCTCGAAATCCAATTTCCCGTTCTCATCAACGGGGGTGAATTCCCTGTCGACAAAGTAGTTGTCAAGTTCGATGACCTTGGGATTCAGACCGAGCACCTTGAGTTGGAGGGCTATCCTCAGCGACGATGAGGTCTTGCCGGAGGAAGACGGTCCCGCTATCATCACTATCCTTATGCGGTCGCGTTGTCTGAATATGTCATCCGCAATGGCCGCATATTTCCTTTCGTGGAGGATTTCGGACATGTTGATGAGTTCTACGGCATGCCCGTCAAGTATCTTTTTGTTGAGGGTCCCCACACCGTTCACACCGATGACTTCGCACCAGTCGGAGTACTCCTTAAGTGCGGATGCGATTTTGGACTGCCTTGTCGTGGCCATGAGTTTTGTGGGGTCGTATATCTGGGGAAACTGTAGGCAGAATCCGTTTGAGAATCCCGTCAGTCCGAATACGCTAAGGTATCCCGTCGAGGGCACGAGGGGACCGTAGAACGTGTCCTTTTCCTTACCAAGGGAATAGACGCTGGTGGAGAACCTTCCGAGTGACTGGAGGAGTTCGGCCTTCAGGGGTTGCTTGTTGTTCTTGAATATCTCAACGGCCTCTTCGGATGGCATCTTCTCTTTCTTGAAGGGGAGGTCCTTCTCGATTAGCTTCTGCATCCTTTCCCTTATTTCCTCAAGCTCCGCATCCGTCACGAAATGCACCGGGTGCCTTCCGTTGTCCAGGACCTTGTCCTCATGGATTTCGAAGTAGAGTCCGCTGGGAAGGGAGTGGTCGGCCACCATGACTTTATCGGGATACATTTCCCTCACGACAGACTGCAGCACGAAACTCAGCGAGCGGTTGTAGCATCCCCTTCCGTCGGGGTTGGCGTAGCTCACGAATTCTATTTTGCAGGGAATCTCTATCCTGTAGGAAAGTTCCTTAAGCTTATTGTCCACAAGGGCCGCCAGGACTATGTGCGAATGGCCCGTCTTGGGGTCTTTGACCTTGGGGCACCATTTGGCGGAAGCCTCGGCCAATGTCATCCCGACTGTGGCTATGTGACGCTTCCCGTCATTCACGCACATTATCTTCACTTCATTCTTTATGTTTTCCATATGTGTCATTAATTATGTATCTGTTTTTCTATTTCATTCCTAAGATCTCCTTGAGGTAGGGGCCCGTCACGGATTTGGGATCCAGGGCCAGTTCCTCTGGTGTCCCTTGCGCTACCACCGTACCTCCCTTTGCGCCACCTTCGGGACCCATGTCGAATATGTAGTCCACGCTCTTGAGCACATCCAGGTTGTGTTCTATTATTACCACAGTGTTGCCTTGGTCCACCAACTGTTGCAGCACTCCCAGAAGGACCTTTATGTCGTCGAAATGGAGTCCTGTCGTCGGCTCGTCGAGAATGTATAGGGTGTTGCCGGTAGCCTTGCGGAAAAGTTCGGCGGCCAGTTTCATCCTTTGGCTTTCTCCTCCCGAGAGGGTTACGGCGCTCTGCCCCAGGTGGACATATCCCAGTCCCACGTCCACAAGGGTCTTCAGCTTCATCGCTATTTTGGGGACGTTCTTGAAGAACTCGTAGGCTTCGCTTATCGGCATCTCAAGGACATCGTTGATGTTCTTACCCTTGTAGCGCACTTCGAGGGTGTCGTCCTTGTAGCGGCGGCCCCTGCACTCGTCGCAAACCACGTTCACGCTCGGCAGGAACTTCATCTCAATGACCTTTATGCCCGCTCCCTTGCATTCTTCGCCCCTGCCCCCGGGGACGTTGAATGAGAACCTTCCGGCCCCGAAGCCCCTCACCTTAGCGTCAGGGGTCTCGGCGAACAGTGTCCTTATGTCGGAAAACACCCCTGTGAAAGTCGCCGGATTGCTGCGGGGAGTGCGTCCTATTGGGCTCTGGTCTATCTCGATTAGTTTGTCAATGTTCTTTATTCCCACTATGCTGTCATGGGGGAGAGGCCTTTGTTTGGCGTTGTAGAACTTATTCTTCAGCACCGGCATAAGTGTCTCGTTGATGAGGGAAGACTTACCGCTTCCCGACACCCCTGCCACCCCTATGAAACATCCCAAGGGTATGTCGATGTCCACATTTTTGAGGTTGTTCCCCCTGGCCCCCCTTATTCCGAGGATGTCTCCGTTACCCCTTCTCCTTTTGGATGGCGTGGGTATGGAATTCTTGCCTTGCAGGTAGTCTAGGGTGAGGGAATGGAGCCCCTTTTCCGGAAGTGTGCAGTGGGAGAGAGTTTCCTTATCGGGTTTTTCACCGCCCAGAAGGTATGACGTCGGGGCGCTGAGGCATATCTTACCGCCTTCTTCACCGGCCCCTTCACCCACGTCCACTATCCAGTCGGCGGAGTACATGGTCTCGGCGTCGTGTTCTACCACCATGACGGAGTTCCCTTCGTCCCGGAGTTCTTTCAGTGAGGAAATCAGTTTCCGGTTGTCCCTTTGGTGGAGGCCGATGCTGGGCTCGTCCAGTATGTAAAGCACGTTCACCAGCCTCGATCCTATTTGGGTTGCCAGGCGTATCCTTTGGCTTTCACCTCCGGAGAGTGACGCCGTGGCCCTGTCCAGTGAAAGGTACTCAAGCCCTACGTCCAGCATGAATTTCACCCTCTCCTGAAGCTCTTTCAGGATGTCATGGGCTATCCTGTTCTCCCTGTCGGAAAGTTTTCCGGGCAGGCTTTCAAGCCAAGCGTGAAGATCCGTCATCTCCATGGCGGAGACTTCGGAAATCGTCTTTCCGTCTATTTTGAAGTAGGATGCCTGGGGATTGAGGCGGGTCCCTCCGCAAACCGGGCATGTCACTTTGTCCTCTATGTCCTCGGCGATCCCCGGGAAGGATTCCATTTCGCTCTGCGCACCTTCGCCTACCCTGAAGAGTTCGTCCGAACCGAAGACTATAAGGGAAATGGCCTCATCCGGTACGGCTGCAATGGGGTCGTAGAGGGAGAAGTTGTACTTGCGGGCGATGGAACGGATTATGTCGAACTTACGGTTTTCCCTGACTTTCCCCAGGGGTATGATGCCCCCTTCCGCTATGGAAACGTTCCTGTCGGGAATGATGTTGTCTATGTTCACATCCACGATCTGTCCCAATCCCTTGCAATGGGGACAGTAACCTTCCGGTGAATTGAAAGAGAAACTGTGCGGCTGGGGTTCCTGGATGGAAGTTCCGGTGTCGGGGTCCACGAGGTGTTTGGAGAAATGCTGCAACTCCCCGCTTTCCATGTCCATTACGGCGAGTGAGCCTTTCCCCCTTGACAGGGCGTTCATCACGGATTCGCGTATCCTCTTGTCGTCACCTTCGCTGGGTTTGAGCTTATCCACGACAAGCTCTATGAAGTGGGTCTTGTACCTGTCAAGGGCACTCACTTCGGAAAGGTCTTTTATCTCTCCGTCAACCCTTATCTCGGTGTACCCCCTTTTCCGCATCTGTTCGAAGAGTTCCTTGTAGTGACCCTTCCTTCCCCTTACGAGCGGAGCGAGAAGAAGGCATTTGCGTCCCTTGTAGTTGTCCATGATGAGGGACACTATCTGCTCGTCATTGTAGCGGACCATCTCCTTCCCGGTGGCGGGGGAGTAGGCCCTTGAGGCCTTTGCCCAGAGGAGGCGCAAAAAGTCGTAAATCTCCGTTATGGTGCCCACCGTAGAGCGGGGGTTGTTCCCGGTAGTCTTCTGCTCTATGGCTATTATGGGGCTCAGTCCGGTGATCTCTTCGACTTCGGGTTTCTCGAGGATCCCCATGAAGTGTTTCGCATAGGGGCTCAGGGTATCCATGTAACGCCTTTGCCCTTCGGCGTAGATGGTGTCGAAAGCAAGGGAGGATTTACCGCTCCCGCTTAGGCCGGTAACCACTACGAACTCCCCGCGGGGTATGTCTACGTTTATGTCCTTAAGATTGTGGGCTTTCGCTCCACGTATTTCAATATAGTCTTTTTGGGGCATCACTTCTCCTTTCAAACGGTCCCGTCATGGGGAACTGTGCGCATGTGTCTTCGCGCAAATACAAATATAACGAAACTGGCGCTAAAAAACGCCAGAGGTTGCCAACAGCGTCATCAAAAAGAGGAAAACTATTGCCAAAATGAAACCGAAGCATCCGCATCCGCAGCCTATGAAGGCCCCGTCCTTGGCCCCGTTGAAAAAATCCCTGCTGGAATCTCCGGTCCTGGATGCGAGAAGTCCTACGACTCCACCTATGAGCGCCAATGTGAGTATGAAGTTGAGCATGGCCTGTATGATTGGATGGCTTTTGCCATAGTGACGAAAAAGAAAAACCTGCGGAAGAAAATCTCCCACAGGCCCTATTCAGCAAAAATGATACCTTTCGGCCTTATTTCGCAACTGCCGTAGAGTCTGACAGCAGGACGGGTGCCACGCTCTTTGTCTCGGGAGTCCTTCTGGCCACCATGAGGCTTGATACGGTGTTGTAACCCAGGCGGAAAGGAAGGGGCTTCACGTCAGGGCCCTTGTATGCCTGGAGAAGGTCAAGCTGGTAGCAGTGCTCGGCGAATATCCTAAGCGGATGGACGTAGCCTCCGTAGAGGGTGACATTCCATTTCTGTCCTACGAAATCGCGGTAAGGCACTCCGGTGTCATCCTGAACCACTGCGAAGGAATTGTCCAAAAGGATGTTCCTTATCTCATCATACTCCATCTGGTGCATGCAGTAGGAGGAGGATTTGACGAAAGTCGCGGTAGTCTCCCTGTCGAGGTGGGCCAGAAGCATCTTCGAAAGTCCGGGGGTGTAGAGGTTGGACCTTACGTTGCAGGAAACGTAGTAGAGGGTGCGGAGCTTCGTGTCTTCGCCGTCCTTGAAGAATTTTATCTGGGCGATGGGACCGATTCCGTCGGTCTTTGTCATGGATCCGTCCTTTTCGAGATTGAGGTGGTTCACTTCAACGATGTTGAAACCTTTCCTTACCATGAAGAACTCAAGGATGGGAATAGCACCGTCGATGGTTGCGTTAGCAAGGTCATGCTCCATGTCGAGGGTACGGAAGAAAGTCGCCGCCAAAAGTATGCGGAGCGCATTGCGGTAAACGCCGAAAGCGTTTCCGTTGACGCTCTTGTCGGTTATGGGGCTACCCGCACCTTCCATGGCAAGGAGCCAATAGGTGTCCACGTTGGGAAGGAATGCGTCCACATATGCGAAATCGGGTCCGCTGAAAGGGTAGAACGCGATTTTTGCCTTTTCGTTGATGTCGGTAAGGTCGTGTTTTACGAGGGTGTCGACCTGGTCCAGGGTACGCTTACCTATGTTCCAGTCGTTGTCGATGGCGGCCTTGTAGTTTTTCCATACGGGATCGTTCATCCAGTGGGCAAGTGCGCTTGATGTGTCGACGGGAAGTCCTGCCATTATGCGGGCGGGATCGTTGAGGTCGGGGTTCGCTTTGTAGGTCACGATGGGTGGTGTGACGGGAACGGCTGATGTCGTGTCGATCACATTTTTGTTCTTTGCCCTTTGGCCGCCTCCCTTGCAGGAAGGGGCCGCGATTGTGGCGAACACTGCTAGGATCGCCAGGATTCTGATTGATTTTTTCATATGTAATGTTTATTTGTAATCGCCTTGGAGTGATATCGGGTCTATGTCCGAATTGGGATCATAGTCCTTTCCTTTGAGAAGCGGCTCAAGGAAAGGGTTGTGGGATATTTCATAACCCAGGTCGGAATCTATTCCGTGACCGGGATATATTGCGGTTTGGGAGGGGAGTGGAAGGATCTTTTCCCCTATCCCCTCAAGAAGCTTGTCAAGGTCCCCTCCGGGAAGATCCGTCCTGCCGATGGTGCCGGCGAACATGGTGTCGCCCGTAAAAAGCATGTCCGCTTCCTTACAGTAGAAGCACACTCCACCGGGGGTGTGTCCGGGGGTTGCCAATACGGTAAAGGAAGTGTTCCCGAAAGAAAGGGTGTCGCCCTCCTTTATGTCCACTCTCGGAAAGTCCATGTCTGGCACCGGAATCCCGTAGGTTTCCACAAGACGGGTGTTCACTTGGAACATTTCCGCATCCAGGGGCGACATGTAGGCCTTCACCGAGTACTTTTGGCATACGAGGCTCACTCCGGCTATATGGTCGAAATGGGCGTGGGTGAGCCAGACCGCCTTTATGCAGATCCCGTTTTCGTCTATGAAGGAAAGGAGCTTCTTATTCTCAGCCGGGACGCAGCATCCCGCATCCACGACAACGCCCTGCATGCTTTCGTCCCAAAGGACATAGGTGTTCTCTTGGAATAGGTTGAAATGGAACTGCTTTACCGAGGGCATGAAAAAATTTTTCGCAAAATTATGGAAATGACATCTAAAAAGCAAACAGACAGTCTCTGCTTAAGGGGAATCTGCTCCTGCAATTGATTGGAGGACAGATATTTCAGGGGTGAAAAAGGAAATTGTCCGTCACTTGAAGATAAGTGAAAATACGGTTGCCTCACTGTCCGAGCGCGTGAGCCGTATGGTCCCGCCGTGCAGACGCATTATTTGCCTTGAGAGGCTGAGGCCTATCCCCGTTCCGTCCTGCTTTGTAGTGAAGAACGGTATGAAGATCTCCTCCCGCGCCTTTTCGCTTATCGGGGGACCGTCGTTTGACACGTTTATTATGACGGCGTCGGAGGAGTCTATTTCTGCGGAAATCTCCACGGAGGACGCACCTGCCTGGAAGGCGTTTTTCACAAGGTTCACAAGGATTTGGGAAATCTGACCCTCGTCCGCATAGAGAAGGACGTCTTCGGTTTTCTCCTTGAATGTCACCCCGGGACCGAATGACTGTGTGAGGTCGATCACCTTATGGACCATGTCCCTTACGAAGAAGGCTTTCTTGACGGGGTTCGCAACCCTTGTGAGGTTCCTGTAGGATTCGACGAACTTCACAAGGCCCCTTGAGGATGTGGATATGGTCTCAAGCCCGGCTTTGAGGTCTTCCTTCCCCTCAGGGTCGTCCACGCAATTCTGAAGCACTTCGGAGAGGGAAGCTATCGGTGTCACCGTATTCATTATCTCGTGGGTGAGTACCCTTATGAGCCTTGTCCAAGAGGCGACTTCATTGTCCTCCATATCCCCGCTTATGTCGTTGAAGGTGATTATCTTAACGTTTTCCCCCGCAAGGGTGGTCCTTGTGGCCGCTATCGAAATGTTGCAAAGGGACTTGTCAGAGTAGAATCCGGCTTTTTGTGGAGAATCCTCATCGACCCAGCTGAAGGCCGTGTACATTTCGGGAGAGATCTTCTTGAGTTGGCGGAGTGTGCTCAGGGACGAGAATCCCAGCAATGAAAGTGCCCTCTTGTTGCAGTACATCACCTCTTCGGTCTTCACGTCGCTCACTATGACACCGGTTTTCACGTTGTCCAGCATCTCCCCGTAGTAACGCTCTCGCTCCGATATTTCCGCGGTCTCCTTCTGGAATATGCTGCGGATGCGGTTGAGGGTGTTGTTGAGTTTCCGTCCCAGGGGTTTGGCCTCACTGAAGCGGAAGTTGGTCTCCTTGTCTTCCAGGGCGTCCAGCATGTAAGTCACCTTCTTTTGGGTACTGCGTGACATGTGTATGGCAGTGACCAGCGCGGAAAGTGCGGCTGCCCCTACGACGGCGAGTATGGTTTGGAGAGGGGTCAAATGTCGTACTTTTTAAGCTTGCTGTAAAGGGTGGGCCTGCTGATTCCCAGGGCTTTGGCCACAAGGGAAAGGTTGCCGTTGTATTCTTCCATGGCCGTGCGCACGGCTTTTTCTTCTGCCTCTTCAAGGGTGTCTATCTGATGCTTCTCCTCCTTTTCGGCCTTGAAGGAGTCTCCCGAGGGAGTCACTTGCAGGTCTTGAGGTTGGAGAAGGTTTCCGTCCGAAAGGATCACCGCCTTTTCTATGCAGTTTTGCAGTTCGCGTATGTTGCCGTTCCACCTTCCGGAAAGAAGTGCCGCCTTGCCCTCCTCGGAAATGCCTTCCACTTCCCGGTGGTACCTTTGTGCGAAGTCCTTCAGGAAATTTTCCGCCAAAGGTATTATCTCGTCCTGCCTTTCCCTTAAGGGAGGGAGCTCGAGGTGGAAAGTGTTTATCCTGTAATAGAGGTCTTCCCTGAATTTCCCTTGTCCGACAAGGGATGGGAGATCCATGTTCGTGGCGCAGATGAGTCTTATGTCTACGGGGATGTCCTTGGTATCACCCAGACGTGTTATGGTCCTGTTCTGCAGGACGCGCAGGAGTTTGGCTTGGGCGGGAAGGGGAATGTT
>Ga0181612_104332_pt1 | contig 10436 bp, 10 predicted proteins | sample HoacroProtozoa21_FD_119630 | JGI IMG/M metagenome (GOLD analysis project Ga0181612, IMG submission 119630) | Hoatzin crop microbial communities from Cojedes, Venezuel. Combined Assembly of Gp0051906, Gp0051904, Gp0051908 | reverse complement strand
CAAATTCCCGAAAAGTAAGGGAATCTGCAGCGCTTCCCCGGTCCAGCTCCTTGCAGGTCTGAGCAGTGGGAACAGGGCACCCTGCCCCAGGATTTGAGGGGAGGGTTGAGGAGCCTTGGTGACATCTGATCCTCAGGACCCAGAGCCTGCAACACAGATTAGAACAGTCCTGGGTGGGATTTTTTGCATTTTGTTAAAAATAAACCACTGAGATTATCCCGTGTTTCCGCCCCCTCAGCTACGTTCGCTCCCATTTTATTTTTAAGCTGTCTTCAGAGTCGTCTTATTAGAGTAGTCCAGCTCAGGCAGGAGGACAACAAGGCTTTCCAGATGGTGCTGCTGGTGTCTGGTTGTTTTGGCTCGTGTGTGACATGCAGCATGTTTTGCTTCTTAGCCTGTAATTAATTTCTAATGGCATTTCTATCATATGCTGGGACAACTCGGTCCTGTGTTTTCCCCAGTGTACCACAGTGCTCGCATTGTTTGCAGATATCTTTCTGTAACAAACAACTGCCTCTTGCATTTCCCATTTTCTCTTGCTGAAGCACTTAATTAAATGAGCTATTTACTTTTAATTCAGAAGCACTGCCCCTGTGGCTATGGTCCTTTAGAAAAAAGACAGGGACTTCAAAAGAAGCTGTGTTCTCATTCTGGCAAGGTGCATGTCTGAAAATATTACCCAGGAGACGGCGAGCTGTGTCTCGGAGACTGCGGCTGCATCAGAGCTGCCTGCTGACAGAGTTGTTGAAGACTTCCATGAAGGAATGCCACAATTTGATTTTAAGATGAAAGTGAATTTCTGAGTACTGATTTTTTCTCTAATAAATTCTCATTTTATTAGATCAGTTCTGCTTCTCATAGTAAATTTCAATTCCAGAAGAACACGTTTCCTTCTTCTTTTTCATTTCCACCTGGAGAAAAAGTGCACTTTCCCACCTGACAGGACTTGGATCCAGATAAAGAAAATAGTACCATCTCAGACCAGGATCAGCAAGTATTCTCCCAAATCTGAAAACCCAACCTCTGCCTGCCGTGCCAACCACAACTGCTGGGCGAGAGCAGAAGACTGTGGGCAGCTTTACAGGCTCTTCCTGGAGCGCCGTCACGGTGCATTGCTGGGTGTTTCCCTGGAGCCCTCGCTCGCAGCCTGGCTTGGCAGGAGGTCTCATCAGAGCCCTCAAAATAGCTCCTTTTCTTCTGCTTTTGATGTTTAGTGCTGGAAATAGCTTTCTCAGGATAATCACTTCATTTCAAGAGGAAGGCATAAGAAGGAAATTCGTGGCTGCTGCAGACTGTTTTCATTTTAAAGAAAGTTGCAATCATGGATTAACAGGAAAGAACCCAAGTTACTCAGCGACTCAGTTCTCGATGATATCAACAAGCTTAGCGGAAAGAGAATCATCTAAAATGGGAAGTATTATCGATGTAATATTCTTTCATTTGCACCAGGGGGAAACAAGTGAGTTAAAATCAACTGATTTCCATGGGTTTACTTGTGATTATGGCTAGGAGAAGAGAGTAGAGATTAATTCCCAGAGTCCTAACGTGCTTGTGAAGTGCTCTAGCTGGGCAAAGAGTGCTGGGCTGTCAACAAATGGAGATGGGGATTCACAGCCCTTCTCTGCACGGATTTGTTCTGCAACCTGGAACAGGTCACCTCGTCTCTGTATTTTGGCTGTCACTCCTCAGCATGAGGAATAAACAGTTACTTCCTCCAAGGGATGTTGTGAAGTGAAACGCATTAAAGAACAGAGGCCTCTCAAACTATGGTACCAAAGAGTATATAAATGGGCAGGAGCACTTCATCTTTTGTTGCTGCTGCTAAGTGCTCAACGCTGTGAAAAATGCAAATATAAAGACACACTTCATGCTCAGGAAGCCTTGCGTAAAAGCACTATGACTTGCACTGACTCAAAATCTTGAGAAAACCAAATCGGAAGCACAGTTGAAAAAGTACCTTTTGCTGATGGATGCTTCTAGGAAATGCTAGATAAGACTTTTGCTTAGCAAGAAAACTAACAGGTTATCTTTTGGCTTCCTTCGTTATTGCCATAATTAGCTAGCACATCATATCCGTAGTATTGCAGGGGAAAAGCTACAAGAGGTGTGAAAGGATGTGGCATTTGTATGTGCATCACCATCTCCATTAAAAGAAATTCTTCCAGCCTCTACTTTCCTTCTCAATTTGTAGCCATATTTACCCCTTGAGAGTAAGTGTGAAATTTGTCTGTCCACCCACCTTCCTGCACAGAGCCAATCGCTCCAGTGGAAGTCCACTAATGAGGAATCGCATCGCGCAGAGCTAAACATACCCTGCAACGTCCCCACGCTACAAGGCGCTTCCCACATCCACAACCTATTTTGGGAATTTGCTTTCCTAGGCTCAGCAGCCAGAGTCGATGCTTAATAAAAAACAGGCAGTGTGAATGCACTGTCTGTCAAAGGCTTCTCTATAAAGAATACCTGCTATGTTCCCACCAGATGACTGCTTTTCGGGTCTCTCTTACAACTGTAGCTGCTTCCTTCCTACTTAACAACAACTTTACTCCTATTTTCTGCTGGAGAATCCTACTGTCCTAGAGCACGGTCTGGTTGTGCTACCCTCTTGGACCACATGGCTGCCAAGATCTCAAGAACAAACTCTCCAGCTGTGCCTAGAATGGCCAATGTGTTCAAAAGCCACCAATATCAGGGATGGCTGAGCCTGCAGCAGCTAATACACTCTCTATAGCCCCCAGGTTTGGTGGCGCTTCCTTAGCAGATAATTTTTGACTTACCCAAGGAGAGCAGGCTAAATTAACATACTTACTGAGAAATCCGCATCTTCTGCTCGCAGGTGGTCTGCGATGTAGTGAACCCCTTCCACTGCCAGCTTCAGGGCAGGGGACATCAACACCAGATGTTGCTCCTTGGCGTTGTGAGTCTTGCTTCCTTGAGCTGGTGTGCCAGCTGCCTCACCCTTTTTGCATTTACACTTGCACTGAGGGGCCTTGTGCTGGGGCTGCTCTTCATTTAGGTGGCACCGCTGGGATGCTGGAGAGCCAGTGGATTGGCCATTGGTCTGGGAAGAGTCCTCTTGCAGGTAGCAATACTGGATGCTCCGGGACCTACAGCGGATACTCCCTTCCTCTGCCTTATTGGGGCTGTACATCTGCTGAACACTTAGTGATCTGCCTTTCGAGATGGAGGTGGTCTGGGTGTCACTCAGGGGGTGGCATGAGGGCTGTGGAGAGGAGCAGGTCACCTGTACAGGCTCTGGGTGCAGCACAGAGTACTGCCCAGAAGGGGACTTGCAGACAGGCTGAGGCTTGGCTGGCTCCTCAATGTGGGCACAGAAGGAAGATGTAGGTGATGGCTCATTACTCTGAGGGCTGGGGGAAGATGAGGAAGTGAAGTTGGGTTCCACATCGATCTCAGACCAAAGCCTTGGTGTATTGGCTATTTTGTGCATAGATTCAATGAGCTTCTTGCAATTGTCTTTCACCGTGGAGGGTCGTTTCATGAAGAGGAGGCGTGGGACGATGTCAAGGAAGATCCTCCTCACCCAGTCAGGCATCGTGTGGGTACGCGGCGAACGATGGTGCACATTGAGCACAAACACAGTGATGATGATAGACAAGGTAACAAATATCATGGTAAAGAGAAGATACTCTCCAATCAGAGGGATGACCAAGGAGGTAGATGGGATGATCTCTGTGATCAGCAGCAGGAACACAGTGAGGGACAGCAGTACGGAGATGCACAAGGTTATCTTCTCTCCACACTCAGAGGGCAGGTAGAAGACCAGGACAGTCAGGCAGGAGATCAGCAAGCAGGGGATGATTAGATTGATGGTGTAGAACAGTGGCAGCCTCCGGATTATGAAGGAGTAAGTTATATCAGGGTAGATCTCTGTGCAGCATTCATATTTCTTGCTGTTGTAATTGCCTACAGCGTTGATGATGACCCATTCCCCACTCTCCCAGTAGTCCAGCTGGTCCACATGACTGTGCATGCTCACCAAGTCTATCTTGGCTTTGTCATAGGTCCAGGAGCCAAACTTCATTTTGCAGTTTTGTTGGTCAAAGGGGAAGAAGGTAACATCGATGCTGCAGGAGCTTTTATAGATAGCAGGGGGTGTCCATTTAATTCTCCCATCATAGAAGAGGTGGGCTTTGGTCAGGTGGGTGACTGCAAAGTCACCGTCAGCACTGGGGAGAGACAGAAGACAAAAAAATACCAAGGCTTCTCTGGGACATCTCAACTCTGTTAAAGAATTAGGATATTTAGTGCCTGGCTTCCAAAAACGCACTCGGGGCACCTGAGAGTTGCATGAGGCACGTCATGTGCAAACACTGGATCCATCCATGCTAGCCAGTGGGTTTTGAACTCTGTTGACTTATGCAAGCACTGGATTTGCACGCAAACATCAGCCCTCACCTTGCATAAGTCAGGTCCTTGAGGTGAATGTACACAAGCTTTCCTCAAAGGTGTTCCATAAATGCCCTGGAAAGGGTGGAGTTTGCTTTAGAGAGGTGGGAGGAACAACTATCAGGTAGTCTGGTTGTGGACTCTGCAGAATTAATTGTGACAGCTACTATAAATGAAAAAGTGTTGGGTAATCATTCAGCCTCTTACATCAAAAACAGCAAGAACATCCTATCAATAGGAATAATGAAAGTAAATCTCTTGATTTGCCAGTCAGGAAGAGAGCTGTCTTTTACAGTGTCTTCTTACACGGACTCTCAACTGGGGACTGTGTGCTGGTATAAGAGAAACAGATAACAACCCTTGATTTTATATCAGAAAGCCATTTTCCAGCCAGTGGAAAAAGCTATTGCATAAACAGTTTGTTTTTGGTTTGGATCTGCTCTTCTCAGCTGATCAGTGCACCTATTTTCCACAGCGCTGTGTCCTGCACCCATGACAACAGCTGGTTCCAGGTCGTCATGGGGTCTGGGATACAATTGTCTCAAAAAAGGCAACAGGAGAGGCAAGTGCACTGGGGACTTGGGGGAAGAAATACCACCAAGGAATGCCATACTCAAGCTACAATAGTGTTGGAGAAAGGAGGAAGACTGAGAAACTCTGGGAATGGGAATCCCAGCCCTGGAGACATCCCTGTCCTCCGCCTGCCTCAGCATCACCAGCTGCAGCACTGCTCCTTCCTCAACCCACAGCTCTGCTACTACACATCAAACACTGAACCTGCCGCATGCCCGGATCTGTGGAGGCCACAGAAAGAAATTAGCTCATTAGTAGATTCAATTAGCACAGCAGATAATTAATGCGCTGCATGGCTATGCCATCAAGAAGCACTGTTCCTCCCCTGCTCTCAGTGGGAGGACATGTAGACTGTGACACTTTAACTCCATGTCTGGGGCCAAGTCCACAGGCACCTTCTCCACAGCAACATCCTTCCTGCGGGCAGCATCTGCACGATCTGCAGCCTGTGTCAGCTTACACAAAGGCCAGGCTGGACGGCGCTCCAAGCAACCTGGTCTAGTTGAAGATGTCCCTGCTCACTGCAGGGGGGTTGGGCTAGATGAGCTCTAAAGGTCACTTCCAACCCAAAGCATTCTATGATTCTATGAAAACTGAAGTGTTCAGAGATACACAAGCGACATATCTCCTTGTTCGAATAATCGTCATGATGGAGATTGAGTGAATCACAAAATTACACCTTTGCCTGAAAATGAGCCAAGCCCCCACATCTGCAGCCCCTTTGTGCAGTGACTGGCTGAAACTCCAAACGCTCTCTTTCCCTTGATTTCTACTTACAGACGGAGGATTTTGGTACCCTTGGACAGTCACAACCTGGATCAAACACCCTGGTTCAAGGAGCCTTAAAATGTGGGTGAGTTTTGGATAGAGATGCTTTTTCATCCTGAGCAACTGTCTGAAAGGTTGAAATCCCAACTGAAAAAAGCAGGTGGAATCTTTTTGTAGAGCAATGCCCTCAAGTCTAGCTACAGGAACAGAGAAAAGAGCATCCAAAATATTGGGGACCATCTTCAACACCTGGCTCAAGCTGCTGCAGAGCTCGGGGGCACAGAGGAAGAAGCCTGTTGTGTGATGCCAAGTCACAGACAGCAACGCTGTTAAACAAAGGGGAAGCTGAGCAGGGAAGGCAGAGCTTCTTCTAAAAACTTGAGATGAATTATTCAGGCTGATATAGATAGAAAGCTCTCTGCTCCTACCCAGCCCTCCCGGCTGGAGCCAATCCAGCCTGCAGCCACTTTCCCAGCAACCAGCAAAGTCCCTTGGCCCTGCTCTGCTGCTTCAGCGCTCAGATGTGCCGTGACAGCAGCCATGCAGTGACGGGGCGCATGGGGGTCACAGCTCTCCTCTTCCTCACCACCAGCAAGATAAACAGTGCAGGGACGAACAGGTGGGGCCCTCAAGCTGCTGAAGGCAGAGGAACTTCCCTGAATGTATTTCTTTAGGAGATCATCCATTAATTCGTATGCAAAAGGTAGAAAAAAAAAGACTTTCTGATGTTTTGTCTCACCCTGTGAAGCATCCTCGTCAGTCCACGACCACACTGGTTTCCAGTGAGACTGGTGTAGTATTGCTCATTTTGGGAAACAGCAGCAGGATCTGGCCTTCAGCGAGCTGTCTTGGCTAACGCAGCATCTGGGCAGAGATGACGTATGCCCCCGACCCCCAGGATCACAGCCCAGATCTTTGGCTTTTGAGGCAATTTTCCAGGTTGGTTGAAATAATGGAAAAATAAACTCAGCATTATTGTGTGGTGGAGAAAAGAGTTTTTACTAAACTCTGCTTTGTTTCTATAATGGAAAGCCTTTGCTCTTCGTGGCAGATTTTGGAAAAAAAATGAACATAAAAGGACCCAGTGCTTTTTGACCTCTGAACTGGACTTTTTCTAAAGCTTTAAATTAAAGCCAAAAACCAAAGCACACGTACAAACCCAGACTTCTGTCTCCCAGGGAACAAGCCAGGACCACCATTGTGTTTTACTCTGATGCAAATAAAACCCATGAATGCCATTGTACCATCCACCCAACTCCTTTCTTACCTCTTCTTTCTTAAATCTAATTTACACTCCAGGACTTTGCTTTGAATGAAAACCTTCTTTTTTTTTTTTTTTCCTCCTGGATTTTGCCTGCACTGTAAAGCCAGATTGAGACACGCAACGTGCACAGCAAGTGACAGTCCAGTGTTTGTTGTTCTCCTTGGTTTTCTTTCTAAATCTCAGTAGGAATTCGGAATCCTATTCTGCATTTAATAAGATCTCTGAGGCATGATTAAATCGTTCATTAATGAAACAATATGTTTATAATTGGATTCATATTAGAGAAAAGGGATAATGAGCATCCACTGGTGTTCCCCTTCTTAGGTAGAGCAATGTATAAGTGGCTGGGTAAACAACAGAGGTGTGTGTTTTCCCTTTTGAAAACTGTTGGAAAAAGGCATGGAACTCTTGCTAGAAATTCATCCAGGGACAATAATAATTCACTTAATTGTGTTTCATTCCCAGAAACGTCTTGTATGGCAGTTCTGCAGTCTCTGCGTGACCAGCCACACACCTCTCTTCTGCAAGTGTAGATGTAGCCAGTGTGACGCTGCAGAACTTGTGTGTCAGTAATTTCCATAACTGATCTGCTTCTTTGATGAGGAAGATACTTTTTAATTGCTTGCCTAACAAACCCAGCCTCATCCTGGGTCCTCTTCAGCTCACACATTATTACAAATAACACTGGTACTGCCTTCCAAGCTGGATTTTGCCTGCAGGGCTATGGCAGGAGTGAAACCAGCAGCAGAACAACTTCTAGCATTTGGGAGTCAGATAATGACTCTGAGGAACCATAAAACACCCTGGGATCCTCCTGCTTCTGCCTCACCAGCCTAACAGGGCTGTGAAGTAATTCCTGACTTTACTGGGTATGTCTGAAGTTCTCATTGCAGTTCAGTGTAGAGATACTCAAGCAATTTGTAAGCAGGGTAAATTAACCATGCTGTTGTACACAGATTGTATCCAAGCCAGCTATGTCGTGCAAAGTAGTGTTCACAGTTGTCTTAACCCTTCATGCATACTTATATTTTTGCCTCCTTCTCAAAGCCTACCATCCACACTGGACCTTCAAGCATATGCTTACTGGATTAGAAGCTACGCTTGTTGGTGCAAGACCCGCCTGGACAAGGTCCTGTGCAGCCTGCTGTAGGTGACCCTGCTTCAGCAGGGGGGTTGGACTAGATGACCCACAGAGGTCCCCTCCAACCCCTACTATTCTGTGATTCTGTGCCCTGCTGATGCGGGGTGAACCTAGAGAGATGGTTTCATCCTGGGTGAGGCTTTCATTCTTCTCCTCTTGACATGAGAGAGGGAGAAAACAAGGTCACCTGGCTGTTGACAGTCTTCCAAACCCTTTCCCCAATGACTCCAAAGGATGAAGTGGAGATAACCGACTGCAAATGAAGTCTGCAGTTAGAAGATTGGGGAAACCCTGTTTTCCTGTGGAAGGCTTTGCTGTGGGAAAACCCATTCCCGGCCAAGTTGCGCCAACAGTTCTGACTGCATAATGTGACTATTTCCTTACATAGGAAGGTGGGAGATCTGATACAGTGGGACAGAGGAAATCCGCAGTCATTCCTTTATAGTGGTAGCACTTTTTCAGCTTGTTCAGTCTAGAGCACTGTGTTGTGACAGTTGTCATGAAAAACCATTTGGAAGAAGGAGCGAGTGCAAGGTAAACATCACTAGAACTTGAGAGCTGAGATAGTCAGGCTCTCCTGATTACTCTGACCTGACAGCTCTAAAAATCTGTCAGTAATAAAGTACTGAATCTCTCATGTCAAATACAACAGTGCACACCAATACAGGGAGAAGACAGTTGCTTATTTTTTTGCCAACAGAAATAACACTGTTGTATTCTGCAGCCTTTGATTTCTCATTTCAAGAATAAAGACTGTTATTCTAAAATCTTCGAAGTTTATAAGGGTTCAAGAATGGCGTTGTTTTACTGGCAGCCATCAACCATACTTCATTAAAAAGCTCTGGTCATGGAGAATTTTTTTTTTTTTGCCAGTTTCCATTTTCTCTGCAGTTGGCAGATACATCATCTCACAAAATTAAAGGTTTTCAGGATGCATGTAAATGAGGCACACATTTATTTTAATTTCTGATGATACAATTCAAATCCAAACAGAGCTTTAAAAGCCTGAAAATTAGCTTTATACATATATGCATATAGCCAGAACGTCCTCATTTAAAGCTTTTTTCATCAAATAGCAGTAACCAAGGAAAACTGCAGTTTGAAGACCCTTTAAAGAATGTACCCTGCACCCTTTTTGTACACATTAAAGAGATGATTCTGTAATGTTCACATTAAAGCACTCTCCAAAGGGAAATCAGAGAATATTCTGTTTAACAATTGTTCTGTGCTACCAAAATGCACAGGTTGGAAGGAACTTCTGGACATTGTCTAGTCCAAATTCCCTCCTCAAAGCAGGGTCAGCTACAAGAGGATCAGGACCTTCTCCAGTCGGATTTTAGATATCTCCAAGGTCTTGGCAACTTGGGCACAAAACTTCTTGGGTACATAGATGGAGGTGTCCGCGAACTGATGCATACCTAAAAGGTCACATCCCAGCTTTTGCTTGCTTCAGATGTTTAGAAATCGGTGGTAACAGATATTTTGATTGTTCCTTAGTAAAATAGGCATCTGTCTCAGAAATCGCTGTGCTACACCAATGAAATAAGAACAAGTTTCTCAGAAGGTTCTAACAGTGCTGAATTTGTGCATTTTTCCTCAGTTCTTCCCTTTGCCAAGCATCCTCATCAGCAGTTTTGAGGCAACACTCTAGCTCTGTCCTTAGCATAAGGCTAGGAGAAGTCCTTGGATGCTAACACAGCAACAGCCCATGAGAGAGATCCCTCTTATAGATTTCTTTCTATCAGTTCCTGTATTACTGGATAGAGCTTGGCAGCAAACCTCAAAGACATCTAGAGATGTAATTGCTCTCCAGAAACATAGTCATTTAAACTCCCAGAAGAATCAGGAAAACTAAAGTGTGAAGTAGTGATTACAGGCCTATTATACGTACAGTCTGGTGCAAAATGACAAGATCTGTGCAAGTACACACCCATAAAGAAAAATGTCAAGAATGTTTCAATATTTCAAAGGTTAGACTCGGGCATCTTTTTGTATTTCTTCTCCAAACAGCTTTGGTATGAGTCAGGAAGCCAGTGTTACTCCATAAGTCTCAGTGGCTGCAAACGTCACAGTATAGTTCAAAAGAACAAGGCACTACAGCATAGTCCAAAAGAAATTTTTGCTTTCTCATGATTTTCATTACCCAGTCCAGTAATCCTTCATGTCCAGATTACCACTGGATGAATTCCTTAAGATAGTTCCTACTCCTAATTACAGAAATTTGTATTTGAATTCCCTTCATGTATGATCCTGTCTTTTATTCTTTCTTTTTTTTTTTTT
>Ga0181612_182561_pt1 | contig 10437 bp, 9 predicted proteins | sample HoacroProtozoa21_FD_119630 | JGI IMG/M metagenome (GOLD analysis project Ga0181612, IMG submission 119630) | Hoatzin crop microbial communities from Cojedes, Venezuel. Combined Assembly of Gp0051906, Gp0051904, Gp0051908 | reverse complement strand
ACTGCAAGAGAGTCTTGTGTGTAATGTTACACTGAAGTGAGCATCTCTTGTGGTTAATGTGGTGCCATTTTTTCATATTAGGACTATGGAAAAAATTTGAAAAATAATGTAGTTATTGATTTAAATAAAAATAAAGTGCAAGAACAGAGTTAAGAGTAGGTCAAGCTGAACTGAGCTAGATACCATAGTAGTTGGCTTGAAAATGTATTAAAAAGTTGGGATGAACCCAACAAAATCTGTACTGGGGCAAGGAAATGTACTCAGTGGTGTTGCTTTCAGGAGTAATTCCTGATTTCTGCTAGAAATAAGACTTAAGTACACAGAAGTAACAGTGATAGAGATCCTTCGAAGTTTTTTTGCTGTGCGTAGAAACTTGTCAAGATTCTTTCAAAACTCATTTCCGCTAGAAATTTTGTCTGCCTTTTGTACGAAAATTTGCTCATGTCTTTTAATTTCAAGAATGAGCAGTTGTTTTAGGTTGCAACTCTTATGATTATGGAATACACCTGCAAATTTACAATATTTATTACAACAATACAGCACGATTTCATATCTAGTTGTCAGGAATTTGCCTGCCTGATAGATGTGTGCCTGAGGGCAGGTCTTGCTTCATGCACCACTGCCCCAGTGAGCCCTGCAGTATAGGTCTGCTTATCCAGAGATGGACTTCTTACTGCAGTTGAGTTTGCAGGTTGCCATGGGCATTAAGCAGTTTGAAATGTGTTCTCACATTTTAATAGATGCGAGTTCCTGCCCTTCCAGGGCTGGCTGGTAATAAAGATACTGTGTAGAAATGGATAGAGGACAAATGAAGTGCTGCTGAGAAGCTGCATTGTGACAAGCAATATGGAGGAATAAAACATTTCCAGGGCTTTCATTTGTGCTGCATTATGTGAAATGGGTAAGAAACAGTTTCTTTCTGCAGTCAAGATTTTTGTTACGAGGCAGCCAGGTCACCAAGGTTGGCTTATAATGAAAACAGGAGGAGAATATCGCTGAATCCTCATTGCTAGCCAGCAGCAGGAGTGAGTGAACTACTGTTCTCACAACTGAGAAACATGAAATGGCACAGAACACAAGCTTTCTGTTTTATGAGAAATCCTAGGTAGAGAACTTTATTGTTCTCATTATGAATAGGCCTCGTACTTGATTGTCTGTACAGTCATAGATATTTCATGTCTCAAAGCTGTATTGGTATCATTAGCAGTGGCCCTCCCTTGCAATCCATGCCAACTCTGTAGTACTTGCATCCCTTTATTACATTGAAAATTAATGACCGAGAAGTCTGTGTTTCTTTCCATCTCTGTTTCCTCCCTCTAATGGGTTAAACATTTTCTGTCTTTGTAAGAAATGAATCAATACAAATGGCTGAACCTGCTCAAAAGTTACATCATGTTTTGTTCAGTTAAAGGGTTTTTTTGATGACAACACTTAAGGTCTATTATGTAGTTAAGAATCCTAACCTTCCCCTAAGGTAGGTAAGTAATATTCTCTCCATTTACAGCTAGTTAAACTGCAGCAAAGAGATACAGTAGCTTGTCAAAAGCAACACGGCATCATTGCCACAGATGAGGCTGCGACTCACAAGTTTCTAATGCCCACTGGAGCGTATTTTGAATGACTGGGCTGCTGTGTCCTCACATAATAGTATGCACGTGTGATTTGCATGTAGCCACAGAAGTGGACAGGAATGCCGTTTTCTTTATTTCTTGGCTGTTTTTCCTATGCCAGTCATATGCTGCTCATTTAACCAACACCATTTGCTAATATTTTTGTTAGCCCATTTTGTATTTGTTCAGGTTTTCTGAGTTCTGTGTCACTGAGACACTGAGAATGTCATAAATTGCTAACAAAAGGGCAAGAGTCAACTTCAATAAATCCCTTTGTAAGGCCTTTTCTCCAGAAAAGATCTCTCTGTGTCATGTACCAAAGACTAGTTGATTGCTTGGTACAGTAAATCAAACCTGTGATGGAATGGGTAATGAAAAGCTTCAAAGGGTTGAAACAGTAATTTGCTTTTACTGGTAGGGCTCCTCTTAAATATGTTTGTTTACCACTTTTCAGATTTTCTCCATTGATCATTGTTTAATGATTTATTTTCTTTTTTCTATTTAAAAGTTACTGTGTTTCCTGCGAATGAGGCAAAATAGTTTGTGCATAAACAGCAGTGTGGAGTATTACCTCTCTGTGTTCAGAAAAAATATAGAAACAAATCTAAACAACTAAGTGTACAAAATTTAAAAAGGAAAAATATTGTGCATGTAGGTAAGCACAGAAGTATATGTGCAGGTGTAAGTGAAGTCACATACCTATGCACACTTTTCCTCAGTCCCTCCAGCTGCTCTAGATCCATTTTGTTTGTGATTGTATTCATGAACACATTGAATCATGTGCATCAACACTCAGTCTTTTTCCCAGAGGGGAGAAAAAATGGTGTGAGATGAGGTTGACATTGTATGATAAGCCCAGAAAGAAAGGGGTACTTGTTTTGTGTGTTGAATGCTGGCAAAACAAAAGCTTGTGTTTTTTCTGAACTCCCTAAGCTGGAGCTGCAGAGATTAAGTCCCTACACCAGTCTGACAAGAAAAAGGGCGAGACAGGCATCCCAGACACTGGCAAACACATCAGAAGACCTTGGTCCAGCACTGTTAAAACTGCTTGGAGTTTGGTATGGGGAAATCATGCAGCTGTTTGTAACTTCCATAAAGAGAGAAGTTTTGTTCTTGCCTTTTCTCATTGGTGCCCACTAGCAGCCAGCTATGACTATGCAAGCTACGTACGCACATGGCATTGGTAAGGCAAGGGTTTGTATTTGTTCTTGCTCCTTTATTGACCTTCCAGACACCTATGGCCAACACTGCCAAATCATGGCAAACAGATTGCGGATCGCAGCGATGTTGCATCTCTCAGGTGGCACCAGCACAGTGCGAGCTCTCAGCCCAAGGAGGAGGTTGGCTGCTGGGTTGCAGGGCAGATAGTTATTCACAAGGTGTACTCTTCTGATGCCAGAACTGCTCAGAGGTAGATAGCAGCCCAGTTCCTGATGTGTGGAAACTTCATGTGCCTTATTCCAAAATAATGTATCTATTGTTATGAGGCAGGTGAGAGGAAGATGACAAGCATTGTTGCAATATTGTGTAATATCAGAGGTAAACAGGAGGCCCGAAGAACAAAGGAAGAAAAGTATAACCCACTACTCGAGCAGAAGATTAATCTTGTTAGAAATAATCAGGAATATACCAGAGGATCTGAAAGTGAAAGCTAAGCATCAAAAGCATCCCTTCCTATCAGGGATGAGGATGACCTTACTGCACTTCATAGATTTATAGCTGAAAATGGCACACTGCCTTTGGATTTTTTGTCTCCCTAGTGATTGCTGTTGGCCATGGGGTGCTTCAGCATTGCATTTTTCTCATTTAGCTCTGACAGCTTCATGTGGGGAGCTCACTCTTTAAAAACTGTGCTTGTTGTTCTTCCTTTTTTGCACAGAATGTTTTAAAGACAAAAAAGCCCCGTCCTCAAAGTTTTTAGTAGGTTCTGTGGGACAGCAGTTCGAAGTCAGTCATGTTTAGCATGAGATGATCGAGTAGTGCATTGGCCACAAGGACAGGTGCCTTGAACCCTTGATATAATGCGTTATGTCTGGCCAGTGAAGATAGGAGAGACACATGATTCTTGATGTAACTTTGCTTCTTACATTAAAGACTGGGCATGAAGCATTGCTGTTGGTCCAGACAGCTCATGACTAACACTGGTTGAGCTCTGCTACCCAGCCAAGCCATGCAGGGTATAGCAGAAGATGAAGCTTTTTATCTCCCACCTGTTCAGGACTGCATGCTTTTTCACAGACCCAAGAACAGGATAAATCTTAGACATGTAAGCGAAATTCTTATACCTTTCTCCTCTGTGATTACATGGTCAAAGTCACAGCTTAATCATCTCTTAGCTGTGAAAAGTGAGAGCTATTCAACACTAAAAGTTAAAAAAATCCGTACTTCAGTGTCACTCTTGTGACATCTGCTGCCCATTGGACACTGTATTCAGTGGATTGTACAGTGAAATTCGGGTCTCATACACAGATACTAAATCACTTTTCACTAAGCTGAGCAATCTCTGGAGTGGGAGACAGGAGAATTTAAAGCGCATGCCCTGGTTTCATAAGAGTATCCCTTTGAAACTGCGAGAGGAAGTCTGCAGGCTGGCAGAATGTCATTTCTCAGTGAAAAGTTAACAGCTGGTCATGATCTTCCCAAAAGCACCTAAGGGGTTTTTTCAGCCTGGTACCTGATTTTTGCACCTCCTCTAAAAGATGGCACTTCCAGCCCTTGATATCACACTTGTCTGCTCAGTCCTGACTCTGCGGTGAGACTGCCATCTATTGAATCCTCAGCATTATCTCCTGCAATATTTAGCTTTCCATCCAACTGCTGCCCAATTCCAGTCCTGCTTTGTTTATGAGACCTGACAAGATTGGAGCCCTCTCTGGCATGCCTACAGGCTAAGTCACCTTGCAAGCAGACATCAAAGTGTCAGAAAGCAGCAGCTGAGCAAGAGCTTGTATCTCGCTGCATTGACTCCTTTTACACTGAAAGAAGCCATTGCAGATGCATCTTTTCGGAGTTTAGTTGTCAGATGCATTTTTCCAGGGCTTGTCAACTAGAGTAGGATGCAGCTGTCTTCCATCAAAGAGAATTTCAGGCACTTGAGGATAATAGAAAGAAAGAGACAAGAATAACTTTCAGAAAACACCAAATTGGAACATGATTAAGAAGAAAAAACTTCCATTCAGCTCATTGATTCCTCTCAATGGTTTCTTTCTGTTTTCATTTATATGCAGGAATACTATCTAGCGTAATAAGATTCATACCCTGCACAGTAGTAGCAGAAATTTTTAAAAGCACTGGCAGTGTGCAATTTTCAAATGTCTCCTCCCTAGACGCCACTTCACCTTAATAGTTTGATAATGTGGAAATCCCATAAGCGCAACACTTGTCATTTATTCTTTTGCGTTTCAAGATGTGTTTTGTGATTATGAGTCTACTCCAAGGCCCGTGGAGATCCTCTGTTGAACGCAGTGGACTTTAAATTGGACTCTCTCATTTGAAGAAGAAAAACGACCAAAGCTCCAGTTCATTTGAACCCATGTGGCTCAATGCTCTTTTCTGGATGGCAGCACAGTGGGGCTATAGCAATTTACCTAAGTAAAGCTGAGGGGCCTTGAACACCGTTGCTGAAGTATTCTTTGTCAGGCTCCGAGGGCTTCTCTTACATAGTCAAGAAGAGCACGTTCTGGCAGATGCTGTGGCAGCTGGCCAGCTGTAGCAACACAAAGATCACTACTAAACTAGCATCTTGTAAGTTTTCAGGCATTCCCTCTCCATGCACTGAGCAAGCCAAAGGGGCCTGGTTAAAAGCCTCACTTTTTGATGCATTTTTGACACCTTCTGCATATCTGTCTAGAGGACCTCATGTGTCTCTTGGACTCCTCCACTACAAGGCTTTCCTTCTTTAGCAGTTTTCATTGGAATAGCTCATAATCCTTTTCAACGGTATCGTCTCTTTCATCCAGGATCCTAAATACCGTGCTCTGTAGGATGGAGCTAAGCACTGATGCCATCTAAGCTTAAGTTTGTGGATCCCCCAAATATTAAAGGCTCTCATTTTGTTTTGCTTTTAATGAAGATGTGTGCAGCTATGCCACCTAAGAAATAAGGTAAATCACAGCCCCAGTTCTCCCTATTTGCTTTCGCAGGAACTCTCATAAGTTACTGTGAGCGCTTGGTACTGAAGTGTGGTGTATTTCCCTTTAGTGATGAAGCAGCAAAGCTGCTTGTGCCTGTACATCCTTCCCTTTGGATTTAGAAAGGATAATGCTTTCCTATTCAGGCGCCATAAATGAGATAACCTATCACCATCGGAAGGCAACGGAAAAGGAAGGAATGAAGGTCAACATAGATCTTCTGTGAGCTTGGCATTCCCTGGGCATTGGCAGTCCACTGTCCCCTGCTCGCTTTCCACAGGACGAAGAGCAGAAGCCTCATCTTATTCTGCATGTAGTTGTCAGTTGTAGCGCTTACCCCGAAGCTGTATGAGCAATGAACTCCTAATGGAGCCTGAAATGCTCAGCCATTGTAATGTGCAATAGAAAAGATGGATATGTCCTCCTCCCCGCTAAGGAGATAAATTCAACGGACACAGAAATTAAAACAGAAGGTTTTGGAGTGGGTAGAACAAGTGATACATTTTGCCACAAAGAAGATCAGCACGTATTGGCTGAACGTATTGCTCAAAAGGTTATGTTAAAGCGTATGACTGCTCATGCATGGGCACGTATGCTCCTGTGTTATTTCTGTATTGTTCTTGTCAGCTGCTTTTCTCACTGTGCACAGGCAAACAAGCGCTTCACCCCGCCTAATCTTGCGCAGTGGTCCCATATGAGTCCTTTCAGCACAGTAAAAGCTCTTGTGCAATAACCTCTGTCTGAACTGCATCTGGTGGGGCTAGGACTGACAGAAGATGGCATCAAAACCGATACGTGCTTTTCTTCTTCATAAAATCTGCATTTTCTCCATCTACTAGTCGTCACTGGGGTTTTTTATTCAGACATCAGTAAACTTCTCCTCAAGTGCCAGGCACCCAGAGAATAATGATGGGAGCTTATTGTGTGCTGCAAATGGCAGCATCCTGTTCATGGCTTGACTGTGAAGTCTATGGGAGATCTGATTTCGCTGTGCGCATTGGGAAAAACCTGGCAAGTATAGTTGGGCATTTGCAAAAATAGATTTCCCCACTCTGTGTGTGAAGTATCAGCCAGGAAAAACCACTACCTAGTTAATGTATATGTTTTATTCTTCCTGGAGCAAGTATCAATGTGGATCATCATTTGTTTATGCTGGACAATGAATTTACATAACTTTAATAGAGCTTTCTATTAGTTTCTGACAAATAACAAAATGCCAATATGTTCATCATTCCAAACCCATTAAAGCTGTCAGCTTTGCAAATAATTGATAAAATACTCTGATTCAGACTTGCACATTTTATCCCTTACCACAGCCGTTGCTTCATGTATGAGGCACGGCATTCTCACCAATTTCTCATCAGGGAGAAGTAATTGGCCAATTAAATCATAGGCCATGATATCGTGTAAAGTGGAGTTAAATCAGTGATAGTCTAGCTCTGAACAATTTGAATCTTAATGTAGGATAAATTAAGCTTTCTCCTTTGCAGTTGCCTTCCTATGGAGTCTTCTGGTTTGAATAATGAAAAACCTGAATTTGTCAGTCAAGTAGGGTTTTAGACCTGTTTACTCTCATGGATGTGTTGCAGGACTGGGCTCCACCTCTACATTTGTTACTGAAATGTCATTACTGGCTTGGTTGTTAAAATAATGCCTGCCTTATTTATGGCTGAATCCTGACATCTTGGTAGCAGAAAGAGTTTTGTCAGTACGAGGACTGCAGGATTTGATTTTGGAGCTTTCACAGATTACCTTCCCCCAGTAGTTTGGGCTTCTCAGCAGTAATAGTTGAACTAGTATTAGTATTCCAGTAGTGGCTAGAGGTTTTGAGCTGTACCAGAGCCGTGTTGCATCACAGACACTGTATAAACCCGTAGTGGGGAAAAGTCCCAGTCCTGCAGAGACTGCAGTATAAACAGGCAAGACGATGCGCAGCAAAAAGGAAATGCTATCTTTCTGTTTCAGATGCATATCACTATGCACGCGGGTAACAGAACAGTAACACTGTTTTCAGAAGTGTGGAGAAATAAAGCATTTTGCCACATATCGAAAAGAAAATCTCAGTCAGAGCTGGGAGAGAGCCTAGGTTTCTTGAGTACAAATACACTACTCTGACAAAAAGGCAATCCTAATTCTTTGTGGTTTCTAAATAAAATTTAAGCATACCTCTGATATGCTGGAAGCTAAGTAGCGTTCCTCTGGTAGATGAGACAAAGCATTGTGCTGAGTGGGTAAGGTGCAAAAAGTAAACAGCGATCATAAAAATAAATTAGCTTTTTTTTTTTCCTCTCTTAGTAATTTACAGATAGCAACACGGCTACAAATGTGAGAGTTGTTTCTATTTTGACACTGTGCACTACCTCATACTTGGAATATCTCTTTTTACCACTCAGAGTTAGCCTGGACGCTTGGATAAGTAGGAACAAAACAGGTGAAGTGTGTGTTTGAGTGCCTAGTGACAGAAGTTGTGTATGCGACCCAAATTTGGTGCTTACTCTGATCACTTCTGCATTCCTGTGCTGGCAGTGGCTGTTCCCTAACTCAGAACTGGGTGTTTTCTGGAAATATGCAACAAACTCCAATGCTGTTTTTCAAATTAAGCCTCTGCCCAAACATTTTTCCACACAGGGGCAGGGACTCTACCAGGGGCCTTACAGACACACAATTAAACCCATAAGTTCCCTTAAAAAATAAAACTCCTTTGTGTTTTTGAGCAAGCCGGAGTGCTGATTAAACATGGCTTATCTATTCCTAACCTATCCTTTGGGTACAAATCAGACAAATTTGCAGAAGCAGTGGTAGGACCATGAAAAGCCCTGCCTTGGGTTACATTCTCCCCTGAAACAGGGGAGCTTCCCTCAGCTTCCAGTAATGAAGAATTTGGGCTGATGTGTTTGGCAGTTGGTGGGGCAGATGAGGAGGGCAGGAATGCTGCTTCTGCTCCACTGGAAAGATTTCCTGATGACAAAAGCGAAATGTCAGCTTTGATTGTGGTAGGGCTTTTTGCAACCCAGCATGGAAAAATGAGTTGTCAAGCAATTCTTTCTGGTGCTCTGTGAACTTTTTGTAGGTGAATCACGTGCCTGTAAGTTGGGGAAGGAACAGACTTGGCCTTTCACACCACATCAGAAGAGGTTGATTGCTCTTTTGGAGGGAACGTGCCCAGACACCATCAGGGGATAAGTAGTAACCAGCTGGTGAAAGGTATTTAGAACAGAGACACATTTGGAGATTAAGTTTTGACTGCTGCACTGATGGCCTTCAGCCTCGTTGCCTTAATGGGGCAGACTTGGCAGCGCCGAGGAGTGGGAACACCTGTCTGTTGGCGTCCCCAGCTCTGGCTGGAACACTGTATCTTTGAGATGCTGGACATCTGCTGCTAGACATGGCTTTTGTGAGCACTTGCATACATTTTCTAATAGTTGCATATGAGATAGACATAAAATTCAGCTGGGGAAAGGTGTCAGGAAGCAAAAACTGAAGGTGATCACCTTTGCTTCTGGAGTGATCAGTGAGGTTATTTAGAAAGAGCTGCCGAGCGGCAGCGAAATGGGTCTCAGCTGTGATGCACACTAGGCTTGTGCAGAATCTGGAAACAAGATGCAAAAAGCACCTGCATTTAATCAGTCTGGGGAGAGTTGACTGTGAGCTTTGTCAGTACTTCTGATCAATTGCTGGTGCCTAACAACACCCAGGGAGGCACTGGGAGTTGTTATGTCACCGGCAAGATATAATGGTGTTATTAATTTAATGCTCTTTAGATTGTTTAATTTGGAAATATGGTTTTAATCAAATGTCAAACTCACTGTCCAAGTTCCTAAATTAAACATGAATTACTTGGGAGCTTTTCCAATACCACTGTTTGTTACATCAACCCCACTGTCACTTTTATTGGTTGTAGAAGAAACCATTTTGCAACAAGCTAATTTGGCCCTTGCTACAGGAGCCGAAATAGCTGTCTTGAGACATTCTGAGCCCACTTTCTGTAAGAACCTGCAATTTTTAATAACATCATCAAAGTCATTTTGATGGAGGCTGAGCAGGAGTAGAATAAAAACCAACAAAAGAAGGGTAATTCCCATTCTCATTATGGCATTCATTTGGTCTCAGTATCTTGCTAGTTGTCTGCTTAATTACTGTCATCTCCTCGATCCTCCTAAGGGTATTCACGTTTGTCTGCTTTTATAACAAATGAGTCGTATAGGTTGGGTGTCTTCATTGGATAAAAGCTTGTACAAAGATCTAAATTGAGAACACTAGGGCTTTGTTTCGTTAGTTAAAATCATGCTGTGGGATTCAACTCTGTAAGCACGGTGCTATCTAAAGTTGCTTTCTGAAAAAGGGAAAGACCAGATTTAGAATGTAAATCTGCATTTTTTTTGTTAAAAGGTGAAGCTCTGGAGCAACTTTTGTATTTGATCTGTACTGAAGTTTTTGGTATAGTGTATGTGTCGGAGTGCTACATCACTGCAGTCCAGTACCTTGTTAACAACAGGGCTTGTGTGAGTTTTTCGCTGCTGAAAAACTTGTCCCTCTTCTGTGTGTGAACGGTTCACAACTGAAATACAATACACAACTGAAATACAATACACAACTGAAATACAATACACAACTGAAATACAATACGCTAGAAGCTCCTTGGTTAAACAAGGAGCTTCTAGCGGAGATCAGGCAGAAGAGAAAGGTGCATGGCATGT
>Ga0181612_179490_pt1 | contig 10437 bp, 6 predicted proteins | sample HoacroProtozoa21_FD_119630 | JGI IMG/M metagenome (GOLD analysis project Ga0181612, IMG submission 119630) | Hoatzin crop microbial communities from Cojedes, Venezuel. Combined Assembly of Gp0051906, Gp0051904, Gp0051908 | reverse complement strand
GATCCTGCCCTTGGCCTTGTTGAACTTCATGAGGTTCACACGGGCCCACCTTTCCAGCTTGTCCAGGTCCCAGTTTCTATTCCAGTTGTCTTTTACCAATTTCCCCTGTATCTGAGGAAAAATTACTATCAGTCTGTCCCTTTTGGGCAGGATTGCATGAACGGTAGGTTTATTTGCATTTAGCATTTCAGTGTCAGCAGGAAATGTTTTTGCATTAAGCATTTGACCATTTGACCAGCAGATATTTCTGCCATCATTTAAAAGGAGGTGAACATCATTAAAAACCCCTCCCAGATTAAAATGGGCAATAAATATAGGTAAGAGTTTGCACAGATGAAACAGGCTGCCCAGTGCACATGTACTCAGCTGGGTGCCCTTGTCACAGGTACTGGTTTTGTATCTGGTTCCCCAGCGTGCTGTGGAATTTGAATTCTTCCCTTCACACAGCATGGACAAGCTCTCACACTCATTTTACTTCAGGCTCTTTTGCAAAGGCAAATGGCACTGCTGGAAACTAATCAACGTAATTTTTTACTCTTCACAGAGGTCTATTAGCAATCATTGCTGCAATCTTGGGCTGTAAATGGGGACAAGCATATGCCTAAATTCAAACCCAGAAATGTTTTGTATTTTCTATAAAATATTATTGCCTTGGCTTGTCTCTGGCCAGCCTCTTTTGAGGCTTTTTGTGTTTTGGCTTTTTCCCTAGACGCTGTGGCTGGCTGTCAGATAGGGAGATGCTGCTGAGGATATTGAAAAAGCTCAAATGATAATGAATAGAAAAAAGCTAACTCTAATGTCACTGCTATCGTAGAAGCCTTGCACGACCTCTTCCTATATATGTGTACAGGAACAGAGTACAAATATTAGTTGTATTAAATGAGACACAGACACTTAGTTTTTATGCTGCCTGCCAGTGGAGAAGAAAATAATCGCTTTCACCATGCAAAGACAGGCGCAGCTTTCATGGTGTAAAATCCCAACAGAGACAAAGTGCTTCAGATTTATCATGGCTAAGCTAAGCAAAGCTGTCCTTAGGGCAGACTTCATCTAGTTCTATTTCTGTACAAATTTTGTTGGCCCAAAGTTTACAGCCAAAGAACTAGTTAAAGACAAGCAAGTAACTTCTTTATAGTGTAAGAGTCCAAGCTCAGTGATTTGCCAAATCCCATGAAGGAACCCTGTGGAGTAGGGGTGTATGGTGCTACATTCCCAGGCGACTGTAGGAACCACTGATCAACTTTCCTTTTCCTGTTGAGAGCAGTTAGCTTAACTGATAAATGCAAGTTTGGCTAAACGTTTCTCTGGGACTCAAATGGAAGCCATTTGATTTCCATCCCTTGCCCTGGCTTCTCTGAGAGCCTGGAGATGAAGGCTGTGGTTTCTTTTACATATGCAGTCAAACTGCTTCACTGTGCCCATTTGGATAGATTTTAAGCCTAACATGAGTGTGAAAATTTAAATTCTCATGTATTACAAGAGCTTGCCCATTTTTCAGAATAAAAATTATAAGGATCATTAATTTGTGCATATGTAAATTAGGAACTGGAGAGGGTTTCCTGATAACCAGTGGTAGCATGTGATAGACTCCATTGCAGTCATGCCAAGGATGAAATGTGTTGATTGCCTCCAGGGTTAAGCCTGCAGCTTTCATGCAGCGCAAAAGCAACTTGTTCTGCTCACCATGTGGCACTGGAGCACAGGCAGGAAAGGTCACACGAGCAATCAAGATCAGCATATCCCTACTCAGGTAGGGACCTCCTGCGGCTGCAGGATTAGCTGCAGAGTCTGAGCTGACTTCGAATACATGTTTGCTTTTAAATGTCCTGAGTCTGTTACAGGCATTTTTTGATTCACTAATCTGTGTCTGTATTTACCATGAACTTGGACAATGCATGTTGTTTCTTGCCGTTTGCCTGGTTTTCGTTCTTGCTGGGTTTTTGAAAAATGAAAACAGGAGGAATTAAAAGGGTAGATTATTTTGATAATGTGTCTCCTTGCAGGAGTGAGGCATAATCTGACAGGCTTGCTTTGAGAGCTTTGCTGGTGGTGTGACTTTAAGAAGGATACCACAAGAAAACCAATGGTAAGCATCTGCAATTATCAGATAATTAAAAAAAAAAGAGTGAAATTTTCTATTGGAGTTTTAGAGGCATGAATTTGGTTGGGGTTAAGAGGAGCTGTACATCTGACCCCCTTGCATCATATCTAGAATTTTGGTACAGAAATTTCAAGTTGAAACTTAAAGGCCGGACAAAATTTACTCTCGCCTTGTCTCTTTACCGTTCCCACAACATTTGGGTAAGCAGTAAAGTGCATTTGCTTCAGGAGCCCCCCTCACCCTCTCAGCAGCTGCCCTGCCCAGCACTGGAACAAGGGGCAGCAGTGCGTACATGTGCCGTCTCCAAGGCTGATATCTGTCAGGGAGAAGCCACTGACCTCCTTGTTTCCTTCGCCCTGGAGATCCTTGCACTCTCATTGCTGAATCTCCCCGGGGAGGTGGGGGTGCTGATGCCTGCCCTGGGAGGAGGACAGTGTTTAATCTTATCATCTGTCTCATCTGACATCCCTGCCGGTGCTGGAGAGGAGCTCTGGGGGCAACCCCCAGACAGCAGTGCAAGAGATGTCCCTTCCAGAGCATCCTCTAAATGCATCCTCAACATTTTCATTAAAAAGAGACACTCCTGCTGGACAATTACAGATTGTGACTCTTGCATTTTTCCACAGGCAGAGACCTTGTGTAAAAACTGACTGACATTTAAAAATGCCAGCAATCTTATTAATTCTTCCGTTCAAGAAGTGTTTCTTGGGGCTTTGTATGTGGAATGCCAGTCAGAGGACAGAAGGGTGATGCAGGCACACTGGCAGAACCAAGCTCCTTACACAAATACTGGATTCCTATAAGTCTTACTTCTTAAAAATCTTGTTTACTGTGTAACTTCTGGCTAACTGGGAAATGCACCTGTGAAGGTTAAGGCACCTAGTGCCCCCGAGTCACAGCTGTGTGAATACAAGCTCTTTTGTGCTCTGTCCCACAACTGACCTCTTTCCGCCTCGAGAAGAGCCCCTTCTGCAGGAATTAAAGGCTGTTCTGTCTTCCTGCTAGCACAGAGATGTGCTGCTGCTCTTCCTCGTAAGCAGAGTGCACTAATGCAGATTACTGTCCACCAGTAATTCGAATGGCATTGCTGATGTACTGCCCTTATTCCAGGATCACAAGTTGAATCCAAACCAGAGGACGGTATGTGCCAGGGCTTTTCTCTACTGGAGGACTGAAAGGCCAAGCACATTTAAATGTCTGTTTCTTCTTCTCACTTCCCAGTTTGTGGTAACTGACACTCAGAGTAGCTGCAGCGCTTGTCTGAGGAGATCTGGGTTCAGTTAAGCATCTGCTGGAAAAAAATGCAACCTTTCCCCTGCCTTTATTATTAGCCATGTGCTGAGTTGCAGATCTTTCCTCTGCGGTGGAGGTGAAGGGAGGTAGTTTCCAGTGGGTGAACTGTTCTGTGAGCTGCCTTTGTAGCGCTCACAGCACCTTTACTGAGAGGTGCCGAGCAGAATTTGGTCAATGCAGTTCAGAGGATGCAGCACGTTCCCCTGCTAACGGCTGCTGCAACAGATAACTGCGGCGTGTGCTGCTGCCAGCTCGTTGTTACTCCGCTACCTCGAGGAGAGCTTGGTGCTGGGGCGGTGATTCACTCCAGTTAAAGTGACTGGGATCATGCATGTTTGCTCTGTGACAAATGTATGTATATTTTGATGTCAAATTTGTTATTCTATATTGAAAATCATTCTCAGGGGTTGGTAAGTATATTGTTTTGTTGGATGTAAATCTAGCCATGTGCTGCACTTATAGAATCAGAGCCAAGGTTACTTCACTTCTAAATCTCCAGTGACCATCCAGTAAATAACAGATCTTGAACTCCCGAGTCTATTGGCAGAAAATACAACTGTAGATCACTCTTGAAGGAATGAGTCATTGCAGTAAGGTTAGGAGAGAAGGGAGTGAAGAGGTTTCTCTAATCGGTTGATTTGGTTTATTAATGCAACAGCTACTACTGCATTAGCAGTTATATTTGTAGCGAATGAAAAAATCAGATGACTTCCAGTTCCTGCCATTGCATGAAGCTGCTTTTTTTTGAAAATGGGAGGGGTATATGAAATTATCTCAGGGTAAGAGGTTATGCGTGCATTAAGGTGACAGCCAGCCTCATATGGGCTGAGCCATCTGTAAGCCATGGGTGCCAGTCACAAATTGTGAAGACACTGTCTGCAGGTCAGTGCAAGGTCTTAAATCCTGCTTTTGAGAGCTTTTGTTCTTTGACCTGATTCACTGCAGGGGAATGAGTTTCAATTTGGAATAAATTTTGACCCAAATAATTGAAAGTTAATCTCACTTTATGTTACATAATGCTTTATGATAATACAATTGTAACATGTTTAGTGTGGGGCATAGAGGGCAACAGTCTACAGAAGCTGACATTTTGCATATAAGAAACAAAGAGAGGTCCTGAGTTTATCTATTCAAACTGATAGCAGCAGTTGAGAAGATCAGCCTTTTTAATAATGACTTCCCCTCTTTTATGTATTTTTGGGGGTGGTCTCTTCTAGGTATTCATTTGTGACACTCACCAATTACATTATGTGCAGTATGGTATGTATGAACTGAATCGTTTACTAGGTCAAGCAAATGCAGAAGAGATCGAATCAAACAGGGTGAAAAAAATGAACTATAACAGAATAAGTGTATAGCAGGTCAAGTGCTGCTTGAATACAGCAATGTATTGGTGTGAGTTGCTAGACACAAAATACTTTCCTTCTTGGGGAGTTATCAGAAAATACACACTCAGTCAACCAGAAAACTGTGAAATTATGTAATAAAATTAATCCTCAGCTGTGGACAACATTTTGCATCTAGATTTTCATCCCAGCAAATATAAATTTCTCCCTGGATTCTTTTGCCCTGATTTTAACATTTGCTCTGTTGTACTGAATATAGTTTTATACCCAATCCATGTTTTCTTAATAAGTGTCAAGTTAGCATAAAGAAATAAGGAAGCCATGTTTTCAAGTAGGATTTAAAACCACAGTATTTGAGTTCAGATATATTTTCAGCTGTAAGCCAAATCATTTCATTACATATCCTTATAAATCTGATCTTTGCTTTCTTTTACTCATCGGCCCAATCTCGTGTTTTCCACTAGGCTACTTATGTCGTGGAGGGAGCACCTCCATGGGTAAGAAATAGGAGGAGGGTTGCAGCTTGCTGCTCAGTGGGTGATACTTGTTCTCTGTGCCCAGAGTGCAGAATGTATGAGGCTTCTCAAGCCATGCAGGCTAGAGCCTTTCAGCCCCTCATGAGAGCAGGGCCCCTAAGGCTTGGGTGAAGACAACAGCTGTCAGAAAGCTTGCTACTGATCCTCTGGGATCTGTGGGTCTTCTCTGTAGTGCTGAGAATGGAAGGCAGTGTCCCTTTGCTGTAGTGGGCTTAGTGTACTGCTTACCCTGTGGCTCATTGCTTTGAAAGACGGACCTCTTCTAGCTCGCCATTCCCTTGTGCTTGTCAAAACTGCTGTCTGCAGGCTGGTTTGGTTGCTGTTGTAGCTTTGGAAATCGACCTGAATGTTATGGGATAGGCTTATAGCTGTTCACGCTTATAAGCTGCACAAGAGAAGATAATGTGAGTACCAACACAAGCCTGCAGAGAAACAGATAAGGAGCTCTTGGAATCTTGGAAACTGATCGTTCAATGTATATTCATTTGCTCCTCTGCAGCTGTGCCCATTCCTTGCCCAAGAAGATAAATACATTAGTTCCTCGCTCCCCTACCAAGGTGTGCTAAAGAAGTATCTTCTCTAACTCCAGTCATATTGGAAGTTCAAACTTTTCAAAGAAGTTGACATTGCTTTGCCAAGCTCTGTCAGCCAGTCTCCATCTTCTGCTTCCACGTTAGCCGCGGCATCTTTTACTCCTGCCACACCTTTCACCAATGGAATGAACAATTCAATGAACTGCTCTGTTCTTACTCTTGCCTCCACATCCCGCTGTCTTGGCCTCCCCAGGCCACCACCTTTAGCACAGCAGCTTCTTGCTCCCTTTGGCAGCACAGGTATGTCCAAAGTAGAAGGGAGTTTCCTTTAACTGCAGCTTGTTCTTCTGCACTGTATTCCTCATACATAGCCAGAGCAATTGCAGTAACCAGCACGTGGAGGGACCTCGCTTCCCCACTGATGGGAAGTGGCTCTTCTGATGTCTTGCCCCTTCCTGGATCAGAGCACTTTCTCGTTAAGCAGCGGTCACCCACTCAATGAACTGCTTGGCTTCTCTTCCCGTGCTCGTGTATGCTGGATCCCAAGGGGCACCCTTCCATTTGGTGCTAGCAGGACCGAAGGACTGGCAGCTGCCAGCCCCATTAACACCTCTCACAGCCCCCTTCTGAGTTGGGGTGACCTGTGTGCATGGCCGGATTCAGAACTCCAGCAGCAGGAGTTGAAGACATCAGTGCTGCCTCTGTTCAGATGCTGGGGCAGGCAGTATTAAATGTTCATATTCTCTGTCGCAGCTCAAATGGCTCCTCTTAAATATTCTTCTTTGAACTCCCCTCTGCTTCATTTTCCCTGGGTGAAACCATCACTGTGTTTCAGTCCATGTCAAAACACCCCTTGAACGAACAGAATTAGGACAGAATGGGGAGGGCATGGGGAGTGGTTTGGGACTGAAATCGTCGATGCTCTTTGAAAGCTGAGTTATTTCCACGAAGATGCCTTAGGAGTGCAAAATGTTATTAGAATATGCATTATTATTTTGATTTTCACCTGTCAGTACTGACATCAGTGACAGGAAAGGGCACTACACTGGAAATATGATCTGCTCGCTTTTCCCCGACATGATGCAGCGCAGAGACAGGTGATTGTTACACTCTGCTTTTACTTGGTAGCTCAGTCCCAAAGGGTATTGTGTTGCTGGATGACATTGTGCTGGAGTCTCTGTGCTTGATTTTATTTTGAGTAAGTCATACCTCTTTATACATAGATAATGAAGCCACTGTGCACCTGGTACAGGCTGCACAGTATTATTTAAAACACGAGTGTCTGAGCATGCCTGAAAGTGAAGTTCTCTCATAAGTATAAGCTGCAAACCCTTATTCAATATTAAATCAAATCAATGTTAATTTGTTAACTAATTAGCATTTCAGGCTTTTTTTCAGCAGTGTGGTGATTTTGTATATAATGGTATGTGATTGTACTGAAGTACATAATTATGGAGCTGAATACATTGTCTCCTGCTGACATGTTGCAAAAGGAGTTTCTTGCAGCAAAGGATGCTCGCTACATCTGAATTAAAATAAAGATACACATCCGAGTCCCATGCATCTGACCCACAGCTGAATGAAACTGATGTGATGTCAGAAGCTAGGGGCCTTGTTGAAGAACTGGGCTGAATATTGACTGAATTTACTCATTCATATTTCTACTTTATTTTAATGAGGAAATGGCAGGATATCCTTTGGTGTGAGAGAGATGATAAGACAGGTATTTTGAGTGGGGAATATGCATCAAAGCAAGCCAAGTGGTTTAAGGAGATTTTTTTCTTAAAACTCTGAAGTCTGATGCTGGAGTACAGGAACTGTAGGTGCTTGCTCAGCTCAGTGTTCATTGTCACCCAGAATCCTCTCCTTGGCAGCGGCCAGCACCAGGCAGCTGGAAATGGTGTAAGAGATTCCATCAGTTCTATAACAGCTGCCTCTTTTACAGCAAAACTGATAGAAGTCTCCTTTACATCTGCCTATAATTACCTAGCAACAAGCATTTTAATTTAGATACCACCACCCATACTCTAGTTTTCTTTTAAAAAAAAATTTAATAATAATTATATCCTTCGTGATCTATGTGTTGTCTTTGAAAACACTGAGTTTTTATAAGTAACGTGGCTAAGATAAAGCCTCTTTCTTACCATAATGCAGAACACACAATCTGCACCAACAGGCTGAACATTGCACCTGTCTAATATAAACATATGATATAGTAATGCAGCCTCACTTATGTGTACAGTCAGTAACCTTGTATAAGAAAACCAACATATAAATTGTAAAAGGTTTCTGCAGAACTGAAGGTGAGCATGTGCATATAGTTCCCTATAAGATCCCTGAGTCAATCAACAAAATTTCATGTCCCCAGATAACCTTTGTCCAGGTGAGTTACTGCTCAGCTACTCACAGGAGTCAAAATAGGATCATTTGTTGTGCTGAGGACTTACTGGTCTCCTCCTGCTGATCTTGCCTTGATGGAGGTGAGTGTGGGACCGTCAGAAACTGTTTTGGGTGTTTGTCCTTTTGGATTGACAGGCTATTCTTGCACCAGATTGACTCAGACGGAATTGCACAGAACCATGATTCCCATCCTTCTTCATTATTTGAAGAATTAAACACTGAAAAGTGTTGGAATTTAAATGCTCCAGCTGTCTGGGTTAGACTCTGAATGAGTTGACTGACAAGTCATAGCTGTTGTTTTGGCGCTTTTTGTAGACTGTTTTGCTGGGTTCTACTTCCTTCCTAGATCTGACTCATCTAAGGGTGGCTGCAGTCAGAAAGGCTGGAGAATTTTTGTCTTGTGTTGTAAGAAAATGAGGCATGTTGGGTCTCTCTATCTGTATGCATGATCTATTGGTCTTTGAAAACTGTTGAAGCCCTCAACTAATTTCAACCAAATCTGACAGACCGTTGAGTTCTCTCAGATCTCACACAAGGAGATTGCCTCTGAGGAAAACACAGCGGTATGGGCTCATTGCTTTGGTAGATGCCAAAGGTCTGTAGGTAACGTTGCATTGATTCTCCAACCCTCAGAAATGCAGTTGTAGTCTGAGATTCCAAAGGTCTTGACTGACTTATCTGAGAGGTGCTGGAAGTCATATGGCTGGGTATTCGTTTTCTCCAAGTCTTGCGTGTGGAATTTGGTTGCCTACAGAATCAAACAAAGCAATAATGTCAGTACAGCCACCTTGTTTACTTCTGTGCCTCAGTCCAGCAAGTCATGTAGCTTCACATGGTTCAGCTGTAGTCACCAAATCTAGTAACACCAAACCTATAGTAAGATAAAGACCGAAACTTATTTATGTATTAAACCTGCCCCTCCCCTAAATCAGTCCATGAGATATCTACATTAAAATTTAATGAAATTAAATTGTTGATTTTTATTTCAAAGGTGCAGGAGATCTAACAAAGGGCTAAAAATATGAGCTTAGGTTCAGTGTGCCTTGCACTCTTTGTGAGTCTCAGCCCACTATTACTGAACTCTCCTGCTAGTTCTGGACATCTGCATTACTGGAGGAGAATTGGCCCTGATTTTCAGCTTTTACCATAACTTTCTTACATTTATATGTTAAAGGCATTTAAAAGGTTTAACATTTCTCCCAGTTACATTCTGTGTTTGCTTGTACACAGTGCTACCTTTGTGCAAATACCCAAACGTGCCAATATTTTCAATGCAAACAGCAGAAAGTTGAACTATTTAAAAAAATACAATTGAGCCCAAGAACCACGCTAATTATATCCTTGGTTATTTTCACACAGAGAAATATTTCAGTCTACAGTCTATGTTTATATGCAAAAGATGTTTCTTCTTGTCTGAACTAGCAAATATACCTCAGGGAGCTTTATTTTTGGTTACGCGTTTAATGCAGAACATTATTTGCATCACAGAAAGATCACATCTTCCCCTTGCCCATTTCAGCTTTTCCATACCAAACCTCAGGCTTTCCTATTATTTGTAAAATTACTTTTTGTTTCCAGTTGGGATCAGATTTAGAAATGGAAAGATCAGGGCATATTAGAATTTGTAACTAGGAGAGAATTCTGCTCCAAGTGCAGAATGCTAAACTGTGGGGGGGAAGAGGGGATGCATGAGACAAAAAAAAAGGGTTTGGAACAGGTTTTTTGGATATCAGGTTGCTATTACCCTGCAAAAGAGCAAAAGATGAGGATAGGAAGAGTAAGGTGTAAAAGCAGGGAAATGGAAGTATTTTCTTAAATGGTGCAGATAATGATTTTGTACTTCCTAAATTTTGAGGTAAGTGATCTTGCCTATTTGAGAAGAAAGCTGGCACTGGCTTATCAATCAATTAGAAACCCTCAGGACATGTATCAGGGAGAAGGTGCAGAGAAAATGTTCATTTTTAGATATTCATGGAGAAATTCTAATAATGTTCCAGTTTCTGCAGCCAACACTGATCTGCTTAACCATTTCCCTGTCATCTCCCTGTTTGCAATGAATTTATAAATGATTTTTTAATTGGATTCTACTGTTATTAGCACTTTTTTTTTTTTTAATTCTAGGCAAATATCACAAAACAACTGACAACTTTACAGATAAGGTCTGCTCTACTTTCTAGCAGCAGCCGCAATATCAAAGGGGTTAATTTAGATCATGGAGGTTTCATCTT
>Ga0181612_160634_pt1 | contig 10437 bp, 9 predicted proteins | sample HoacroProtozoa21_FD_119630 | JGI IMG/M metagenome (GOLD analysis project Ga0181612, IMG submission 119630) | Hoatzin crop microbial communities from Cojedes, Venezuel. Combined Assembly of Gp0051906, Gp0051904, Gp0051908 | reverse complement strand
TTACCTTTCCTAACCTGATACCTGGCTGCTCAGACAATTTTTCTGTATTCTTCCCAGGCTACCTGTCCTTGCTTCCACCCTCTGCTGGCTTCCTTTTTGTGCCTGAGCTTGTGCAGGAGCAACTTGTTCACCCATGCAGGCCTCCTGGCATTTTTGCCTGACTTCCTGTTTGATGGGATGCATTGCTACTGAGCTTGGAGGAGGGGATCCCTGAATATTAACCACTTTTCTCGGGCCCCTCTTCCCTCCAGAGCTTCATCCCATGGTACTTTACCAAGCAGATCCCTGCAGAGGCCAAAGTCTGCTCTCCTGAACTCCAGGGTAGTGAGCTTGCTGTGCACTCTCCTCGCTGCCCTAAGGATCTTTAACTCCACCATTTCGTGGTCACTGCAGCCACGGCTGCCCTTGACCTTTACATTCCCCATTAGCCCCTCCTTGTTGATGAGGACAAGGTCCAGCATAACACCTCTCATCGTGGTGATCTCCCCTATCACTTGGAGGAGGAAGTCATCACCAATGCATTCCCGGAACCTCCTGCAATACATATTTTAGTTGTTCTCAATTGAGCCCATAAGTCCTCTTTGTCAGTTTGTTCAGTATGTCAGATGCAAAAGTGTTATTTTTCTGTTTGGAATTATTATTGAGTTCTATGTTTGATAATCAGCAAGAAATAAGATCAAATGAATAGGAAACTTCAGAAGTATATAAAAGTCTCTCAACTGACTGAGTTAAACAAGGTTTGTGCAGTGGTTTTGTGTGAACAGTACTGTGAAGGAGTCGAGGAATATTCGGAATATGGTCCTCCACAGAACAGAGCACAAGTAATAATGAGTCAGCCAATCCAAACAGGAACTTCTGAAGCTAATCTAAATGCTACTCAAAGACAGCCTTGTTTCTTTATAATTATGTAAATCTGTGTCTTTACTAATCTGCAAAAATTTTGTTCCCTGTTTTCCACTTAATAAAAATAAAGCAAAACTCACCACTTTTTGTTTGTTAGTTTTCACTTTAACTCAGCTTGAATTACTGTGGTTTTTTAAAGTTAACTAATAGCTGATGAAGGGGATTTTAAGAAGTAATTTATTGGGACAATCAAGCAGGACCCCAACTCCTACATACTCTTTAAATTCCTGAGGATTTAGAAGATAAAGTGGGTATGTTTTCACATAAGCTATTCAGGCCTGTTTGAAAGTCTAAGAATAAGAAGAGATGTATTCTGAAGAAACAGCTAAACAAGGAAAGCTCTCTGACAGCACAATTGGGGAGCATACCTGAACATTTCTAAGAATTCTTAAAGTCTGTATGACTGTTCTTTTTGGAAGTGAAATACCTGATTACACACAGAACATAAGGTAGGGTTAAAGCTCAAAATATCATCTAGTCTGTCTTCACAAGGTGTGTTTATTCTTAAAACATTCCTGATTGATATTGTTCAATACATCCTTAATAACATTCAGGAAGTGAGGAACCTTAGTTCAGTAACCTTTTCAGATCAACCTAGGTTTTAGACCTCTACCTCTTTGTTTAAAACATTTTAAAAGTACTAGCGTGTTTGAGATTCCGGAACAGGTTGTCCAGAGAAGTTGTGGCTTCCCCCTCCCTGGAAGTGTTCAAGGTCAGGTTGGATGGAGCTCTGAGCAACCTGGTCTAGTGGAAGATGTCCCTGCTCATGGCAGGGGTGTTGGAATTAGATGATCTTTGAGGTCCCGTCCAACCCTTACCATTCTGTGATTCTATGCTTCTATGTCAGGAAGAGAACACGAGAATTAAAATATTTTTCTAATAAATGCAGGCCTTCCTATAGGAAAATTAATCTTTCTTCACATTTCCCTCACCTCCCCCCCAATATTCCCTTACCACTAGCATGTAGGACAGAAGTGACACTGTTTAGTCCTATCAACAGACTAGAATTTTGAGCATGCAAAACTTCATTTGTTCAGGGAAGTGTCATGATCAAAACAAAAGCCTCCCAAGGTAGGGGTTTCAAGAACCATACTCTTGGATTTAGGATTCTGAATTTACCTATGGGGACACTGGAGTATTCCTTAATTTTGATCCCCCCATACACCTCTGAGCATGAGGGGTATTGAGATCTGCCAAACCAGGGAGGCATCCAGTTGTCCTGGCTGACACAATCAGACCACTGTGTGCAGATGGTGCAGAATATGCTGCAATGAACCATTAACTGTAGCTTACCTCTATGGCTAGGCAATACAGATATTTTATTCTTCCTGTTCCTATGCTCTTCTCCTGAAATTGAGATTTCATTGTTAAATTAGTACATTTACTAAGTAGTATAAAATAATCAGGCATTCAAACAAAACATAGGGCAAAGGCATGCCAAGTTTATAAAAGTTTCCTTTCTTCCAGTAAACATGTTGGTTTCCTGCCAAAGAATTAAAAGTCATCTTCTCAGGAGAGCAAAGAAAAAAATATCTTCCTCTAGGCTTTTTACTTGTCAGAGGAAAGCCTGGAAATATACAGCTTCATAGCTCACTGCTGCTAACACTGAAGTTACCATCTCTGAAACACCATCAACAGGAAGAGTAAGAGATCACAGACTGCACAAATAAATATAGTAATATATCCTGCATTTTCTTGATAGGTGTGTATTTCTCTTAAAAACAAGGGTTTTTATCTCTGTGAACTTCTGTGTTGGTAGCCAGAAGAAAAGCCAAGATGCTCTGATATATTGAGTACAGAAAGGAAACATTCAGTTGTCTTCGAGAAGTCTGCAGCCTCTGAGCCCTGCCACCTCAAGAAACTGATCTATGTCATTACCAATGTGCTATCACTCTATACAAGTCTTATTAGAAATGTACTTTGAGACTGCTTTCTTAAAATCCACAATGGCAAAGAAAGACTCACACATGCTATCTAATATATCATTTGTCTTTCATTCATATGACTATTAATTACACTTAATGACCAAATTTATTAGTCACTTTTTAGAAAGCAGACAGTTTGAAAAAAGCACAAGTCTTACATCATTAGTAATGCTGACAGCTCCTCTTATTGCAGCACATATTTTGTTATGCTGGCTGTATCTTTAAAGCACTACTCCAAGAATGAATGTATTTCACAAAATCTTAATTTTCATACTTTTTGCAGAAATCACATTCTAATGCTACATTTATAGAAAGGAAAGAAAAACCCCAAACAAATCCAAAAAAATCCAAAAAAACCCAAACTTGAAAATACTATCCAATTACTTAGAGATTCAGAAACCAAGTGAATAGAGATTTTTAGGATCTAATTCAAGGTTTCAAATGCTTGAAATGGTGGGAATGTGCAATTGTGTTAATCTAGTTTAGCCCACAACATGACTAGCTTCTGTATACTCAAGTGAAACCTAAAAAATAAATCACTGTCTCACACCAGGAATGAGTTCTTCCTTGAAACAGTTTAACATGTCTTTTTCTGACATGTTTAATTACTGAAATATTTTGCCACTATGTCCCTAGAATCAACAGTGGTTTTTGCACAAGTTCTCCCAAAAAACATAGTTTATCATAGCTTAGTTTTCAGCAGTGACTTCATTCTTATTAGTCTGAGTAAGTTTCATTAAATCAATTGACTTCGCTGGAATCACTCACAGTAGTTAATGTTTGCAGCATTGCAAGAATTAGCTGCACTGAAAGACTTGAGAACAACACAACTATTTCTGCCTACAGTGAATAAACTTGTGAGCTATTTGATTTACGATGCACAAATCCAAACAATCAGCTGAAAAGATATAATTCAATAGCTTTTATAATGACAGTCCATACACATAAAGAATATCAAGATTGATATTTTCTGAGCTTTTCTAAATAAAGTAGTAAGTGTATTTGTAATATTTTCTAATCTTAAAAAAAATGTATCAACTAAGCAGATACATTTCTACCCAGATCCATTACTTACAAGCATGAATGATAGCCTTGTGTTTGTGACCCTGTCATAGAAATCCTTCCTATCTGTACTCTATTTCAGACTACTCCTGTGACCCTAGGCAAATGGCTTGATTTCCTCAGGCCCCAGTTTCCTGTCCTGAAATCCTGCCCACATGCAAAATGTAATTGGCTTCTGTAAGAATTTTGCTGGGTTTGGATAACTTGAAAATAGCGCAACAGCAACATAACACAGCAGCTCAAACTCTACATACACAAGTGGATTTTTAAGAGGTCTAAGAAGTTGGTAGTTAAAGCATAATAAATCATCATAAATAATATAATAAAAGACATTTACAGGCACTAAGCCCTGTCTACTCAAGTTTTGCCTCAGCTATTTTTTGAGAAAACAAACTTGACATCATTTTCTTAAATTATCTTTTCATTATGTGGATAAATTTACTAACATTTGGGGCACACATTGTGTTCCAGTATGAAGCAGGAAAGAAAACTACAGAAGTGTAAGCACCTTCACAGATAAGAAGCCAACTTCTCTAAATAGATTTTCTTTCAGGGTTTAATTTTAGGCACCATAAATCCAAGCTTCAGATTTTCCATCAAAACTCACAACTTGGACATATTATTTGAGCATGTGGTTTTAAACACAATATTGACATCACTGCCACGGGGTGAGTCAAACTGTGACACAGTCCAAAGTGGTCTGTCTTCCATGAGAACTAATGGGAGACAATCAACCAAAATTCAGAAAACCCCACCTCTGATTCTTCATCAGAGAAATATCCTTGGCAATAATCAGTTTCTAAAGAATTACCATCCCAACTTGGTAACAATACCCCTGCCATCTGCTGCTTTTATTTCAAAGGACCTGTGAGTGCCCTCAGTAGGAAATCACCTTTCTTTGTCTGCTAATACTGTTTTATCTGCTCGGTATGTCCCTTTATGTCTCCTTTTTCTTGTATGACTAATTTATGATCTATGTCCTTCTTGGGCAGCACCAGCCTCATTAAAACTGACTCCTGTTGCCTTGGCTGAGTGTGGCTTCAATGGGAAAGCAACACCTGAGTGCACTGGTTGACCTGAAACTTACTCTTCAACTCCAGCCCAATCAGCTGTCAGATTTCTATCAAAAAGGAGGCACAACGTAAGAAGGGAAAGCTCTATCTACACTACTTAATTAGATATGTTTTAATAAAGACATGACCTACTGTCTCTCTTCCCACCTGCAAGCACTATAATTAAAGTTTCTCTAACAGAACAGTAAGGTATTTTTATTCTCTCGCCATTTTTAAAAATGTAATACAATTCTGCAGGAACTTGAGAAGTAAAAAATGAAAATCTGTCAACCCTAATACTTACTATGAAAAATCTGTATTTTTCTTGTGAATGCACAATTAAGGATTTAAATCAGTAGACAAAAAACCAAACAAATATAGGTAGCAACTATTCTAGAAGTTCTGTGTAGCATCTTGGCCTTTTTACTTTAGTCAGTAGGAAAATTTGTGGTGTAGAACCACTGAAAATGAACATGCTTTTGTTTATTTACCCATATATGGGTACTCAAGGTTCTTAGCATCAAAACTATCTGAACTTCCACAAGTTCTAAATACCTAATGCTTCTTACTTACATCAATACATGTGTAAGAAAGACAGTTACACACCTGATTCACTGATGATTTTAAGAATGAATCTGCTTATACTGATTTGTTTGGTTTGATGTAGAATTGACAAAACAACTAACATGAAAAAAAAAAAAAGACCTCTAAGTGAATATGAATTTCATGAAATGGAGGAAAACATCACTTTTTCATCTTAGAGTGTTTCTATAAAATAATTTTTTTCTATAAATATCAATGAATAAAAAAAACCTAAGTAAAATGTTACAAAAATCAAGATGTTCTGGTTTTGAAAATGGTAAAAGAAAGAACTTCTCAAAATTGATTTGGTTTACCAAATTCACCACAGGTTTGATAAATCCCTAAAAGGCTATGTTAGAAGAATAATCTATTCAGAAACACACACAAACCAAACTGAATGAACAACCTTATCCCAAAATTGACAATCTGTGTTGTTATTTATTATTGATATGCAGGGTATCTAAATCATATATATGAGAGTTTCTAGCCAGAGAAAAAGCAACTCATTCTCCAAAGAACAGGAATATAAAGATAAAAATATGTAATTACAAGCATAAGTCAGTGAAATCCAAGTGTGTCTATACATATATACATAGTGGTTACACTTTGTGTTTCTTTTTCCACACACTAGCTGACAGAGCTAAAACAAAAACTAATGCCTCTAGTATAGATGGACAATAGCCCAAAGTTCTGATTCCAAACAGGCCTTAGTTTCATTCCTATGGTAGTATTATTTGAGGAGACAAAAAGTCAGTGGGTTTCCAAGAAAAAGGGTTTGAACTTCATATCCATTTCCTGACACACTGCGTGAATGACAGTGATGAGATGAAGCCAACCAAAAAAGACAAGACGTGTTACAAAAAGCCCACAGGCAGGTTGGTATACTACCAGATACTCTCAGCACGTTCCAGGAAACACATACATAAGTCTGTGAGTGAAGTTGTTTCAAATGAAGTGATGGAAGAGAGCATGTCTTAGCAGACTGCCTCTAAAGGGCTCAGCACAAAAACAGCATTCATAGCAGCAGTCGATGTGCCACTTTAAGTAAAACTGCTCCTGGTAAGTGAAATACTTAATGGATAGTAAGCTTCAACTCTCACTTGCAGAAGGGTTGTCAAGTCTTTCATCACATTTCTGAGCACAAAACCTAATCTTATCAAGATATACCAAGAGATAACAGAATATTCGCTACGGTTAAATAATTCAGACTGAAGTCTTCTCAGAAAGGACTGACCCATACAGATCAACAACAAAGGGAATATCGTGGATCAGAAACTGAACCCAAGCCAAAATCAGCAGCCTAATGAAAAAAAGTAATTACGAAAGCTCAACATATAGACTAGAAATTGTCTGTGAGACAAAGGAAATTGTATTTTTACTCTACCCTGCCCTGGTAAGGCTTCAGCTCAGAATTATTTCTGTAATGGGAAGCCACACTGCTAGAAAGACGTCAATCAGTTTGAGAGAGTCAACAGAACATCAGACATTGATCTAGAATCCTTACTCTGTGACAGTAAATGAAAGGAATAGCTGTTGTTCAGTTTAGAGAAAACACAACTGATAAATATAAAAGACTATTACAAAGAGATTAAACTTTTCTCAGTAACCATTCTGGACAGCTCAACAATAAGTATGTAAGTGCCACAAAGATGACACACTTTGGGACAATTTCTGCAAGAAAGCAGTGAACACATAGTGTAGTTTGCATCACTAATCTTCTAAAATCCAGTTAGATGATCATGTTTCAGGAATTACACAGTGCAGGGGTTCTCTTCTAGAGGAGGTGGACAGAGAGATGCCCAGAGATGGGCTGAAGGATCTTCTGGTATCCTTTTGTACTTTTCTATGAGTCAGAGAGAAATATTTTTCTTATATATAAACGTTATTTAAAAGGTAATTTTTGTTTGACTATATCCCATTTTCTGCAGTCTCAGAAAGTGAAATTTGGAAAGTTCAGCAGTACAGAATGTCTCCTCTCTCTCATCCTCTGTTCCTCTACTCTGTTAAACAAGAGTCCTCATTTTTACGCAACTGTACTATTAATTCTGAAATGTATACATTCCTTTTAACAATGTATTCCCTCCAAAAAATAAGCCTTTTAAGTAATGTCTTCACTTCTTCACTCTCTGAAAACAGTGTAGGAAATTCAGGGTTTCTTACTGCATTTCCTAGGTTTATTTCTTCTTTGGATTTACTTAGTACAATGCAACAAGCTGCAATTATGACAAATGGGCAGAAGCATTAAATGTAACTCTTGCATACAATATCCAGTGAGATATGTATGAGATGTGACTGCCTGTACCCTTCCCTGCTACCCTTGCCATTCTCCATTTCTCAGGAAAAAGATGGACTTGCATTATTGCACTGGTGGTATTGATTTATATTCAGTAATAGCCCTGCTAAGTATTTGATTGCATTACAGCAAGAGGAAAGAAACACAGTTTCTTCAAGTCATGAATACACTAATACCTGCATAGTAATGAAGAGCAGTAATACTACCTTTCGAAAGCAGTCAGGGTGAACTGCTTCCCTACGGCTGAACTGTCCCTGAGAGAGTTCAGGTCTTGTGTAAAAGCTGGATGCTCATGTGCTTCTATCTCAGAATAATGCTTCACACAGGGTAAAATGTAACATACAGCAAAACCAGCACCATTCCCAAGGGGCTCCCACTCTGAGAGCAGCAACATAACACTGGCCTGCGTACCACAAAACACACAATATGAAAGTCCACAGTCAATCCCTCAAGAGACAGCAGAACCTACTATGTTAAACAAAGATAGCAGTTCAGACTCTGAATGATTCCATCAGATTTAGAACAGTGAGGGGAAGGGTTGTGTGAATTCATATTTGCATTTTGAGTTATTCTAGGAAAGTTCAGAAATCCAAATATATCCAGAAGACAACAGAGAATCAGATTGGCTGTAAAGAACAAAATCAAATCCAAATCCAAAGTCAAACTTCAGCAAAAGTAACAAATGTAGTGATAGAGAGCTAGTATAAGCCTTTTTTGTGGTAAGATGTATGGTGTTATCAATATCACAGGGCAAAGCAGGCACAGATAATGTTACCTACAGAGCAGCTGGGAATTCCATTTTTTTACTGAGCTGTGTCCTGCACTAGAAGTCACATCTTGCAAACAAAAAACGTATGATGTTTCCAAATAACTTCATTTAGGATTCTAAGTAAATGAATATATCAAACGTCTTACTCTCAATTATCTATCTTTCCATTCATCATCTTTTTTCAAAACTAGGTACAGACCCCTGAAAAATTTCAATTGCCATTTAGAGTAGTGACTTGTGGAAACACACATCTCAGTGTTCGGTCTAGCCTCCTAGCTATGATTTGTTGTGAGGGGCCATCATTCATTCATCACCAAGTTTTCCTGTAGTGTGATGAATTAGGATGCACTAGTATAATAACTACCAAACAGTCATTATTTAAAAAAGCCTTGAGAATAAGAATCTCCTTCTCTGGAGATATTCAAGACCCACCTAGACGCGGTCCTGTGCAGCCTGCTGTAGGTGACCCTGCTTCGACAGGGGGTTTGGGCTAGATGACCCACAGAAGTCCCTTCCAACCTCTGCCATTCTGTGATTCTTCTGTTTTTCGTGGCAGGGCGCTGCAGCATTGGATGGTTTCAGTTTCAGCGCTGGGACCTGGATGTCCCGTGTGGGCACGCCGGGGATGTGCTTCCCTGCCGACACCATGGAGCAGGTGCTAGAGCAGATCAGGCTCTGTCCCTCCAAGTGCCAAGGCCCCTATTCTGTCTGGGGCTGGTACACACTTGTGAAATGAATTTTACCGCTCCACACTGACAGAATATCTTTTCTACTTAGTTTTTGGTTATGGAGTCCAAGGAGAAGCAAACCAAGCCAGAAGGGTGACCCAGCCCTCTGCCTGGAAGCTGTCTGTGCACGGGATGCTGTGACTTTGTCTAACATCTGTGAAGTCCTCTGAAGCTTAGAAGTAAGGACAGGGAGGTTCTGCTCTATTAAAACGTCTTCAGTTCAGTGGAACAGACCAGGCAGTAAAATAAGGCTAAATGATAAAATATAGGGTGGATTTGGCCTCACAATCATACACAGATAATTTGTTGCTAAAACAGAATTAACTGAATATAAACAAGACTACATTGTGGCTCATTAATTGGAGCTATTTTTCTAGGAAGACCCATGGAAATCTGAAGTGGCTTCTCTCTGCAATTTGTGACAGAGTTCGCTATTAAGCGCAGTTTAATTGTGGCAATGTGTCTCTTTTTGGAAGCTTTCACGCCACTGGGTAAAAATAGCAGAAGACGGCAGAAACCAATTCCCCAGCACAGATGTCCTCCTCCATTTACTGCGTGCTGTGGGAACAGACAGGTGTGCTGGGTGAATCTCAGCTGCAAAGGGCGGTAAGTCTGATGGCAGTGTGAGGCATTTTAGGACAAATGGTTTTCCTCTACCGGTAGCACCACATGGGATAGGATGTTACAGGTTTTGACTGCCTGGATGGTCACGATGCCCTGTCTGACCTTCATTCAACCTTGACTTTCCATCTGTAGTCACAGCGACAGACCCATACAGCTCTGCACAGATATAGTGCCTAATGTTAATCATATCTGCCTGTTTTGTGCGCTAATCCTGTGACCTCCCAAAGATGAGATCATGCTGGGCTGCCATATATCAAACACTCGCATCAGCCTCTTGTTGACTTTGGCCATATGGTGTCAGAGTAATGAATCACAGAATCACAGAATAGTAGGGGTTGGAAGGGACCTCTGTGGGTCATCTAGTCCACCCCCCCTGCCAAAGCAGGGTCACCTACAGCAGGCTGCACAGTACCCCGTCCAGGCAGGTCTTGAATATCTCCAGAGAAGGAGACTCCACAGCCTCCCTGGGCAGCCTGTTCCAGTGCTCCATCACCCTCAG
>Ga0181612_149507_pt1 | contig 10437 bp, 3 predicted proteins | sample HoacroProtozoa21_FD_119630 | JGI IMG/M metagenome (GOLD analysis project Ga0181612, IMG submission 119630) | Hoatzin crop microbial communities from Cojedes, Venezuel. Combined Assembly of Gp0051906, Gp0051904, Gp0051908 | reverse complement strand
TTGGACTAGATGACCTCTAGAGGTCCCTTCCAACCCAAAACTTTCTATGATTCTATGAATGTCACTTGCTGCATAGGAGAAGAAGGGAGGATGCCCGCTACTGGAACCAGCAACTATTCAATGAACTATCCAACAATCACCTCCCTTCACTAAAGTGTGGATTTTGCTCATGCCTGTGGTATAGTAAAAGAACAACTTGCTCTTTTTATTTTAAAGGTATGCAGAACTTCTAAATGTGGAGGATCTTCGCTTGCCAGTGACGGAAAGGAAGGGTATAAAGATTCTTCTAAACTGTTGGTTTTATTACAAAGATACTGTAGCATCTTGAGCTTAGTGTTTTCTGAAGGGAACTTGTACCGTATGTCGTGAACTATAAGAAAACCATAAGGACATGCCTACTCAAAGAAATATATGTTTCTGACAAATAGTGAATCCCAGAAATACTGTAAACAATCTTTTCAAATGTATCCAATTATTTTTTTATTGCCATTTTGAATACCCAATGATATGTTCAAATTTCTCTTGAGACTGATTACTTGGATTTTTTATTAAAACAACTCAAAGTACACATAGACTGAAAAATATTCCATTGGAAGTGGCAGTCCCTTACAAACTCAAATTTCATAATTACACAATATGGAAGCATACTTTTCAGTCTGGAGTTAAACATTATTTCTCTGAAAGTCTGAGAAAAGAAATAACTATTTTTTAATAGCTAAATAATAATGTTTAGTTAAATAATGTACAACATTTATCAGCATCCTTGAGTTATTTGGTGTAGATTTTGATGGCTATAACCAGAGGTTTTGATTGTTAAGGTTATTATTTAGAATCACCTATGAAAAATTACTTCTTATACAGTTAGCAAAGTTAACAGTTTTTCTTTAGTGTAGGCTACTACAATGTCAATAAAATCATGCTACAGGCTAGTTGTTTGTGGCACCCTTGCTTCTGAAATACTCTTCTCAGTTAATCTCGGAGTATTTTGAAACCACATTTACTGCTTCAAATTGGAATCCGCTGATGAAATCTGGAATGTGGTAGAATATGAAGATTTATGGTAGTATAACTCACCAGAGAGAGTCTTATGTAGACATAATTTTTGTCAAAAAGTAGCTGCAATTGCAGTATAAATAATGCTGAACTCTCAGACTGTCCAGGATTCATAGCATTTAGGTTGCAAAATCAGAAACTTTGTGTAATTAACCAATGTATCTGCTTGGGCTAAAATAAAAATAACCAACCCAAACCTGTTTTGTTTCTCACTTGATAATGACATGGTTGGCACAATGAACAAAAGAGAGGAAAAAAAAAGCTAGAACTTTATGATTATTATTTTTTGCTAAAACTCCCTCAAATTACAACAAACAGCCAAAAGACTTTGCATTGCTCTGGTTGTCATTATTGATATGGTCTCAGCCCCACAGCCACATGGCTCCGTCACACAGTAGAGTAGTAACAGGCTAATGAGGAGGCTAAGGCTCTTCAGAAATCCGTGCCAGCATGTACTAAACTGAAGGTCAGACAGTGTAATTGATACTACTGTACGTCCTACTGTACATTGATCACTTCTACATGTTTTCCAGTATTGTCTTAGAAAAGTGGATGTGATTGATTAACTCAATATTTGCAGTGTTATGAAATACAAAAAACAGACCTGGAAAGGGACTTGAGGCATCATATAATCAAATTATCTGCTGTAGGACAGAATCAGCTGTGGTAAAGGTATGCCTAACACGTTTGCTTTACCTATTTTTTTAAAACATATCAATGATATGGATTCTAAGTACTCCATGGACAATATATTCAAAAACTTAATTACCCTTATCAATAGATAGTTCCTTACCTTTTTTTACATCTAACTTCACTATCCTTCCTTGCAAATTAAGCCCATTATTTTTGGGCCAATGGAATAAAGAACAGTTAATTGTCTTCCTCTTTCCAATTGCTTTTTGTTTACAGGAAGGCTGTTACCTTGTCTTATGGTCTTTAAATTTTCCTGACCAGAGAAGTAATAAAAAAAGAAAGAGCTATGGGGCACATTCAGAAGTAAATTGTTGAGCAAATGGTGAAGAGATTTTGGAATAAGAAGTAAATTTTCTGTACATTCACCATGCTTGACTGAATAGTTTCTTTGTATAAAGAGTTAGGATATCAAAAGTCATATATATACAAAAATCAAAGATAAAAAGTAATATATATATACATATATATAAAGGCATATTGAGTTGCATTTTGATAAAATACTGGGTAAATTATAGAGAGTCTATCCTCTCTGTAGAAATCTTCTACCAGATTAAGCTAATTTGGGATGATGAAAGGATACATATTTTTTTATAGTTGCACTTTTATGCAACATATTTTATTATAGTTGCGTTATTAGTAGTATTTCACATAAAGGAGTCTAAGTTTATGAATGCTAATATAGTGAAAGAGGTAGAAAGGAAGGATTTTGTTCTACTTCTCAGATGAGAATAATTCATAAAACACATATAGAAATGGGCTTGAATTTTCCAGTACAATGAAATGACAATATTATAGAATAACTAACTGAATAAAAGTTGTGAAAATGCAGAGGATTCCACTAACTTTGTCTGAAGTCAGCAGTATGTAAGATCTGATACACTAAAAAACATGATCACCAACATTAGGTTTCCAAAAAACATTTACCTGCCTAAAAATAATTCTCAGTTTACAAGGAATATCTTTAAATGTGTAGAGTATTCTTAAAAATAAAAATTAAAAAAAAGAAAAACTTTAGTTAATAACTGGCTCTTCAGAAAACAACTGTTCCAATATGTTGTTTCATCTCAGCTGTGAAATCATGTGTATATGCAATATATTGTTTACTTCCTTTTTCTATACGTTCCTGAATGGACATAGAAAGAAAATATTCAAGGAAATCTTACTCAATTCATACCAGAAAGGCTGAGATATAACCCAGTTCCCAGCACTAAAGGATAACATAATGTTTCGTGTAAACGAATAAAAATAACCAGTTAAACAAGCCTAAATTAAAGTAGAAGAGTTATCATAAACAGCTTTTCTTTTCCTCAATTATAATGAAAAATAAAGAACAAAATGTAGTTAGAATTAGCATTAATAACACAGAAAAAGTCATGTTTTAATAATCTGACGGAGTATGATTTAATTTTATTGTCTTTTCTGTTCCTAAAATGACAAAAAAAACAATGTTTAGAACAATCACCAGGTCATTAATATAAATCAGAATACTCTTTTTTTACCTGAAATCATGCTTGCACATTGTAAATGTAAAACCAGTATGATATTCACTATATTTTAATGAAGTTTATTCCTGTCTGTATTTTTCATTAACAATCAGAATGGCTGAAATATCTTTCTTCTCACTACTGCCTCCAAGACTTTGTATACAGAGTTGATCAAGCAGGTCTTAAGAAAAAACCCTCACTAAAATCAGTCAAAGGAGGGACCCATTCTTTAGTAATTCTTATTTTTGTTAATTGCTCATGACTAATTTAATAGGTGTCCTTATGAAAACAAAATACAGACAAAACCCAGACAAGAAAAATCCTTTCTTATTATTGGTTAATAGAAAATTTAGCTCAAAGACAATAAAAAATCAGCATAGTGTGAATTTTCTTGGGCTTATTGTTGTATGCAGTAGAAAGCATGGCTGAACTTCACTACAGATGGTGGTATTTAAATTGTCCTTTTCCAGTTTATTTATCGTTTTGTCTGTATTTACCATAACTTCACTGTTTCCTAACATGTGACTTCTGTGACTAGCTATGAATGTAGAAACAAGGAGTGTTTCTTAGGTAGAAATGATGGACCTTCTAAGCAGATGACTTTCTGCTAAGGACACACAACTTTCTCTTCTCTTGAATGATATCTGAGTTTGACCCCAAGATATTCATCTATAAAAAACTGCCACCGCTGCTGCTGTGCTTTCATTAGATCCACAGGCTGTTACAACTCCCCATCCTAACAAGGAAGAGCTATGTGTGAAGTAGGTGTTAAGACACAAAACTGCAATTCAAAGGAACTCAGAGTATGTATCCCATGGCACTACAGCAGTGCTTAAAAGCCTTTGTTCTAAAGAAGGGGAAACGGTAGGATGAAAGACACAGGATAGCGTAATATTATTGTGTCTTTTTTTAAACCAAGATCTAAACAAAACATGTTTGCTTCTCCCAAGAGGCTTAATTCCCCTATAGGAGGGGGAACTGATGGTTATAAAAGTCAGCAAGGACAGGAGGGAGTACCAGAGCACACTCACCAGGGAAGTATGTACAAAGGTATTTGTATTCCTGGTGTCAATATCTAGTAAGAAGTAAAAAAATAACACACGGCAAGTATTTATTTATTGTGCTGTTTCCAGAGTTAATTCATAAATCAGTGAGCAAGGCACATCAATAAGGGATAGGAATCATTAAGCTGTGATTGTAACCAGACAGGGAACACTATGTGGTGCTTCACAGTGGCTTGCCCTCAACGGCATCCCTATCAAATTTATTTCTGTTTGAAGAGCCTAACTGCTGAGCCTGTATTCCTAACTATTTCACCTTTGTTAGTTTTATTTCATTCGTAACCTGCACAACATTGGCAGCTGAGTGGAAGATGTGCTAAGAAAGTACTTACTTTCTCGCCCATGTGTGTCTTGAAGCGCTGCCCCCAGAAAAAATGTGTCTTGTCTCCTGAATTGTGGTGCAGCTATGCAAAGCCTTTGTTTTGTCATTTACTACAGAAAAAAGTTGATTTAATCTGGTCCTCAAGGACAATATAAACATTAAAAAAGAACTGGTGGAAGCTAAACAAACACAGGAGTAGGGAATCTAATGAAAAACATACGACATCTACACAGTGACTTTTACGACTTTTCAGATAATTCAACTTCTGACTCTTCCATAGGTTTACCAGAACTGGGGCAAAGGTATGTGAGCCACAAAGTTTGTAAAGACTAAGAGTCAGGTGTACTATGCCTTTTTTGTTCAGTCTAATTGCAATGCATTGCAATGAAAGTGACCTTGAAGACCTGTAGAAGGGTCCCTCACCACAGATGGAGGCAAAAGGACTACAATTTATGCACAGAGATGTCATTCACAAATGGCTGCGGATCTTTGTCATGGAACTTGCCTGAACGGGAAATATCTGTGATATATGTCAGACAGCTGAGTGCGGATATAATTACGGCTCTTCTTTCTGCAGCTGTACTGGGTGCAGGTGCCCAGGCGCTGGTGGGGGGCTGCAGGGTCGCCCCTGTGAGGGAAGGAGAGGCCAGCGCTGCCCTGGGCAGGACACAGCCGCTTCCATCCAGCTCCAATCCACCCACCACAGGGTACAGCTGAGACCCCAGCCAAGGTTGTGGCACCTCTGGGAATGCATGTGTAAGAAAGGGCAGAAAATGCCACAGCAAGAGAACTGTAGACGGTGATGGCAAAAAAGGGTGAGAACAGAGCGAATGCCAAGGTCGTGAAAGGATGAAAAGGAACAACTCAGCGGTGGAGTGCACTAGAGCAGAGGGAGGGAGAAGGACGGAGGTGCAGAGAGAAACTGCGGCCTCCTGACCACAACACCCCTTGCTCCTGCCGCTGAGTACCTCATGGAGGCACCGAGTGTAAATTGGAGTGATATAAAAGTGGGGGACAAGCGGTAACTGAAGTGATGAAGAGCCTGGGAAAGAAGGGGGAAAAGTGCTTTCCCCAAGTGTGCAATATTTTTTCTTTTTTATTGGTTTTTATTTCCTGATACTCAAATCAGTAATTAAACATTGATATTAACTGACAATCATTGAAGCTAATTTCCCAAAGTCGAGTTTGTTTTGTTCACAATAGTAACTGATACTTGTCTCCTGTCTTTACTCCCTGTCTTCTCAAGCCACAAGTTTTCTCATTCCTGTTTTTCCCATTTTCTCCCCTATTTCACTGAAGAGGGGGAATAAGCAAGCAGCCAGGTGGGAGTTTGGTTGTTAGCCAAGGCGTACCCATCACAGGCACAAACTTAGAATCTGTGTAGAACACAGACATGTAGACAAGCCAAGAAAATAAACTAACTTGAGTGTAAATATTGATATATATCTATATGTGTTTATATATACTCTATATATATTTAAGGAAAAATCACAATGTTAAACCCAGGCTTTGTTCCTTAAATCAGTAGAACAGTCTTACAAACATCCTACAAACATAAATAATTATTTTTTATTAGAGCCAATAAAGGAAAGAAGTAACAACTATTGTATCTAAGAAACAGGATATATACATTTTTTTTAATAGATAGTGTGGATTAGTTGGTCTAGGCTCATGGTATTAAAAACCACATGAGAAATACCACTTCACTTGTGTGATATCTTCTCAGCAGATATTACATGAGTTTGGATAATTTAAATGTTTGCTTCTTTCCTGCTAGAAAGATGATAGCTTTTATCCCTGAGTCAATATTTATAACTGTGAACAAAATCAGAAAAGTTATTACTTGTTCAATTTAAACTGAATTTGTATTGATTGTGGATGTACTTAAGTCCAAAGTTTGGTACAGTTCTAGCTGTAAGCATACTTGCTAGTAAAGCAAAGAAAAAACATTTGAAGTAGTTCTAAAAGAAAAAGAGAGCTTAATCTTTTCTCATTGCATTTTTTGTCATAAGGATGTATACATTATGGAAACAACTATTCTGCAGAACACAGAAATACTTTTTGACTACACATGGTTAAACTGTGGAATGTAATTAAAATATTTCTTAATTCTTTCTTTTTCTCTGAACAAAAAAAAAAATCTGTTGCTAAAGTGGTATGTATTAGAGGAGAAAGGAGTCTTCCAAAATATTACACACATATTTACTAACCAGAATTCTTTTTTCAATTTAAGATTTTAATTGAATAAATATGCCTCACTACATCTTTCCCTTAAGGTCATAGGAAGCGAGATTAAATGACTCTTCTCAGAAATCATTTGACAATTCAAACATGATGAGTTAACAAAAGAAGTGAAAAATTTAAATTCCAGAAAGCAAATAAAAGCTTTAGAAAAAGTTTTCTTAGTTAAAAACTCCTGTATAGTCAATCTATGACTATATGAACATCAGTGCCATACAACTATTTGACATCTCTGTATGATTAAAAAAAAAGATAAAAATAGCAAACACAGGGGCGATGACCAAAATCTGTTGTCACTTCTAAAATCATTACTTTATTCTCCATACAGGCTATATCGGTGTCTGTTCTCTAGAATTGCAGAAGACTGTTGTCTTATATATTAACGAAAAAGAGAATCAATTAGTTAGATATTCACACGGCCATGTCACTATACAACACTAAAGAGAAAGCATCTTTTGACTTCTGAGTACAAGATCTCAGTTTTCACTACTATGTGATAAAAACTCTAATCAATCCCTAATCTTTGGGTATGTTTTGATAAGGACACACAAAAATATAAGTAAAAAGTGGAAGAAGGATTCTGAAATAAAAAGTGAGGAATTGTGCAGAAAAATTAAATTCTTTTCTGGAAAGTTTCTGAAAAGGAAAACATATGCATTAGGTGAAAGGATGTAGCCATTATTCACTCTTGGTTAAGATGACATGCAAAAATATTGCAGGTTCTTTGAGTGGATTATGGATAAGGCTAGATCACCTCAATATTTGTCTTGTGCCTACTGTAATACTCTGGAATTGGAAAGAAGCCCTATGAATGGTCTTCTTAAAACAGGAAAACAAAAATCATGAAAGGATTTTTTTTTTTTTTTTTTACTTTTTCGAAGGGAATAACTTACTCCTTTGCATTAGCGGAGACAATGAATAAAATGAAGACAAGTTTTCCCATTCTCTGCTCACAATATACCCTACCACTCATGGAAATACTGAAGATACTGAGGACATGCCTTGCTTTAGCTTTCTCAAAATTAGTGGTGACTAGTCTTTGCTAGGAAATTAAATCTAGATAATACCATGGGCAAATCACACAACCCAGTGACAGTCAGAAATATATAACCTGTTAAACTCTACTAAGTGAAGAAAGAATAATATGTAATAACATTATAATACCATTATGTTCATTGCTGTTACTTCATTCCCGGACTACTAAGTAAAACTGTATATTTCAAACTTGAAAGTAATGCCGAGGAAAGGATAAGAAAAGCACTAGAAGCATGAAAGATGTGTTTAAACTACAAAACTATATGTGAAATAGCAGTTAGCTTTGGATATGCATTTCACAAAATCTTTCCAGAGAGACAGAGGATCATACGAACCATTACAGATATCAATTCACCCTGTACCCAAGAATACAACAATTTCTGTGGCATTTAAGATTTCCATACTGACAGAAGAGAAAGGGATAATCCAAATAACTAGAATACTGTTCCTTTTATTCCTATTAATTCATATTTTCTGAATATTAAAGGTGTTACTCTTTTCTATTCTGCACAAAACAAGTACTGTTTCCCTTATTTCATAAAAATATTATTAGCACAATTATACTGTGTAATATAAAGGTAATGTGATAGTGATAATAATGATGATGTTAAATTAATTTTAAGAAAATATTAATATATATATTTTTCTGTTTGGAGATTCTAGTCATTTGTTCATTCATTCAATTCAGCTTGAATATTTATATTCTCACTTTGAATCAATGAAGAAAAACTGGACATTTCATCATATTTTTCTTGCATAAACAAAAGCAGAGATGGTGATACTCAGGGAGAGATACTGTGTAAACATGGAGTAGTAGTTTATTTTTTCCTAGCTAAAAAAATCAAGTTATTGTTAATGTTATTAACTCTGACGACATGCATTATTTAGGCACTACAATAGCTATTACCATTTTTTATGTGAATATTTCTGTATTCTAAGAGGTGACAAAAATTCAATGTAATAAATAAATGTATGAAGTACTGAAAGCAGAAGCCACACAAAATTCATATGTATGTGTAATTTATTTTAGATATGGAGGAGTGGATGTGATCACAGAGACTGTTGAAGGAGTGGCCTGTTCAGAAAGGTGATAAAGGTCAGACGTATATTAAACAGTTGATGATTATATTTGATCTCAGCTCTTTGAGTCACTTCACCAGAGCTCAGGTGATTGTAGATAGAAATGTGTTTGTTAATTAAAGTGAACACCAAATAGTTGCAAACACATCAACCTCTGCCAAGCACTTCTTCAGCCAAGGAGTGGAGGTTTACTTCTAAACCTAGTTTGGAGGCTTTCATTCTCACAGCAAGAGGTGTCAGCTGGAGAAAAATTCTGCCTGGAGAAGCGCGCTTAGAGAGACAGAAATTAATTCCCTGCAATGAGACTGGCTTATTGTTAGGCCCCATGATTGAAATCTACTAGAGACTGAATGAAAATCTTGGCACCTAATTATGGGAAAAATGAAGCAACTCAAACAAAAATTTGATTTTGGCCTAGGGTGCAGTTGGACTCAGTCAGACACCATCCATTAGGCCTGGCTTGATCTTTGCCTGCATGAGTTTGCTTAAACATTTTCCAAGTAAGACAGAGCTGTTAGCTGAAACCACCATCCAATGATAGGTAATTTCTCTGATGCTGCACTAAACTTGGTCATTGCTTCTTAAGCTACAGCTGTCAGTTGAAGACACTGTTTATTTGCTACATCATGCTTGCTTGCCACTGCTTCCTAGTACTGAGTTTCTTAACTACCATGCAGATTGCAGTTAAGAAGTTCAAGATCTGGGGAGAGGATTGGCTTTCCTCCTACTCCTGCTGCTGGAGGGTGCAGAAATAAAACTCGGAGTGCAACATGTGATATCTCCTTGTAAAGTACCTCAACTCTGCACATGTGTAGTTACTCTAGAAACTAAGGGACAACTTTCATGGAATTACCTGTTATTCTCCAGTAACTTGCTCAGTTGTCCAAAACTTAACATTGTTCCTTAGTTCCTTATGTGCAAAATGCATTTAACAGCATTTATTTACCTCATGGAAGTCTTGTGAATATAAAACACTGAACACTTGCTGGTTAATCCAGAGAAGTGTAAAACCAGAATCTGTAACAGAACCTAAGACAGCTAATTTTTTCCCTAGCAAGTCTACTGTTGTGCACTTACCACTTCATATCCTGTAAGAACCTAACTGAATGGGATTGCAGTAGTCTGGAAATTTTTTTCAAAAAGACAAAAAGAAAATGTGGGTTAAAACTTCAGAATTTCGTGGAAATATGCAGTTTTCATGGTAGAAAGATAAAAGAGTTTGTAGGTGAAAATGAGGGCATAACCCTCTGCAACAGATGTTAGACTGTGGCACTCAGCTAGGGAGTAGATGGTCAGTATCAAACCTCACTGCTTAATTCTACATTGAAAGTAGTTACCCTTTAACACAGCCATTGACTGTTGGCTTTCTGTTTACTTTACAATGAAAATAAATTGAAAAAGTTCTTCATTTTATTCAAGAAAACAAATAAATTCAAGAACTCTAAAACTCTTCTAAGATGAATTTTTT
>Ga0181612_138144_pt1 | contig 10437 bp, 4 predicted proteins | sample HoacroProtozoa21_FD_119630 | JGI IMG/M metagenome (GOLD analysis project Ga0181612, IMG submission 119630) | Hoatzin crop microbial communities from Cojedes, Venezuel. Combined Assembly of Gp0051906, Gp0051904, Gp0051908 | reverse complement strand
GAGGGGAGAGGGGCTGCGGGGCCTGCTCGGCCGAAAGCGCCGGGGAACCAGCCCGCTCGGAAGGTGTCCGGGGTTTCTGAAGGGCCAGCCTAACAGCGGTCTGTTACCGTCAGCGAGCTTGCAGCCGAGGGCTGTCCCGTCAATGAGCGATGGGATTTCGGCTTTTTTTTTTTCCCCTTTAGAAGCAGAAATGCTTGAGACGTTAAAGGTGGTCTGGCGGCTTTTGCTGTGAGGCTTCTCTTGGTGTCGATCTGTCCGCTGGCTTCATATCGACACGAGAGCAGCACCGCCGCGGCGACAGCCCCGGGTCGGCACGGTGTCGGAGCCGGACGCTTCACGCAGGAATACGGCGCGTGGTGGGGGGTAGGAAGAACGTGGCAGGTTTTGGCCACACAGACTGTGAGCTACGTGCGAGTAATTAGAGAAGAAGCGAGTGCAGAATGCGTAGTTTGCACTTAGCGTGCTGTTATTTATTAATTTATTTTGGAGGGCTGGGGAAGAAGATGAACTCGTACCCCGTAAGCCCACGGTGGATGCAGTTCAGGCATCAGTTCAGGAGCCAGGGTAATAGCAGATATGATTAGATTTTTATTGTGTCATTGCTCAGTTTAGGGTTAGAGTACAGACAGCCTCAGGTCCTTGAGCTTATTTAAAGACCTTCATATTTTCCATCAGCAGCTGTATGAAGTTAAAGGGAAAGAGGCCATGGGATTTCTCCTTCTCAGCTAGTTTATTTGCGAGGTGGTGAGGTTAATGTGGCAATATCCCATGCTTAGTAGAGAAGCTTTTTGGCTTTAAGCATTGTGTGTGCTCCTTTCAGATTTATGGTTTTGACCCCAGACTGGCATTATCACACTGTCAGTGGGAGTGCAAGGCTGGTTTGAACCTCCAGCTCTTGGTGGTAATCTCTCTTAATTAGTTTGCAGTTGAAACAATTGTCCATCTTTTTGCCTTTAAACAAGGGAAGTTTGCTCTATCAGTGGTTGATTTCCCTGAGGGAGGAAATCCTCAGAGAGGTTATCAGGAGAAAAAAGCTCCGGGCTCCACTTTCAAAGCAATGCCATGTAGGAAGCATGCTTCAATCCTGTTAGTACTGCTTATTATTTCACAATGGCGTGTCAGGAATTACGGGCACAGACCTTTCTAAGGACTCTTGCAGACCTTTATGCACTCTCATCCCGAGTCAGGATTTTGTGGAATTATGTGCTAATAAAAGCTAATTTTACACATTAAAGTGTATTCTTTGAAATTGCTCTTTTAATTGCCAATCTTTCCCTGACTTCCCCACAGATCTCTCCGAGCCTCCTCATTGTCGACTTTCTGCCAGGGAGCCCTCCATGCCTGATCATTAAGGCTAAAATCTGCCATCACTTAACATAACACACCGAGCTTACAACTGGGAGCAGCCCCCTCCCTTGCATGGGAGCACAGGCAATAATAGACACTATAGTGGCAGCGCCAATGGGAGTTTTACCATGTATTTTAATGACTTGTGCTTGATTACATTTGCTAGATTGAACTGAAGTTCATTTAGTAATTGGTATGATTCTTACAGGGTTCGCATTTGACATTCCTGGCTCATTAAAGAGCTCCAACAATGGTTGTTACAACTTTCATCTCTACAGTGACCCTCTCAGATATATATCCAGTCTTTTTCTTTTGATAAACCACCCAACCCGGCATTCATTAACACTTAGCCATCTGCAGCCAGCCCCTCCCAGTACCTTCTCCCTTGCTTTGATGATATAATTAAAAGCCTTCTGTATTATCTCCCTCAGAGCGATAAGTCTAGGTGCATCAGCGCTTCAGCTCTGAGCACATGCATTGTTTGTTACTCGATTCTGTCGGTATCAGCTGTTGCTTGCAACGAGCTCATTTTTCATATGTTGTAAAGATTAGATGGTGGAGTGGGAGATCAGAGGCATGAGAAGGGAGTGTGGCTTTCGATATTAGTAACCAGATGCTCATTTGAAATGGTGATGGGAGTTTGTTGTTATCTATTAGATTATTTGGCTCCTTTGCTTTTACCTGAAGATAAACTGGTTTAAGCACTAGTCAATGAAAATTAATATCATCTGTAGTGGCTTGTTACGATAGAGTGCTCTTATCAGTCTGGTTTAGTGTGGCTATTCTCTCCTTGAGCCTGGTTTACAGAAATCGAAGCTTTGTTTATGCATGTGCCCAAACTTGCCTGTTTGACCTTTAAACTGTGATTATAATATTAATCTATGGGACTATTCTGTTGCAAATCACTTAGGTGGTCTGTATATCAGAGGATTTTCGTTGCAGGACCTCCCTCTTGTCCAGCATGATGTTCCATTATTGTTAGTATATTCTACATTGAAAGCTAAATCACAGTGGTGTTTCAGTACATCTTGTTGTCTGGCTGGGCTTTTTTGTGGGTTTTTTTTGTGTGTGCAATGAAGCTGCAGCCAGGATAGCACTGTGCTACTGTCTGTCCCCTTGGACTGATTTTGTATAACTTTGTTATAAAGTCGCTTAGCTACAGAAAAACTTGGTACGATACTTGCATGCAGATACAAACGTCAGCCCACAAATCCTCAGTACCCTGCGGTGTAGCTAAATAGTATTATTCCAGTTTGCAGGTGGGGAGACTGGATGTGTGAAAGCCACACAAACACTGGCAGCAGAACCAGCATTTATTGAGGAGTTCCTGTTTTACACTCTTCTGCTTGACGTGTAGCCCTTGCAGCCTTCCCCTGCCTTGTGTTTAAAGGGGGTTGTCCCTGGAGTAGGGAGAGAAGACCCTGGCATTCTAGCACTAGAGAAATTGTGTCCTGTTTGTCATCTTCAAGTTAAGAATTGTTTTTTTGACTCCTATTTTTCCATCTCCTTCCCATGTTGCAGTCACTTCTATTTTTTTTTTACGTTTCCTGCCTTGTTGCATTGTTTTGTTTGTTTTCCCAGCTTTCATCCCTGCTCCATTTCTTTTCCATTTGTCTCGTTCACCCATTTCAATAAACTATTATATTCATTATAGAAATACAAGGGAGCCCTTTTTCTCAGAGAAGATATGAATATCCTCCCTCTCATAAATACACAGAATGTGGAAACCATCCTCAGGAGGCAGAGCAGGAGGGAGTCCACAGACTTCCAAATGCAAGACCTCATTAAAATTAGTGGATTCCCCATCCTCTTTGCATAAGGAACATTATTATTTAGGCTGACTTCCACAGCAACATCTGGGCCACTGATAACATCAGTACTGGAGCATTGCTAGGTGAGCTCATGTTTTGTTAATGAAGTAATCTACTAAAAGTGCATATATCATTTTTTAGTACCACATACTTTACTGCAAAGTGTCGTACTACTATTATAGGAGCTTTCCTTTGCAAGTGGGACTTAAAGAATTTCGTTATAGTTAATAATATGCTTAGCTTGAATTGAATGGCGTGCTTGAGAAATGCCACCTAAATAATAAAATTTTAAGACTTAAATACTTTGGTAGTTCAATGCATTAATTGAGAAATACACAGAAAAATGGCTTACTAGAACACCTGACACTCTTAGTAGCTTTGATGTTACTCAATATTCGGTGTGCTAGTACTGATTTACTACCCAAGTGTGCCCAAGTTGTGAGTGGTCGCTCTGCTGAGCTAACTAAATAATGGAAGTGATGATCACGAACATCTGACTCTAGCATGTTCTGGAATAAGCAAACAAAGGTTGGATGGAATATACTGAAAGATATGCTCATACAAATTTCATTATGAAATCCGGTCATCAAAGGAGGAAAAGTGGAAACAGAGACAATTTCAGGTGTGGATTGAAATTTCTCTCCTTAATAGCCTCTGGACTGTGCGAGCAGTTACAGATCTCTTGAACAGACCAGTGTAGTCCCTGACTGGTGTCGTGTTTTGTCTTTTTTAGTTTGCAAGCTAAATATTCTTGTGGCTTTTCTGTCCTCAGAACTAACGGCAAGTGTTCAGACAGCCAGAACACTCCTAAATGAGGCTTACAGGTGTGTGGAAGGGAAGGCAGTATTAGCATAAAATACCTAGATGCTTTGATGGTTTCCACTAAGAGCGGAGAATGCAATAAAGAGATGTAATAGAAGTAAGTGATGAGTCTTTCTGATTTAAAACTTTGTATTGAAGCTATTGGAGACTTCTGAGTTTCTGAAATATTAACCGGCCGCTGGTCTGAAAGTGAAGACTTCCCTGTTTGCCATTGTTTGACTAATGAGGAGAGGGAGTTTTACTCATCTTTTCCATCCTGCTGGGCTGGATAGGCAGACGCTTTGTAACTGAGCTGTGACAGTCACTTGTGATGTGTAGTGTAGGAAAGGTGAGCAGACCCCATCTCCTTTCCCTGTCCCCCTTCCGGAAGTGTTGGAAAAAATACAGTGATGTTGTTGTGTTTGCTAGCAGAACATGCACAGCCTTGCTTGTTGAGGCAGGCACTTAGCCAGAAGCTTTGAATTATTGTACCCTGACATTACCCACTGTAACTTTTAGCACTCTGGGCCCATTATTTTGGCTTCCTGCCCAGTAATGTGCAATTTCCACTTACATAAGAAGATACAGCAGCAGTAATGACTCCTTGGAGGAGGTGTTTTCTTTTGCAGCAAATCAGCCCAGGGCCAGCAGGTGTAAGTTTACAGACACAGTCCAATAATGGCAGCCTGCACTGTTCTCTTCTGTTAATCCAGCAGTAGATGGAAAGGAACAGACCTACCTTTGCAGACTTTTCAGTATCCACTGACTTAATTGCAAAGTCAGGCTCTTGTAAGTGGCCATGGAAAGCTCCGTGATTTTCCTTTTTTTTTCCAGGCACCCCAGAATGCACGTCAGAACTGGGCTGATGGATGCCCATCTCTACTGTCTGAAGAAATACGTGGTAGACTTCCTTGTAGAAAACAGGTAAGAAACCAAGCAATACACAAGGTAGTAGCAGGTGTTTGCATTGACATACAGTTTGTACCAGAGCTTTTAAGGGAAAATTTATTTCATTAAATTGGCTAGCATAAAATAGACATCAGTTATCAAAATGCTTTAACAACACTAAAAAGAATGCCAAGCATTGTCTGAGCTTCTTATTTAGACCTTTAAAAAAATAATCTAATAACAGTGTAAGTGAAAGCTAAAATTTTTCCCTCTTTTCTGCATCCCTTGTTTTCCTAATGTATCTGTGCTTTTTGGCTGCTCATTTCTCCAGGACTCCCCCATTGTTAGGGCTGTGAATACATTTCTGACCTTTGATTTCCCCCACCACAGTCTGTTTTGGCCTTTGCAATCACCTTTTCTCTCCCCCTTCACATGCACCACCACTGCAGGTGGGCTATCTCTGTAGCATCCTATGTTTTTAGCTTGTGATGTTCCTCTGTCAAAACTCTGAGACCACCCACTGAGAGGAAGAAAAACATCCATTTATGGAAGTGGAGAAGGATCTTAGCTATAATATTGCATGAAACAGACCAGAAAAAACCCTGTTTATCTTTGAAAAAACAAACAAATGAACAACCCCCTCACAGGAAGTAGTTCAATTTTGGAATGATGTCCTGTTCCTAGAATTTTTGTAGCGCTCTCATGCCTATTACATATATTGAATGCTCGATGAGTTCTCAAGAGTTTTTCTCCCCTTTTAAGTAAGATGAAAGATAAAGCGACTGACTAAGTATTGCGTTCATAGTGCTTTTTCTTGGCAGATAAACTGATGTGAAAAAAAATGGGGAGGGAGAAGGGATTTGTGGTAGTCTTGACTGTATACAAATCTGGTGATGCAGCTGGATCCATGATTCCAGGAGCCCTTCCAGAATAAGGTTCCATGAGTGACTTAAAATTATGTGGAAAATCTGTGTTAACCACCAGGGCAATTTCTTACTATGCATAAGAATAAAGCTTATCCGATACTTTGACTGGCACTTGGGGGCATTGTACAAGTCGTTTTAGTTCCAATTTGTGTATGGGAACAAGTCTGAAAGGTGAGAAAGCTTCAGGAGCAGCAGACACTTTAAATCTGGAATAAGCCATTTATTCAATGTATTTTAGAAAGTCAGTGACAGTTTGGACTTCTTGTATTTCCTGTAGCATGAAGCAGTGTTTACACCTTCTTTTGTCATAATACAACATGTAGGACTCATTTCTTGAAATCCTAGCCATCTAGTTTTGCTGGGATTAGACATTTCCGAAATACTAGATGTTTCACACATTCAGTTCTTTTTCCCTGGTATTTCATGTTGTTTTGAATTCAGATCATTAGGTCTGTGGGACAAGGACGATCTTTGTCAGACATGCCACAGTGCATGACACAGTGAGGCCTTCAAGTGTAAATAGTAGTAATTTCAGATGTTAAGGCTTTATGCTATTTCCATTGAAACTGGTGAGATCTTTGGCTTTGTCAGTGGCAGGATTTACCTTGTATTAACCAAAGCCAGCAAAGTGAAATCCTGCTCTGAACTCCTCCAGTTGCCCCCAGGTGCCCCTAGAACAAGTCTACTGACTTCTTGCAAGTATGACCAGTTGTTTTTTTGTTTTGCATAGAGAGGTCATTCTCTGCCTTCACTGTTTGATGAATCTGTGCTTATTTTCTGTGACACTTCCATGACAAATACATAATTACAGGAGCTATACAGCATTTATTAAGACCGGATAGCAACATCAGGCTCAGTAATGGCAGGTAGCTGCTTTATTCTCTTATTATACACATGCTGCTTATTCAGTCAATTGAGAGAGAGAGTCAATTGCAAGTAATGTGCTTGACTGGCAAATCTGGGGAATGGGACCTTTGCCATGAGGAATAACTTGGTCTTTCAGGCTTCTGGCATTGGTGGGCATTTGCAGCTTGTTTTTCTTCTGTGAGGAAGGGGAGGACAGTGCACACCCGAAGATCTTTCCATGTTTGGCAGCAATATACCAGGACATTTGAAAGACACTGTGGAATATTTTTGCCTCAGAAGTACTGACATCTACATAATTGTTTGGGTTTGAGGATTCTTTTTAATACTTTGTTTTTCAGTCTAGAGAGAACCTACAGTAAGGTTTTGCCTCTCTGCAATTCGCACCAGGACTGGAGAAGCTCAGATGCCTTGTTTAAGTTGTGCATGTTTAAAACTAACAGCAGGGACTGAAGTGAACAGTGAAGCTCTTGTACTGTGCCAGGAAGTACTGACACAGTGTACTTCCTCAATATTACAATATTTACATTGTGTTAATATTTAACAACGGGGTTTGATGGCAGGCAGAGCACCTTTTTTTCATTGTCTGTAGGTCAGAGAAGCAATTACATTTTTTAAAAATTTTATTTTGACGTGCAAGAGCAGAAAAGATGTGGCCCATCAGTAAAAATTTCAGATCCTACAACTGGCTATAGCTTGTCCTTTTGCCGAGGAAAACTGTGATTACTTCCAGGTCAAAGATTACTTGAAAACTAATGTGGTTGTGTATGTGGGATCTGTTGCTCCAAATGGGATAAAAGCCCAGTGCAGTCCCAGCTTAGCTGCAGAGATGTGGCTAGAACAAGCTCTCCCCAAGCGAAAGTAGTTTGTAAATAGCTGCACCTGTAAAGGTAAATTGCATTCCTCCACTTCAATCGGATTAATATATGTGTTGTATGTAGTCACTAGCAACTAATATGAAAACGGGAAAAAAGAGAATGTGAAATGGCTAAATGTTTGTTTTGTCCAAGTATGTGAATCTTGCTTTAGGATTTGGGACAACTTTTGTCATGGGACACCTCTGGAAAAAGTCTGATTTTTATTGTTCCGCTCCAAAATGGAGTTGTGATATCAAGGTTTTTTTATCAACTCAGTAACTATCTTGCTTTGTGGTACTGGACAGATCCCTTAATTTTTCTGTGCACTTGTTTCCTCTTCTGGGTGGGATTGTTCATCGAATAACAAGTACTTGTTTGGCAGTAGAGTGAGATTCGACTACGGGGGATGTTAGGAGAGGTCAAAGTACTGTTTGGTAGTCTGTAACTCCGTTCATAATCTTTTAATATATTTTTATGAACTATTTTAAAAGGCCTGAATAGTAGATTCTCCTGCCTGAAGTTTTATTGCACTATAGCAAACCAAACAAATTCTTGAGTTTTAAGAAGCAGAGATTGCTAGTGCCTTTGAATAAAAGTCAGAGGAAATAGTCTGTTTATTAGAACCCCCTGAAATATATATGTCCAGACAGAAATAAAAAATGATGCCTCTAATGTTGTTTAAACCTGGGGAATTTATTTTTCAGGGAATGAAAGTGCTTTCTCTTTCCTCTCCTAGGAGGAGAAAGATGCGTTTTGGCAGTTTAAATCCCCATGTCCATTTATCTCTCATCGACTAGTTCAGCACCAGATCCTAGTGAAATTGAGTCTGCAAGCATACGACAGTCCTACCCTGTCCGAATCCACAGCGACTTGGAGAACAGCTGAAGAACCTCTTGCCCCTAGCAGTTCGTTATTCACTGCAGCTGGAATTTACTCCTTCCCTCCTCTCCACACTTCTGCATCCCAGGGGCAGGGTGATCATCTGAGCGCTCCCTAATCAGCTCCGAGGCAGAGTCAGGCAGAGCAGCGAGCGCTGGCAGCCTCTGCCATGGGTGCCAGGAGAGCACTTGGAGCTCTGCCCTGGGACGGACACCTTCATCCCTGAGTCCACAGTGGATACCCAGCACTGCCAGCTTCTGGGTCTGCTCGTGCTAGACTCACAGGCGGTCACGGACCATACCCCGCTACCAACCAAACTGTCCGAGCAGGGACTGTGATCTCAATATGAACAAGCAACAGGTTGCTTGGGCTGAATTTTCTGCTGATTATAACTGTCCCTGGGGTTTTTCTCTCCAGAGCTTCTGGTTCTTTCCCAGTTCCCCTTCTGCGTGAGTGAAGTTAGAGTTGCTGAGGTCTTGGCTTGGCAGCTGCACCGAGTTTGCCGAATTGCATCACATCTTTGCACAGAGCTGATGTGAGGAGGAAGGTCTGTTAAAAATCTGATCTCCCTGTACTCAGGCAAGAGCTTTTCTTTCCTAAACATTTCCTTTTTCAGAATACAGCTAACCTGAGGATCGTACAGGTGCTGCGCGTTGTAGCATGGGGAAGACAGGCGAGCACAGGCCGTGTGTGTTGCGGGAGCTGCTCTGCCAGCACAGGGCAGGGATAGTTGAAGGTGAACACCTGCACCGCGTGATGAACTGCACAATATTGCTTTTCTTAAACCGATCACGACGCAGGCTGAGCCAACAGGCTAGACAGAAGCAGAGGCTGTAGCTGGCTGGGGGCACGGCTCCACCCCGCAGCTGGCGGGCCTCACACCCCCGGGGCCCCGGGGGGGCAGCCAGCACAGGAGCCAGGCCCCTTTTTGGCACCCTCCTGAGTGCGAGATTGGAATCCTGCCTTGCTGCTGCATTCAGGGTGGATGGAAGAAGAGAGTCCTTCTGCTCTTTCCCCTGTGAACTTTATCTGTAGCGGAGGGCGGCAGGATCTAGGCCTGTGCTTTGCGAGCCCGGTGTGTTGCACAGGCATGCACTGATACTTCTGTACTGTGTGCCAGCAGTTTGCTTGCTAACAGTCCCAGCAAAGCTGCTAGCAGAGGAAATGTGATCAAAGTGAAATCGCATGCTAGTTTGTGTTCTGTTTTTCCAGCAGATTTCTGAAGCTCCAGCGTAGTGAAATAAGATACCTGATTTGGGGAGGGCAAGGGGGGAGATAGTTATAAAGCAACCCCTTCCCCTGTAAAGTTTTAACGTGGAAAATTCAAACTTGCTTTGGAAATTTAAGTGTTGAAGGTGGGTCCCTCTCTTTGTGTCCTGTCTTTATGCTTAAAAGCATATATGTATTATGCATTTATAATACATGTGTGCATTAATGGTATTGTGCCTGTGATCCGTTCTGGAGGTACAGATGACAACATTTGGTACGTGTGAGGATTTCATCCTGCTCACAGCTGAAACCTGTAGACATGCGAAGATCGCTATTATTTTCACCTCTCATTGAGGATGACCAGAAAATCAGAGGCCAGACTGAGGCTGCCTAAAACAAAGCAGTGTGTGGTCCTGCTTACTAAGTTACCTCCCAAAATCACTTTTGTCAAATCTCATCAGTGCAGAGCTTGTTATGAATATGCTAGTAAAACCTTAGTTACAGGTTGGGCACATGAAAAGCTGTATTTAAAAATACTAACTGTGCAAAGTTAAGCACTCAGGAGTTAGGAAGTGCCACAGCCGAGGTTCCCTATGCAACCTTTTGCTTCTGGATGTGCCACAGATTGTGGTACAGTCTCTGGTTACGTGACACTGTACAGTTTTTGTCCTCTGTGACCATTGCTTCAGTCATTGCCCGAGATGCTCACTGAAAGGGCTGCTATTCAATACTGTGTGTAATTTCTGTAGTTCAGGTGAAGGCCACCAGCCTTACTTGCTGCTAGCTGTTTAAACCCTGTCGTGAAAATAAGGTAAATACTTTCCTTTTGGATTCTTGGTGCTCATCACTGGTACT
>Ga0181612_130223_pt1 | contig 10437 bp, 3 predicted proteins | sample HoacroProtozoa21_FD_119630 | JGI IMG/M metagenome (GOLD analysis project Ga0181612, IMG submission 119630) | Hoatzin crop microbial communities from Cojedes, Venezuel. Combined Assembly of Gp0051906, Gp0051904, Gp0051908 | reverse complement strand
TTTGAGGTACAATTCTGGTGTCACCAAGTCAATGAAATTTTTCCTATTGCTCACAATGAGCACAAGCTGTCTTCTTTCTGCAGCAGAACCACCTTCTTGTGTTCAAGTCTCCGAGTGCACTTAAGCCTCTGCATTCGCCTCTGCATTTCTAGCTGCTCTAATCTCATTTCAGCTTTTAGCATGCTGTTCAGTCTTCATGGTTTCTGTCCCCTTCTGCCTCCCTTCTTGCCACTTAAGAGTTAAGGAAATAACTTCCATCTTTTCTTCCTTCAAATCTCTCCTTAATTTTACTTACTGCTTGCATCCATTTCATTTCAGTCTGTTTAGTCAAGGTTTTGTGCGTGAGCTCCCATCAGTTTAAAGCTTGGGACTCTAGTTCTACTTAGGGCAAGGTGAACTACTGTGTCTTCTATCCATTTTTAAAACAGTAAATAAAACTGTTTGTACTGCCTTCCTGGCCACTGCACTGCAGTTTAGTACAACCTGTTGCCAAGCAATAGAAGGTAAACCAGAGAAATCACATTTTTGCCAGAGTACACTACATCTGTACCACTAAGTCAAACAGGGCAAAGGCATGGACTCATACGCTGGCACCTGATCTTCCACACTTTCAAACTGTTATCGTGGTTCATGGTATGACTTTGCCCACGCACACTCTCCCAAGGAATGCAGGATATGTCTGAGGGGCATCAACTACAGACACAAGCCAGGTCAGGCCAGTTGGTCTCAGGACTAGAAAGACCACAGATTGTTTTACTTACTAGCAAAGAGATACCACAGATAGTTACACAAGTCTTTCCAACTGTTTAGTTAAGCAAACTCTAAGTTAAAGTGGTGTAACTGTCATTAAATCATTCTTTCCTCCTCTCTCTTCCCTACAACTGTTTCCTCCCTCAGAAAAAAATATACAGAAAAACAACTGACAACAACAGAGCATCACAGAAAAATGCAAAATAGTAATATGAAAATAACAGTGGCAAGAGAATTCTTATTCAGACAGATAGGACAAATACAGGAAGCATCTTCAGACACAGAAGTAGAAGACTCGTGGTTGTTGGTCTGTGACATTTTGCGGTGTCCCCTGGGAAGGATTTCCTCAATGTAAGAAGCGAGAGACATTTTCTACACTGTACCCAGCGTGACACTTGTGTTTGAAGACATAAAACTCTGCAGGGATCCCAGCCACCGGCAGCTACACCGGGCCCTCCCCTTCTGCCAAATTTCACATCCGTGACTTTTCAATTAGATTATAAACTGCTCGGCTTTGCTTTTCTTTGCAAAGCACTCGGCAGGCTTTTACTGACACCTGCATTAACTGTATCTATTTAAAAGAGGCATGTTACTTTGTAAAGGACAACATTTGCCTCCAGACAAAGAGCTCCCGCACCTCAAGTCTCCCTCACTGACCTAACTGGATATTCAAGTGTGACTTTAAGTGTTCCAGATGCGTCCTTCACATAAAGGTGAACTTTATTCAGGACCACCTGCCTAAGTTCTGCTCATTCCTCTGGACCACCCTATTTTGACTCCGCTTCCTGTTTATTGATGTTAAAAGGACTTTTACGTGGGGAAATAATAAAAAGAGAAATCCAGAAAAACCCCAGCTTTTTCTAAAGGAGGTGGGCCATTTATATGAAGATTTATTTAGGATGATGGGACAGTGATGGAACACAGAGTCCTTAAGTTGTATCATCCATTTCCTTTTCATAACATACTTTCTTTAGTTTCCATTAAGGGGTATGACTAAATCACCTGTGTTTATATAAATAACAGAAATACAGAACATGTTCAGGTGAATTGAACAAAACGATGAGAATGCCATTTTGCTTGTGTGACATTAGCACTATGTAATTCTTCCTGATTATTCAAATGAATTATTAGAAGTCAAGGTACAAATATATGAAGGACTTCTCCTCAGAGGAATAGCTATAGGTAAAGGCTAGAACATACCTGAACATACCATGTCATACGGATATATCGTATCTGGATAAGTGAGGGAAAGCAAGCATTTCATGTTTTTCTTTAAAAAAAGTTTTCTCGCTTTTTTGGTATAGAACAAACTTCTCATGATGGTGAAGAAGAGGAAGACATTGTCATTGATATTTACATTCTGATTTAGATCCCTGTTCTGCGTCTGTCATCCTGGGCTCGATTACAAGGTCACCATAGTCAACAGAAAGATTTGTGCCCCCTTTTCCATGTTTGGAATTTTCCAAATGCACACATAGATACATCAAACAATATTTATTCAATTTAAATCTGTTGTGATGAATCTAGAAAGGTTTCTTTCTATGTGGGCTCTCTCATTGTACCAGTACTGAAAAGACAACTCATGCAGGGAACTAGTGAGAACTTCATCTCTTGCAACATTCAATACTCACTTAGTAGTGAGGGACAGGAGGAGGAAAAGAAGGTGGTTTCCAAAAGGTTTCTTCTGCAGAGCTTCATCTCCCTGAGCACCCGCTATAGTCAGCAGAAACGAACTCCATCACGGGGGTGCCCAGGGAACATAAATTAGGAAGCTGCTCTGAATCCTGCACTGGAAGATTTTCTCTCCCTCTATCTCCTTACACAGAGGTAGCTTATGGAGTAGCTTACAGAGGCAAAGTCTCCGAAAACCCATGAAACGATACTTTTCAGGGAACCAGTCCTTTAGCAGCTGTTAGCCAATGACAGAATCGGGTAACTAAAATTCCTTTCCTAATCCCCAAATTATTTTTTTTTCCTTAATTATTAGTATTATTTTTTTGACAGCCTCTTAATAGTACAGTTTTCCTAAGGCAGTTAATTTCCCATCATTTTCATTAATGTGTTCCTCCCTGGTTTTAATAGAGAACTAAATTAAAGTTTACTTCTTTTTTTGACACTCCTATTGTTAACAATTCCAGCACAAATCTGGGATGGGGTTTGTGCTCTGCCCTCTCTCTCTCTCTCAGGCACCCTCTGCTGGTCTTCCCACAGCAAAACACAAAATATCAGAGAATTTTCATTACCAAGCAATGTTTTTAAGAGAAAAATTCAGATTTCTGTTTCTAAACCTTTTACTATCAGAATATAAATTATAAAGAAGATCAGCTTTGGGGCCGTAAACTGAGGATGGAGGGATTTTTTTTTAATGAATTCAAGAAAATAATTGCATAATCAAGCATGTGAACCTGTGGAATTTCTCAGGCAAAAAGTCCAAAAGTGAACATGGCCTAAAAAGCTGATCACAGTCTGACCTGGCTCTTAGCAGAACCCTGTGATTGGCATTAATGAAGATATTATGCAAGGAGTTCTAGAAGCATACACTGCTGGGGACTGTTTTTCTTCTGCGTATCTCGGTTAACAAAAGTGATTGGCAGCAGTCCTGCATCGATAGCACGTATTTTAAGGAGGTAAAGATGTAAGGACACACAGTGGCTACATATCAGCTTCCTTTCAAGCAACACCATAAACAGAGAGCTGATCTAATTCTTGATCTGGAAAAATCCCTGGATGTCAGAGAAGTAAACAGGAGCATAGCGTTTTCTTAATCAGCTGGAGGACAGGACATGCTGGTGTTGGGAGAGGGTAAGTTTGGTGCACCTGGTACTCCAACAGTCCCTTTCTGGTAATCAAAATCAAGAAAAAGTGGCTCTAAGACTGCTCTAACTACTACCGACATCTACAAAAGTTTCCTGCGCTGCCCAGGATCAGGCAGATGTGGGTCTGTCAGGAAGCTGGCCCTGTTCTTCCTCCAAGTTGTATAGGATGGTGTGCTACAGGAACACAAAGCCAGGAGGTGTATGCGATTTGGTGAGCATTTCGCCTGTCCCACTTTCCAAAGTCAACTTTTAATTGACATCAAGCCTCAGTGCAAGCAGCAGGGTGCTTTGTTGAGGATCCATCAGCTTTCTGTGTATGGTAGCACAGGTGACAACCCAGAGAGGTTCAGGAGAGCCAGAAAATAGAGTAACATTTTTTTTTGCATAGCTGAGTTTTGTAATGATGTTAAAAAGCATTTTATATGACACAGCAACAGGTAAGATTGTATTTAAATCAAAGCTATGTCAGCAGCCGCTTGTTACCTTTCCTGGATAAGTAAATTCTTCAATGTAGTGGAGAAAGTGCAGTGCAGGGCCACCAAGATGAAGAGAGACTTAGAGAACTGTCTTTGTTCAGCTGGGACCAGGACAAGGGGAGATTTTATTGCTGTCTTCAACTGCAGACTCTTTTCAGAGGTACGTACCAGTAAGACAAGAGACAACAGACACAAATTGCATCACAGGAAATGCTGATTTGAAACACAGAAACAGGTGCCCAGAGAGGTGGAATTTCCATCCTCAAAGATATTCAGAACTCCACTGGACAAAGAACTGAGCAACCCCATCTTGTTGGACCTGCTTTGAGCCAGGGGTTGAACTAGATGACCCCCAGAAGTCCCTTCGAACCAAAATAACTCTGATTTTATGATAAATGACTACTGTATCACTAATCCAGCTTAAACTGATGAAAGTCATTTTGACAGCACCAATGCTTCCCCAAGCAAATAAGAACTTTAAACCCAACCCAGACTCACCGAAGTCAGTGAGTTTCTTGAGTTTAACCTGAAATGCATTGGATCAACTTCACCGCTTTTAGGATTTGTGTTCAAAAAAGATCCTAAACTTCATTTTTCTAGACTGCGTTAGAAATTGCATCAGGGTGGTGCTGGTTTTACTGCGGGTTTCTCAATAGGTTGCTTTCACAGCGAGATGAGAATGAAGCATTCCACAATCGCTATCTTTGAGTATTCCCAATGTCTCCCTAGAGAGTCAGCAGCAGAATGAAGTGTTTGCTCGGTGCTCTGAAGGTACGTGACTTCGCTTTTCAGTTTGCACTTGCAGGAAAATTCCTATTTGCTAACTGTTATTGGTAATGAGCCTCTCATCTGACTTGGGTTCAGCTCAGGTCAACTGCTGCTTTCATGTTGAGACACTGCCTATATTAATTGAAATTTATGTCATAGAATGGCAATCTTGTGACCTCTGTAGAGTGAGCTAATGATTCCAATCCTGTTTTCAGCAGGCTGCTGTGAATTAACATCACCAATGCTCTCCCTTTTTCACCTCATCATTTTTCTTGTCTTTGTAAGACAAGCTTTTTTCTTCTTTCTTGTCTTCTCTCTTACAAGGGATTATATTATTTATTTTGAACATGAAGCAGACTAAAACAGCACAAGGGACTAATTAGAATATGACACAATAAATGTCAAGTACTAGCCAATTATTTTGATTATTCCCATAGAGGTAAAAAAATGCAAAAATGAAGCGTGTTTGTAAAAACGTAATGTATGCCTTTCCACACAAATATAATGGAAACATAGATTTATCTTAATAAATACATGCATGATATACTATGATGAATGAAAACAAGCAAGAAAGTAAACATATTTCAATTCCTTAAAAGAAATCACATTCCCAAATCTCTCAAAAAGTAGTTGGACTCCTAATCCATTGGATTAACTGAAATTTCTGGAGAAGGAAGGCTACCTTTTCGTTTAGTGTGGAGACTCGGATTATCTCCAAGGAGCATCCACGTTTTGAGTAATACCTTGATACTACGCAGCACCACATTACTTGCACTTAAATGTTCTACAAAAGATCTTATGCTAATGCGATCTCCAATATGAGATTTTCCTTCCCTGATAGGTTCCTCCTGCTGAAGCTCTGAGCTTGAACTGCACCAGAAGCAGTTTCTTTTCTCAGCGGCCCTTATTGCTTTGCTAATATTTCATTCTGCACCATCCCCAAAGAAACATAACACCATCGTGGAGGGGCCAGCGTTGTCATAAAATGATAAAAATCCAAATTACTACTTGTTTTCCTTTCCTACAAAAAAATCACATATAGCTTATGATCTCATGTCTGTATTTACCATGTCCATTATGCCAGCAAACATGAAACAATGTATTTACTTCTTACAGCCATACCACATCAGAACCTATGTAATGAAACTAAATTTAAACTTCAGTTATGTTGTCAACTAAAGAAGGCATACACGGCAAAATCCAGCTCCAGAACAGAATTATCCTTTAGATCCTGGACTCTCCAGAATCCTTGGTAATGCTGAAAACCTATTTTACAAAATACTATGCAATGTTCAGATTTCAAATACCTCCACATCTTGGCTATTTGATTCTGACCTGTCGCTTTTAATTTAACTGTTTAATTGACCCAAAAAAATGATCTCCTCAGCTGTGTCCCAGCTAACAGGCTTGTTAAAAGAGACAATAGATTAAACAGATTTATATGAATGGATGTAGCAAAAAAGTAAGTTGTGTTTGATTGTACAAAGAAGACAACTAGATCCAGCTATTTAAAGAAGAAAAGGACTAGTAACACAAAAAATGGAGTTTACAGAATATAAATCTTATCCTTTCATCAGAACTAATCTACTTCACATCTAGAAATTCCAGTCTTTATCAAATTACAGAATCTCTTTCTTGAATGTTAATAATTATAAAACTCTAAGAGCCTCATAAGACTCTGGATGACTCAGTATGAAGTATTCTTATGCATCAACAGTCTGACATGTAATTTTAGTTGTGATTGCTAAGCTAAGTTTTAGGTTAAACAACTGACAATTGTAGGCAGGCCCATGAAAATTGGCTGGGCTAACAGCCATTTTTACAACATGCTAATGACTAAGGGTTTGATCCTGCAACGCTGAGGTCAATGGCAGCTTTGTCACTGACTGCAGTGAAGATACAGGCCTTCATGCACGGACTGCTAATAGCAACTGAGAACAGCGACTTACATTTACCCTCGCATTTTTAAAACAGAAGAACCATCTAATGAATGGAATAGGCTGAAGCCTAGCTGATAAAATATTCTGGTTGTTCTCTACTTCACAGCTTGTCTTACAGCAAAAGAAGATCTTGTCAAGAAAACTAAACTTTCAGCAACTGAACACAAAGATGTTGTAAGTACCCACCGCTGACAGGTGAAGATCCAGTGAAGTCTATCTCCCTCGGGTTGGAAGGAACCATAGAAAGGTATCTGTGCGGGAGCCCTGGCGTGGGGGAATTCGACCCAGCCTTTAGACTACTTCAACTTGTGTTTGCTACTAACGTTGCTTTACACTGTTTCATGGGTTTTGTGCTGAAGAGTGATGCGGATGGTCCCAGTGAGACCATTTACATCAGATCATCGTGAATCCTGCAGACAGCACAGGGGACAAAATGAATTGGCCTGCCCGGGAATGCCATGCGAGCACTTCTTCAGACATCAGACACATCTGTGTCCCTTTTTGTATAACAAGTTCAGGACACACAGGCTTTTTAGCAAGAATTTTCCATTTCAACTACTGAGGCAGCTGAGATTCTAAAGGAAGGGGGGGAAAAAATCAGTATTTAAATGGTTCTCTTTTTTCCCTCATCTTTCATTTTCTTTAAAGTGCTTGTAGACCATATTGATGTTCTTTTTTAACTTCCCCATTTCACAGGAAAAGCAACTTTTCCTGGCCACTAGGTCTTCAGTGACGTTTTGCTACATATAGAAGGCACCATCTGAAACGCAGGTGATTTGCAGATGAGCTCTGGAAACCTTGACAAACTGCATTTATCTTCCTGGGCTGCCTGAATTTTTGTCATCTTACTTTGGACTTTTGAAGAAATTGGGAGCTGTCATGCTTTTCCTGTATTTCACATGCGAAAAAGTAGGAGAAAAATGGAGGGACAAAAATAATAACAATATTCTAGAATGAAGCTTCATATTCATTTTCAGCATAAAAGGATTTTCCCTCTATTGATATTTTGGTCTTTAGTGTACTTTACTTTTGCTGATTTCCCTGAATTGCAGGTTACTTCCATCAGCAAATTCTCACAAGAAAAATAAAACTCGTGACTGAGCGCTGCATTCATTCTGTTGCAGCTAGAATAAGAAAACCACATTGTGATGCCCTATTGATTTTGCACCTAATTTTGTAGACTGAAAATTACTGGCATTTATTTTTTAAGAAATGTCCTAACTGAATGTTGTTTCAAAAAGCTATCAGGGGGGCGTAAATCTCATCTCAGAGGGGCCAAAGTGTTGCAATTTGCGTAGCACTTCTCAAGACTCTAGCAGAAAGCGAATTATATCAGAACTGCTGCATTTCGAGAATGCAGGAAGTTTGCATACGATGTTCTTCAAAAGACCAAAGTCTTTGTGACATCTTTCAGATAAATTCAGTTTGGATACAGGATACACCTTAGGTGTGCGCTTTTGATGATTTAAACATCATGTGATCATTAATCATAGCTACAGTACTGGCATTTTATGGAGTTCCCCATGGCACAGCTGCCTGAGCAGATACCTACAGATGTCATCACACCAGGGTGTTGCAGGAATACTACCAAGACGACATAAAGCCTGCAGCATAGTCATCCAGCTGGCTTTTAGATTCCAAAAATAGGTACAGCCAACTGGAGAAGAGATGGGGCAGGGCATCAGTACTTCACAAGCCAAGTGTAAAGTTCTGGCAAGTTCAAGATCACAATATTGCAGGCCACACGTACCATTAACACGACGATTTCTATTAGACAACCTCTAAGCACCACAGGTGATTAATTTTAGCCATCTAAAAACGAAGGGTCTAGTCTAGGTGGTCATCTCAGCTTCTTCTGAAACCAGAGAAACTACAGGAGAGAAAACGTCACCTTCAGAGGGCAACACACCCAACCTGCTTTAGACAGCAGTGTGAGCATGGTAGAAACGATCACCTGAAAGTGCCTGTCTCTCTCCGCTGAACCAAGACAGCCTGGACAACAGCTTGATTATATGTCTAATCGTTAGATGAGTGTTATTAGGTGATATAAATCCTATTCCAAACAAAACAAAACCTCACAGCCTACCAGCTTTTTAGGCTGCAGAGTAACTTCAAATACATTATTTCACATCCATGTCAAATATTTGTGGTAGACAATAAGAGAAACATGGACAATAAGTAAGGGAAGCTGAAGCCAAAAGGCTCTGCTTTTCCTGACCTTTTGAATAAACTACATGTGAGACACTGAAAGAAGGACAGTTTTTTCACTTCGGGATGAAGAAATCTAAATCATGCAACAACAGTCAATATTTGTACTCAATGCCCGCTGTTTAAGGAACATACAGACAAAATTCTGATACCTGATGATATACCTTATGATAAAAGAAGTTTAAGCAGAACACCAACTGCTATTAAAACTGAAAGAGTTAAAAGGAGCATCGGGCAACACCATCACGCAGAGATTACAGCAGACTCGTACAGAATATGGCCATTACGATGGAAACGTATTCCAAAATGCCATTAAATTGCCATGTGATCCCAGCAGCAACGGGGATCTCTTTTTATGGGAAATGACGTCATTGGGAACAGCTGCATTGGACAAAGTGTGGACTTTTCTAAATTGACAGTTTCAGTGAACACATTGGACAAAATCATCCTCCTGCCTGCAATAACCAAGTGTGCATAGATGCTATCTGTTTACTTAGATACATAGAGTTTTTTAAAATATTCTAGCAAATACCATCCATTTAAAGACATTTTTAAAGCTGCAACAGGAAACAGAAAAAAAATCCTCTAAAAATAATATTCTCTAAAAATATCCTGTAGAACAGCATGCCATTTTACATATGCTTTATTATGTTAATAGAAATTTCTTGTTCCAAACAGTGAAATATGATTCTTCTCAAGAATTCAGTCATGGTTTATGATGCAGTGTTGAAAGAGTTTCGCAATGGTTCTTGCTAGTGCCTCCTTGACACAAAAGCTAATGACTTTTGTGACTACAGGTCCCGATCATCTGTATCCCATCTTGAGCTACAGCTAAAGAGAATATAGAGTTTTATGCTGGGTGATGTAGTCTCATCAGCTACAAATATGCACAGACGAGGCATACGTTACACACAGCTGTTCTATCCTAATTACATGTGATCCTTGCATTTCTCCTAAATATTTAGTACCATTGTCAGTACAACAGGCCAGGCAAAACTAGCAAATTAAATAAAAGTTACACTTTAAGAAAATACTGTGGTAATTTGACTCCATCCAATTTCCCAAGAAAAACATATAAATAGAAAATGACAGCATTAAACTCTCTGATGTCATTACATTCCTGCAGCTTAAAACTAGGGCATCACAAAAAAAGCTGGGCCATGTTTTCATCCACTTTTATTTTTTAAAAAAATATACAAAAACCTGTCTGTAGGTAACACTATATAGAATCTGAATGAAATCCACAATTGTATGTAATTCAAAATGTTAGGAGAGATTTATTAAAGTGGAAAAGGAGGGTGAAAAATTAAAGTTATGTTTAAGTGCAGAGGAAGAAGCATGGCACATCCCTGCAGGAACAATTCCGGATAACCTCTGCTCATCTGTATATTGGGGGGCGGGGGGGATTTTCATGTTTTTATAACCCTGAGGGACTAAAACTTTAAAAAATTTGGGTGGGGTGCGCAAAGCGAAATTAAA
>Ga0181612_107544_pt1 | contig 10437 bp, 8 predicted proteins | sample HoacroProtozoa21_FD_119630 | JGI IMG/M metagenome (GOLD analysis project Ga0181612, IMG submission 119630) | Hoatzin crop microbial communities from Cojedes, Venezuel. Combined Assembly of Gp0051906, Gp0051904, Gp0051908 | reverse complement strand
TTAGAGCTTTCCTGTCTTCTCAAAACTGCAAGAACCTGCTTTAGTTAAATTACAATCACTCTAGTAAGTGGAAATTTTACATTTATGGGTATCATCAGAAAGGAGGAATGCTCATCAAAGTGAACATTAAAAATCATGGTAAAATCATCTAATAAGACTGTCAACTAGCAGGATTGGAAAAACACTCAGATATGAGTGACATTGCGAGGGCTAAGAAGAGTCAACTTTAGACCCATGCAAGAGAAGAGGTGTATGGGTTTGCACAGGGCAGGCAGCTCTCTGGCTGCCTTCCACCTGCACTGCTTGGCAAAAGGGCATTAAAGTGCCTAAAAGTGCACCAGGATTGCCATCACCCTGTCTCTGCAAAGCCATCTCAGGCCACAACAATCCTGAAATGGGCCACAGTCAAACTTATTCACCCCCATCAAAACAAGGTAAAACCATGTACAGGCCAATATTGGCAGTGAAACATTTTTCTAACTTGCCAAAACCTCTACTGGGTAGCCTTTTCCAGTGCTCTGTTGTCTTGTTACAGAGTTTTTCCTACTGTTTAAATCTTGTGTAATGCTCAGGTAAGTTTTGACCATACCTCCATTAGGGCTAGAATAAAGCCTCGGTCCCCATTACTTTTTATAGCATCCACCTAAATACCAAAGTCCTTATCAGCCTAAGCAAGCCCAAGAGTTTTCACCTCTTAAACTTTGCTATAGTTCTTGCTACTCTGATATTATCTATTATCTCCCTTCAGTCTGTCCGCATGTCTCTTGAATATGGTGCTTAAATTCAATTTGACAGAGCTCCCCTGCTAAGACTTCGTGAGGGCAGGAAGACACTATGGTCACCACCCATGTCTCACATGTTACTCTGCTTCTTATCCATTGCAGACTGACACCTGCCTTTTGCAACATCCCCACACTTTCTGCTTAATTTGTGATCTATCACGACACCAACCTCTCTGATGCTGTGCAGAGGCTGCCTTCTCAGGCAAGGTTGACACTTAGGGGCGTAGGTGTTGAAAATACCGACTACTAGACAGATACCACGAACAATCTCATTTGTGTCTAGTCCTCCACACTTTTATGACTGTTGGTCTCCAGTCTTCCCTGCAGAATACCCAAATCATTTGGGATACTAAGCCTGGTTCCTGTACCTGCAGCCTGCCAAAGCCTTTCCCTCTAATTTGAATCAATGTGGAAATACTGACTTGCACCAAATGGCCCATCGTTTCTCTTAACTGGAATAATTTAAGGAAAGGTATGCTGCTTAAGTCAAGGGAATAATTTAGCAAATGTTGAGTTTATCAACACTTTTCAAAACTTTTTTTTCTCAATATTTTAAGAAATCTGACATACAAAAGATTCTTAATTAAAGACTGGCACCATTTCTTTTCCACACGTGCGACAAACAGTGCAGCAGCTCATGTGCTGAGGCCATTGCTTGATCCCACCTACCGAGACTAACTGCATCTCCCTCCTCTCTCACACCAGGACTATGCACCCTTTCCGGAGGTGGCTTACCCCTCCACTCCATCTCAGCAACAGTGAGTGTTGGGCAGGCAGAGCTCTGCCCGCTACGGAAACAGCACGGTAAACAGCACCGCAGCGGACTGTTACTGCTACCGCGTTTCACATGTGCACTGCTTCAGACTTGGCATCCAGTTCTGTGACCCTTGTCCAGGTGAAAGTCTCAGTAGCTGGTTTCTCCTCCTGATCTGATGTCAGGTTTCCCATCCGGGAATTCAAAATCTTCAGCAGACAGCAGACATACCTCGCGCTCCAGCAGCCACTGCTTTGTGACACGAGCACTGCCAATGCGCAGTATTAGATAGATATCACAAACCAATCTCAATCACTCTATTTTCATCAAAAAACCCATTCTCTTCAGTAGGACTTTCTCTTGCACGCACAAGTGAAACACGAGCCTGCTGCTTCTTTACAGCTTCTTCACAGCTGTCTCCTCACACTTCTCTTTCGATAACGTAACCAAGGATTACTTTAATAAAGGGAAAGGAAAATATTTCACTATGCTCGTCACATGCTCTTTCACAGCCTGTACGCTGGTGGGATTTCTTGCCCAGGGGAAAGGGAAAGGTCAAGGCACAGAAATACCCAAGTCTTCTTCAGCTTTCGCTCCGGGATACAGTTTATTATCTAAACATCAAATTTATAAAGTAACACAAAGAAAAGCTATTCCCTCATGCAAAGCCAGCTGCAGGGTCTCCCAGGCTTTCCATGCCAGAAAAAGGGCACACATCTTCATCTAAACCCTGCTGAATCAAGTGACAAGCAGGCAGCCTGTAACCCTTTCCTGACCGTTTAACCCTGACACAACAAGGTTTGCTGTTGTCAATGTTTTACTCCAGGGCTGGAGCAGACAGTTGTACACTCTTTCAGGGTTTTGGGCACACAATACTTTCAGGGTTTGTTTTGCGCATCAGTATTTACAGCAACATGAGATAATTTCTCTAAACTGATTTAAAAATCAGGCTGTGGACTGCTATATGTGATTTTTTTCTTTCAAACACAATGGAAATCTTTTTTTATCAGAACAAGCCTGTACACAGATTTTAGCTTTCAGAAATAAACTAACCACAGAAAGACCAACTGTGTGTTTACGAGTTCACAGCCTCTGAAAAGCTGCTATTAGATGTGAGTTTTCTATACTCAGCCAAAGTATCAAGACTAAAGGAGAAGAATAACGACGAAGACATGTAAAAGTCTTACATATTTTGGATGCTTAGAACTGAAAAACATGATAGTAAACAGTAAACTAATAAGGAAAAGAAGAGGTTTTTTTTAAATAAAACCAATTCCTCAAAAGGGCAGATAAGCTGAAGGGTTGCAAACAGGAAGGAAAACATAGCAGAGTGGAGAGAAGAAAAGCAAACAGATTTATTTTCAAGGCTGCTTCAGACAAATGCCTTTCACAAGTGGACCACGGTTACCTGCTGTACTGTGGGCTTGTGAAGATGCAAGGCAATATTGGTTTGTTTGACTTCAAAACAGGAGTAAAAACTCCGTCCCTCAATTGCTATGCTGCAAATTTAAACATCATTTTCCTGGATGCTGGCTGCACGAGGTCTATCTTAACAAGCTAGAGAATAGTAGAACGGATACTGGGCAGATCCACACACTATTCTCACTCCCAATTTTATGCAGAAGCTGAGGCACTGAAAAGATTAAATGTGCTTATGCCCAGAAACACAAACTTCCACATCACTCTTCTAACAATAGTCCATCTTGTCTCTTTAACAATCATTTTCTGATGTTCTTATTTGTAAGAGCAGCATTTGACTCTGTACCTTGCCCACTCTCTGTGAGGGAAGTACGAGTATCAACGTTTGTCCCATAAGTCCCATAAAACTGCATTTAACTCCTGTTGTTTTCACTTCCCTGGAGATAAGAGGTGGTGATGAGAATGAATGGGATCCTTTCCCTTTCCTGAGAATGAACGGGATCCTTGCCCTTTCCTGAACCTCCAGACAACATGGCTAATTAATTCCTTTGGTGCGGCCTGGGTTAAGACACATACCAGAAATAAAACCACTCAAGTTTCAGACCTCAAGGTTAGTTTACTTGCCTGGCAGATAAAACCACTTCCTTTCTGCTTGAAGACCTAGCTAATTTGACATGGAACCACTGCAATGAAATTTTTTAAAATGTCACTAGGCTTTCTCTGCGGTTACTTTCAAGGTTGAGCAAGTCAGTGTGTAGGCTCGGCACTGGACCACACTTCTCTCTGAAACCTTCTGCTGTAACTAGTAAACTAACTACTCTCTCTTCCTCTCCTGCAGGACCAGGCAACCCATGAGCAGTGGAGATTCTTTAAATCTTGCTCAGGGAGGCTAACTCCAATGAAATCTCTCCAAGCAGAGTGGGGGGCTGAGACCCGTGCCACAAAATATGGATCCCCTCTGCACCACAGGCCCCCACGCCTCAGTAGTGCTCCATCCCTGCACACTCCGCACTGACTCTGTTGCTGAGAATCATCTCACTTGTAGCTTCCTCCTCCAGCTCCAATCTTCTCCCTGCCATGCCAGAGTACGTACAAACAGGGAGGTGTAAATATCCTACCCACTTTTTTTGCCTCTTTTTCATAAAGCTTTCATGAGATCAGTTGCAGGAGCAGCCGTGAACAAACTACAGCCCGGATAACGTGATCATACCTTCCTTGCCTGAAGAGAGAGCAAGACCTGGGGTCTACACAAAATTGCAATGTAGGCCTTTGCATAACTGGTGGATTAAGCAGGAACTAAATCAGGTTCTGTCACTTTAAAACTTCCCTCCACCCTCCATCACCTCTATCCATCAGTTGCCTGCAGCATGTATATTGAGGAATCGCGTGCAAACCTTACCATAACCCAAGGCTTAACATAAACTACACTCTTTCAGGTCATTGGCAAATAACAGGTATATCCGGTTGTGCCTTTGTACTTGCCTGCACGCAAATTAAAAGCGCATGTAAAGTTACGGTAATCAAAGTCAGTCAAAGGGAAGGGGAGGAGAGCAGTGGGATAATAACCGGGGGATCAGGTTATTTATCTTCACAGGGAAGCCACTGAGAGGAGCCTGCTTGCGTGCCATTTACACCTCAAAAGAAAGACAGGGCAAACCTGGCTTCTGGCCAAAGCCATCCCCAAGAGCGCCCCGAGCTGTGCCTAATCCTGCCTTCTCCCTGCAGCTGGTAAAGCGCCCTGTTGCCTCCGCTGCTGCTGACTCTTCCCCACCGTGCCGCACGGTGTCCGACGCTTCCTCCTTGACCGGAGGGTGAGAGGACAGCGGCCAAGAAGGATTTTTGCCTTTCTTCTCTGGGAGACCTTTGCTCTCACAGTCCCAGCTAGCGCTGCTTTGGCCTTTGCCATGAGGGCATATCCCCAGTGCGACGCTGCTCCTGCGGCTGCTTCGTCGCGGCTGCTCCATTCCGTGGCAGAGCCAGCACCCCGCAGGGTGACCCCAGACCCGCTCTGCCGCCCCGGGGCCGGCACGGGCTCCCGCACCGCGCTCCCTCTGGAGGAAGCCTGCACGCCTTCACGCAGCCACCCCGAGCGTGGGTGTAGGCTGCTTGGGAAAGGGAAGAATTTATGGCGATTTTCTTCTGTCTTTCTCCCTTGGCGTGCCATGAGATTAACAGACATTAGCAAATGCCTCTTCCCAGAGTGCTGTGACGAGACGAAACCTGCCCTGACTGGCACCTGCAGCCTGTTTCCCTCGTGGTCTTTGATCTGCCATTGCTGAGGGTTAGAAGACCTGAATGGCTCAGAAACAGACACTTCCCTTGGGTTTGCTTCCAAATGCTCGGAGGAATCTGTATGTGTCAAGAGTGTTTTCTCTCCCTGCTGAATTTACTGAGGGCTGGAGGAAATCTTTATTGTTATTATTTGTCAACAGTCTTGATCAAGATTGCAGCCTTTACATGGAATACTGTAAAAATCTCCTAAACTTAATTTTCCATCATTGACCACAGATACCACAAAGGGAGTTTCCCTTATCCCCTTGGCTTGAATATACTTTCTCCAAGTCTTTCTTAAGATTAAAAAATGTGCAAATAAACAACTCCCATTTCCCATGCCCCAGGGAAGAGCATGAATAATTTTACAGGCTAGAGTATTACCCGCACAGATCCCAGTGCCTAGTACTTGAGTCATCTCATTTACCACTGAAACGCAGTTACCGCTGGAGGCAAGTACACCAAACCCTTGCACCAAAGAAGCCAAGAGGAAGCCAAGGATGCTCTGCTGCAGAGGGGTATGCAAATGTTTCCTCAACTGAACTTCAGCAGCCAGATCACTGAAGGTCCTGTTTTGGATTCATACATTTCCACCTGACAGGATACTTCAGCAAAGCCAGTGTAGCCAGAACCACTGTTTCTGGTGAAAATCTATCACTCTGCAGCTTCTTCACAAATGCTATTCACCATTTTATTGACCTGCAGTAATGGAAGGGAGAAGGCGGGTGAGCGTGTTCCCTGGCACATTCCCTGATCGGGCTATCTAAAGGGTGACATTTACAAGCAACTCCTTGACTGACATGAAATTTCTTAGGTCCATGACATGAATCTTCTTTGGGAAATCCCAGCTAAAGGCCTATCTCTTGATGATTAAAAGCCAGGGAAAGCCCACATGACACACAAATTGTTGTGTTCCTGTTTGGTTCAGCTGCCATCTTGACAACCAGCTTGTGCCCTGCACCACCTTCTCTCTCAGAGCCTCTGAAAACCTGAAAGGAGCACCAATAAGGATAATACATTTTTTTTAAACTTCCCATTATAAATTTTCAATCCTTTGAACAAGAAATTACTCCACACCCTACAGAGTCCTTGCCTAATAGCGCAAGCAAGTTTGGTGCATCCACTTGAAGGTGCAGGTAAAGCAGAACAGGCTTTTCAGAAGTTAGAACTGAAGCCCAAAGTCGGGAGACACACACTGCCAGCCCCGTGAAAAGACCAACGGAGCCCAGGCAGCCAAGACCTTCCTTTTGCATTGGCACTGTGCTTCAGCAACAGTCCTAGTCTGACTCCAAAAGAGAAAGCATATACATATGTACACACACACCCCACTAGACACCTTGGCATCGCTTTCTGACCTACTCTTAGATGTTTGCAGCCCAGTTCAAAAACCCCCTTACGCAACAAGATTGGAGGTATCATAACAGGAGACAAAGTAATGCTCGCACCTCTGTGTGACTCCCTTACCTAGATCAGACCTGCACCCCCCACCACATAACCAGGTTTATCCTCTGAAGGAACGAGAAATCTGAAATTCAACTTGGATCGCTCTAGAGGCTACTAGACTCAAATTGTGTTGCCTGTTTTAACATTTTGATGGGTTGTTCTGCTGTCAAGGCACCGAAGAATGGTACCCACACAACAGAAACCCAAGAACACAAATGACCAATATTTGTATCATGGGAAATTATCGGCTGGGAAGTGATGAGCTGAACATTCATAGGTTGGGACTTGACATTCGTCTGGGTAAGGTCTTTTCTCCCACATTTGTGCCTTTTGCTCTTCCATTGATTATTGACTCAAATTTGGACAAATTTCCAAACTCTGAAAAATCATATTTTACGTACCTGTAGTAAAGATTTTGTAGAACTTTACAGGTAAATCTTCAAAACCTTCATTCATACAGAATATACTCTCCCTGTCAGTGAAGTAGACTTTGCTTTCAGCCGTAGCCCAGGGCTGTTTTGAGCTAGCATCCATCACTACACTGAGCATACAAGCACATTGGCATTTTCTAAAATGTCCAATACTAAACTCTTGAGAGTTGGTAAAGCAATTGCACTACAAACTTTGCATTGTTACTACTAATACAACACCCAACAAAGTCCAGAAAACACATGAGAAATATAATATTACTGCTTGTTAACACTTTAACAATATTGGCCCTAAGCAATGTTATCATTTTTAAGCTTTGGAGTGACCTAGCACATCACACAGACTGTAAGATTTCTACACTTCAAAATAAAGATGGATCTTGGCAACACAGCTCCTGGTTCTGCAAACCTCAGCAGCAGCGTGAGGATGCAAAGCTGCCAGACGCCCCAGGGAGCCCCTTCGCTCAAGAGCGAGCAGGCACGACAGTTTGTCCACACATCTCACGTTGAGGATAGATATAATAATGCATCTCTGGAGCCGTGTCTAAACGTTCCTAAACGTTGTCATTTCGTCCGTCGTCTTCAGAGTACTTCTTTCAGAGTACTTTAATAAAGAATATTTTTATACAGACATACACAGAACACCACGGATGAGTGCCCAACAGTGTCTAAACTCGATTTTGCTCTTGTGGCTCATAGCAGAAGGCAGTGTAAAAAGGCTTCTCAAAAGGTAGGCACAAAGGGATCAGCTCTGTGTTTTCCTCTCAAGAAAGACTTAGCTATGTGGTTTCATCTAATATCGTCAAGAAAAGACAGCAAACTTTGGAAAGCAGTATTGTAGGAATTTGGCATTGCAGAATTAAGAGAGTTTTGTAATCAAGTTTGATGCCTGAATTAAGTATAACATGATGTCCTCATTTTCTGTAATCATGCCTGTGTGTTACCTGCATGGAAGCAGACCACAATGTGTGCCTTTGATTTGCAAGCAACGTGGAAAACGCAAACAGCTGCAGAGGCTGCAATTCAGACTAGCGCTGAGCTGAGTCCCAGCAAGTACTGGGAGGTTTCTTGCCTTCCCGCAGCAGCTGGGGGAATTTGGTTTAGAATTAGGAGCCCAGTTTAGGTTCTTCAGTAGCAAGGGAGAACTGAAAATGTGAGCTGGGAAGTCACTGGGAATGCAGGGAAGAGTGCAAGTCCAAGGAAATCTGCAAGTTAATGAAGATTAAGAATGCAATATGTAACCACAAATACATATGCTTTAAAAAGCATACCGCAAATGCTTTATTTTAGCCCACAGTGAGTGGCATAAATAATAAACCCCGCATGATGGAGCTGCAGCTGGCTCCTCTGTATGCCTGGCACTCTGGGTAGCACTGAGGATGTGGCTCCTTCTGTTTTGCTTAATCTCCTGCTTGGCGTGACAGGAAAGCTGCCGAACTGAGCGAAACCAGGGACCTGCATCAGACATGATCTCATTACCATCTGCACTCGTGGTACCCCAGCTTCAGGTTAGTTTTACCACTGAGAGATTCAGTGTCGTGTAGATAAGCCCGAGCAAGCAGGCACCTCTCTGTCGCAGAGCAGCGGGCATGGATGGTGGCTGCGGAGCTGGCTGCCCAGTGCAGCGGCGGCACTGTAGCTGGGCGAGTGGCCGGCACAGGTCTTCTGCTCCTGGATCTGACACTACTCGAAGCGTAGTGACCACCCCGCACCACGCCGGATTGCAGCATAGACTTAATCTGAGTGAACTGTTGTAAAGGCAGGGGCTTACAGGTTCTAATCCTGATTGTGATCTGATTGTTTTAATGGTGATTTTCCTGAGTTATGACAGCATTGTTGAGACTAGAGTCAAACTCCAGAGGTACATAAGAACGCCTGTAAAATTTTAAGCAGCCTGAAACAATAGGATATTGCATTTGTTTAAGTTTCCAAGTGATTTGTGTTTTACAGTTACATTACTCGTTTCTTCATCCTCTATGGTATTCTGCAACGCTCAGAGACAGACAATCAGAAACAATATTTCCAAGGGATTATTTAATGAAGAATGGCTTGGATCACTCTGTAAACAATTTGTACAAGCTCTGTACTGCAGCAATCCCAGCATAAGACATTGCTCAATTGTCATATAATCCACCTTGAGATCTTGTAAAATGAAGAGAGAGGAGGAAAAGATACATAGTCCCAGGTATGGGAAAGAGACAGAGAAACCCCCTGTGGGAAGGCTCCATGGAAAGCTGCAAAAGGAACAGGTAAGGAAAGAAAATGGAACAAGGTCAAGTCCTTGAGAAATTCCAGTTGCTGCTCAGGAGGATTTATGAGCACCTTGCCAGTGTCCAAAAGAGTGGCCAATAGCTGCCAGAGTTAGAAGAAAAATTGAGAACTGAGTCTGCAAACCCTTATTTAGGTAAGCAATTCTTAACACTTGTAAAAAAATATCTTAGGGTTTAAGGGGTTTTCTCGGAAAAGGGAGGACTGTGGCAGAGAGCTAAAAACTTCCTCTCAAAGGGCAAATGAAGACTCTCCAGGCCGTGTAACGCCTTCTCCTTTATCAAACTTTTACCTCCACAACAAGGACTCTTGTCCACATATGTAAAGCGCCTTCATTCAGAGTTGCAGAGGTACTGATGTCCCCCCAGACTCTGCAGCCCCCTGCGTCTGGCATTCCTGTCAAATCACTCAGGATTTTTAACAGATTAGGCCTGAATTCCTTTCCCTTAATCCCAAACTCACCCACTTCTGCCCCTTCAACTCCTTTTCTCTTCCAAGTCTTATATCAAGTAGGGTTTTCTAGGCCCCAGAAATAACTCATTTTAGGCAGCGTACATCTTCAGTGATGCAGTCTTCAATGCCTAACAAAACTAACTTTGACTCAGGAATTTGGGACTGGCTTCAGCAGGATCAGCATCTGAATGAAGTCCCCAGAACAGGGGAAAAAAGAAGCATGCATTATCTAAGACCAGTTCTGAACACCTGTGCTTCTAGAAACAACAGAAGCGAGAATAGTAAATAAAGAGGTAGGCAGGAGGGCAATTTGTAGAATATAACAGAGACCAAGGGCCTGATCATCCTTTGCCTGCATTTTGTACCACGCTTTCATTGGTGTGATAAAATGCTTCACCCAAGCTATGCTTGATTGTAAGGGACTAATCAAGGTCACATAGAATAAGAGCCTAGAAAATTGGGTGAACATTCACTGCACACAGCCAAAGTAATCCTCAGGCTGTAATACATGCAACAGTAAGCCAAGACTGCAAATATCCTGGTCGTACAGCACGCGGTACAGGGGGACCAGCTGGTACTACCACAATAGAACACAACCTCTAAAATAGATTTTTCCTTC
>Ga0181612_100507_pt1 | contig 10438 bp, 7 predicted proteins | sample HoacroProtozoa21_FD_119630 | JGI IMG/M metagenome (GOLD analysis project Ga0181612, IMG submission 119630) | Hoatzin crop microbial communities from Cojedes, Venezuel. Combined Assembly of Gp0051906, Gp0051904, Gp0051908 | reverse complement strand
TGCTCTAATCTTGTCTCGCTGTTCCACTCAGAGTCACAGTAAAATGCCACGTACTAGCCTGCAGGAAACAAGGAAAATCACCCAGCAGAGTTCTTTTTAATTAATCATTTTTTAAAAATTAGTCATTATTCTACCACAGAGAACAGTGTTCAGAGGAAAGCAGTCTATTTATCTAACTCCCAGTCATCATTTCTCTCCCTATTCTCATAAGTAAAAAAAAAATTCATATAACAAATGGTAGTTTTTTGTTTAAAAAACCCTCACATACACCTGTTAACTTCAGGGAAGCAGCTTTAAAACCAAAGGTGGTGGCTATAGCATGACTCTGAGGCCACAAGCCATATGGAAAAATAAGCAACAGAACCAAAGGAGCTCAAAAAAAAAGTTCAAAAACTTTTTGAGCAGAGGACCCCAAAAAATCATCAAGCCTAGGGTTTGGCCAGAAACAGGTTTGCTAGCTGAAACAGCAGCTACAAGGTGAGAGAGCTCCCACTGAAGTCCATGCCTGCTTTCTTCTGGCCATGCCCATGCCTGGCTGCTGGCGGCAGCCCTGAGCTCCCCCACCACCCATGCCAGGAGGGACCACAGACTTGCAACGGGGCTGCAGACACCAAACTCGGGACGTGAGAAAACAGTGATGGAGAAATCCACACTATTGCAGTGGGACCGGTAAAACGCTCGTGTGCTACGGGGTGGTGCTTCACACGCCTGCAACTACAGCTCCAAACAAGACGAGTACACACAGCCATCGAGTTAAGTGGCCCCTCAGCATCAGTTACCTGGGCTGGTGAAGGCTGCGGTTTCCCCAGCAGGATTCAGTTTTCCAAAATCTAGGCAGCACTGATGCAGGCCAGCAGATGACTAAGAGCGCGGCTGCGAGCCATGGGGGATGCTGTCTCCCTCACAAAACAACAGGAACAGTAAGATTGCCAAGAAGCATTAAGAGAAAGTAATTTGATCTCTTTTCACCTGCCAAGCAATCAATTACTTGAAAAATTAACTTGTTTCACAGCAGCTTGTGACCAAATCCAAACAAACTCTCACCACGAGACCAGACAGTGGACACAGGCAGCACTTTGGGAAGGGACAATAACAATGGGACAACAACGATGTCAGGGTGGGCTGCTCTACTTGGGTTCTACTAGGGCTCACAGCTTGAGAGACTTGAGCAGCAAACCAGATGGGCACCATCGAACCGAAATCCCGTCCTTTCAGATGAAAGCAATGGTGAAGGATGAACCAAAGATACCGAGCCTAACTGCTCCCTTCAACCTGTGCGCCTTCTCTGGTACCTTCATTGCCTTCAGCGACCAACAAACCCCTGCACTGCAGAAGCTTTGGCAGCCTTCGTAACACCGAGTACTTTACACCTCTGTGAACTGCAATGTGCCAAACTTCTTCCTTTGTGAATGTAATTAACCCCGGGTTTCGTGAGAACTTCAGGACTGACAGCTATTATGTGACTATGCCTAAAGAAACATACCTGACTGCAAGTTCCTAACTATATTTTATCAGTTATTTTAGAACAAATTCACTCCTGTTAAGATCTCAAAAAATGGTATTTATGAATCATAAGGAAAAAAAATTATCACACATTTTTCTAGTTCTCCACCAGAAAAAATTTTCTTGAGTTTAAGTATGTAGGAACCAAGCTTTTTATCCTGGGAAAAACATGTTATTAACAGTAAAATTGAATTAACACTTTTCAACATGTTTCATTTTCTCTCTTGTATATAAGAAATTGTGAAGTATATGAAAAAACCTTTCAGCATAAGACAAAACATTTTGATTGTTCTTAATATTTTTTCAACAATATCCTTTCAAAAAGATTAAAAATATCTTAAATTTTATTCTAATTCAAAGAAAAAGCAAAGTTTTGAAATAATGGAATTTCATACATTACGTAAACTCCATTTTCAGCACAATTGTGTCATTTTAAAACACAGATATTAGTTTAACAATAAGAAAACAAACTGATTAGCGAAAAAAGTTAGAAATAAGAAAACAGCAAGAGAATTACTGAATATAGAAAAGGGATGAAAATGTTACTTTCTTCTCAAAATTAGTTTCTTTACGTCTTTACTAGTAAGAAATTCCTAGTTGCATTTTTTTTGGTCTTGGTCGGAAGTGACCGTATTCCTCTTCTCCACAGGGTGGCATTACTACCTAGAGCTGTAGTATTTGGCTACATGAAGTTGTTAGAACGAAGGAAACGTGTCTCATACCTTACTTATCTCAGTCTCTGGAATTAAACCAGTTTCCTGAGACAGCCGTCTAAACTAGTCTGCTGATGTGCAAAACGGCCCCTTAGTCTTGTCTGATAGTTTCAGAACGAAGATTGCTGTAAAATAACCAGATCTTTCAGCTTAATTTAATTCATACAATTGGGTTTGGCAATGTCAAATCACGTACATCTCTCTGCAAAGAAGAAATTCAAAGGAAAGGATTACTGTAGCAAAAACACATAGTCACTATTTGTGAAACAGAAATAAATACAGAATAAAATTAGATCTAATATAACTCACAGCTTCAAAGAACTTTTGAGCTCCAGCCAAAATCAGGGTGTTAAAGCACCTAAAGCAATCCCAATGAAGTGAAGCACGTGCTTACGACCTCGACAACGAGCGCTGGAGGTGCCAGGAGAAAAGCAAGACAGTGGATATTATTCTGTCTGCTTGCACATGAACGAGACACCTGCTCTGCAAAGCATCCCACAAATCCCACCACCAAATTGCCCTTTCTTTTCCCCATCCATGTACCATGACCGCTCTGCCCGTTTCCTTCCAGTGAAACCAAAGCGCAGGGAGTGAGGAAAGAAGCTGCAAACCCAAGTTACACCTCAACTGGCAGGAAGGATGTAAGTGGAGTGCACACGCGGACGCTGGGCTGAGCAGTACTCTGGGTCATGGTTTAGACAGCAACTCAGCACAACTAGGAAATATGTAAGGAACAGGAAGAACTCTCAACAATCTCCCTTTTTCCCCCTCTTTTACAATGCTAAAAAGTAGAAGGTCAGAAATAAAAAGATGAATCCAGCTTTTAATGCAAGAATCCATATAAATAAATATTAACAGGTAGAGGGTTAAGTTACAGCATATCAAGCTAACAAGATTTTCTGATGCGTTAAAGAGTTTCATTTTAATCTGGTTTGATCAAGAGTCTTAGACCATGATCCCTGAGTTCTGTTTGGTTATCCCATCCCTCTCAACTGACCTTCTCCAACTCTTTCACCCAAAAATGCTGTTGCTTATCTCTTAAATAGACTGCCTTTATGTGCCCATACCAGACCTAACGCACATCAGGCTTTCACCCTCGAAGGACTCACACACACTTACGATAGGACAGCAAACCTTGCACTTTTGGCATATCACAACTATTTGATCGCAAAGTTCTGCTCTCATGTTACTATCAGGTTTTATCCCAGGTCTTAATCTAGGCTTGAACATATTCACAGCTGGGAGTATAAGCACAGAAGAACCTGCCTCCACTGAACTTTCTAGGATGACAAAAAACAAACAAACCCCAGAACTTTCCACCCCCACACCTCTAAAATAAAAAAATCCATGGGGCAGAAACTGTCTCCTGTCTTCAGTAGTGTGCTCTTCTGGTAATGAGAACAGAACCTCCACCCATCCTTCCTAAGGCTAGGGCCTCTTACATTGCACAGCACCTTGCTTCTTATGCTTTTATTTCAGCAAAATCCATTGCAAAGCGTTTATAGTCCAGAATGAGAGGCCTGAGTGTGCCCAAGCTGGCTCCCACACAACACTGGGCAGCCGCACATTCCTGTCCAGCCCCGCTCTGCACGCACAAAGGGCAGGGACGCCCATGCTCATCCCCATGCACGCGCAAAGGGAAGCTCAAGACGCAATGCACAGTGGGTTTCTACAACACTGAATTAATGTAAACATTTAGAAAAAGAGAATCCTCTCTGTAGAATGAATTCGTCATACAAAGCTGTCTACTCACTACTTCCTTTGCTCTGGTATTCACTCTATGAGCATGTTGCATTTTGGGCAAGAACTTGATTAAAGAGCCAAATTTGTCCGTCCCTGAGAGATTTGTATTTAAAACCTCCCCAGCAGAAACAAGCGTGGAATCCTTCCTCCTTTTGTTTCCTTTCATTAGCCACATTTAACCTAATTTTGTCACTTCCACAGACTTCATGATTTTTGTTTCTGTTCATCTGTGGACTAGCTTCTATAAATTGTGGTCTTTGTCCTCTAACAGGAGGCTGGAATAGGAAGAACGAAGTTTTTTTTCAAGAATGATTGTTCCTTTCGATAACGGCAAGTTACAGACTTTCTGTACGTCATCAAGGACAAGTTATTTTTATAATGTGATTAATGGTTATTAAAAGTGACCATAAGAATACAATTACTCTTGTTATGGCCAAATCCAGTTTATCCACTTACCATTTCCAATAGGTCATACATTCCCTCCTACCCAAAGTTACCATCTTCTCAGTTCTGCTAATTCACCCATTCATCGGGCCCTATCCTAACCCAGCTTTGTCAAGTGATCCAAAATATGAAAAAGAAAAAGGGGGGGAAGAGGGAAAAAAGAAAAAAAGAAAGACAATCTAATACCAACTGTTCTCCACACACAGACACTTTTTGCAGTCCATTTTAAAAAATGCGTATTTCACAAGTATGGAAGAACAGAACATGTAGGAAAGTGAAAATGGCAACCATGTAAGCCAAATCTGTCACCAACAGAGGAACCTCTCTTACTCAAATGGGTTTTGCATCAGGACTTACGAAGGCACTTTCTATAAGTTCATCCACATTCATGTATTTGGGCAACGGTTTGGCCAACATACGTGTCTTCCTGCTTCTTACCACATCAACCACATCGAAGGAGCAATGTCAGCTAAAGAACTTGTCCATATCCGTACAGTAACCGCAGAGCGGGTTTCTCCTCCTGCTTTCTCACTCCCAGCAGCATGGGCTGGAGCCTTGCTGCGGGGCCGCGCTGCCAGGAGCCGGAGCCGGTACTGTCTGGCACTTAGCACGGGTGCCACAGCTGCACTTCTGCTCACACTGATGCAAACGATGCTACCCACCATGCTTGCAAAGATGTTGCTCATTATTTTAATGAGTATACAGAATGAGCAATTTTCAGCTCCATGTGCCACATCATGTACGGATTAGCAAGCAGAAAAAATGTCTTGCTACAACAGCTAGACTGACTAATCCACGTGCAGTTGCAGCTGCGCTGCTTTGTCCAAGAAACATACTTCTTGCCACCTCCAAGAAAAGCTGGGTTTAAGATGCACTCCGGGCAGTAGTTCTCAGTCGCCTTTTTCCTCACATGAGGGATTTGAAAATAATCCTACAGTCCTCTCAGGTCTCTGGATACATGGACTATGAGCACACCAGAGAATTTGCACTGCTATTAATCACTATATTTTCTATGTAAAGTAGACTGGCAACAGAGGACTTCATACAGTCTTTGATTCTTTCTCTTGGCAGTTGATGGCAAATTCCGTCATGAATTTTTGGGTGATTTTAAAAGTACAGGAGATCTACCCCACTTTACAGTAGAATTCATCCCCAACAAACTCTCTACCCAGTGTCCATCTATGTGCTCTTCCTCTTTCTAGAATAACACATTGTCACCTTCTCTGCATGTTTCTTATCAATGTACAAACCCCTGTGCTCAGCTGTAGATGCACTTACGAGTGACTGAAGGCATACCTGGAAAATCCTGACAGCCAGGATCAGCTACAGCTGAGCTATTCCAGGACACGGCCACCTAGCAGAGCCGCGAAATCGCTGTCCCTGGAAGGTAAGTACAGGTTAGGCAATCTATTTCAGTGCTTCACTATCCTCACCATCAGAGAAATACTGATGTTTGCACGTCTCCCTTTCACTCTGTTTTTGGGGGTCTTACTTGCTGCGGACACAGAGAATTATATTGCCTCTTTGCCTGTGGCTGTATTTAAGAAATTTGGAGTGTCTCTCATACATCTTCTTTTCTGTAAATTAAACAATCCCAGTTCTTTCAGACTTTGTTTTATATAGCAGTCTTTACACTTCTGGTGATCAGAACTACCTCAAGGTGGCCCACATTGCTCTTAATCAAGGATGCCCCAAAATGGACATGGTACTTTTTTGCTAAAACTTCAGCAGGGCTAAGTAGAGTAGGCAGATTACTTTGCAAGTCTTGTATGCAGCAGTCCTGTTTATACACGCTGGTATGGTGTTTGCTTCCCCTACAACAGATGCCACTCTGAACCACAGATTAAATGCAAGACAGCAATAATCACTGCATCTGCCTCTGCAGACCTGTTGCCTAACAAACAATTCACCTCCTATCATGGGGACATGCCCTTCACTGCTGGTAAATAAATACAGTATTTTGCACTTGACTTGTATCTTATTTCAGACCTAGCTGACCAAAACAAATTAATTTTAATTCTGTCCTTCATTGTTTGAGAGCAACTCCTCTCTCAGTTTGCCCTTGGTTGCATAGTGAATAAACTTAGTCTCTACTCCACTCTCCAAGTCATAAATAAAAAATGTTAGTTCATTTTGGACCATGACAGATGTCTGGCTCAGTATATAGGATTGACCTCTTGCTCAGGATATAATTCCCATTAATGCCTGCACAGACAGACAGGCAGTTTACTGTGGTTATGGAGATACAGCACACCAATGTCCTACACTTCCTAGGATTTTCAAGGCAATATTGAAATAAAGATCAGACCTACTACATTTCCCTTTCTTGAAAATGAGCTCTTTTCAAAGAAAAGCATTAGGTTATTTTCCGTTTCCTCACATGTTTTCAATTAGTCTTTCCTTCAATATATGTTCAAAGCCCTTGGGTCATACAGAAACTCAGTTAATGAATCCATATTGCCTAGACTTTATTTTGCTACTGGTTCTCAAATTTGAGTACTACATTTCCTGCCCTGTGTTCCTTGAGGGACAGTCACCAACTTGACGGACTTGATAGTCATTAAAAATCCTTTTTGTCAGATGTACAGTTCCTTTTACTTTAAGAACCTGACAATAATCAGATAAACTCCCTCTGAAACACTCCGTTGAGTCGTCCTCCTCTTGGTTGTGCTATTTTCCACTCCCAAGCCTCATATCCAGTAGTCCTCTTTCCTTCAATGGACATCCCTGAAAGCTGAAGCCTATTTTTCAATTGATCATTTGATTCTCTGCTCTGCCACCTCTGCAGAGCAAATGCAATCCCTTATTTTTATAAATAGCTGAAAAACTTTTTACAGTAACTAAGCAGGACTTGTTTGGTTTTTTACTATGGGTCTGCTTTTCTGACTTGTAAACATTTCTTTATTGATGCTTCTGTTCTTTTTTTCTGTTCTGTTCTTTGTGGGAAAACTCACTGCTTTCTTCTAACCACGTCAAAAAGTTCTTTGTGTGATAGACTTGAGTAGGCTGCTCTGCAAGTGTTTCTCCTCGGTTTGAAATACCACTTCCACTTTCTCTGTAATGTTAACGCTGTTCACCAAACCACATATAAAATTATTAACAGGTTCATTTTTTTTTTGGTGACAGTCTTTTACAACTAGGAATATCTAAAAATAATTTGTTCCTACCCGTGTATCTGCTGTGATGCCCAGTGCCAGCAGTCCGACAATGCCTGATGAACAGCACCAGCCACAGGGACTTTCTGGCACAGGGACTGAGAGAGAGAAGACTCTCCCTGGGCTCATCTCCATGAAGCTGTGCAAGCCTAACTGTCCTTTTTTCTATGTCACTTACCGCTTTTCTGCCTTACCTTTCAGACAATACACTAACATTTTTCCTTGAAGATCCACACAAACAGCTTTTGGCCTCCTGCCTCTCTCAAACACAGTCCAGATAATGAGACAGTGCCCCAACCACCAAAACGCCAAAAGCAAAGGAGGAATTGGTATTAATATTGGTTATTTTACTCTCAGAATGTCTTCTGCCCTGAAGAGTAACTTCTGAATATCTTGTAAGAAAGTACAAAGCAGAAATATTCATTTCAGGATGATAGCTGACTGCTCTAACCTTTCTGGCTAATGCTATCCTCATTTTTGAAGTGAGAAAAATCGACGCGAAGAAGCAGAATCTCAAGTGAAGGCATAAGCAGTCTTTCTGTGACATTGCTCATCTCCAGCCAGCAGGAAAAGCTCCCATCGCCTGCACCCAGCAGTCAGGACACCACCAGTGAATGGCAACGCAAGTCAGTCCACAAATTCACTGAGTGCGGCTGGAGAGATGCCCTGTGATGACGGTCACATCAGTTTGCTCTTCCGTGCTGCTCAGAGTGTGACCTCTCCAAAGAACATGTCCTACCAGACACACACCGAGTTCAGTGCCCTACCCAAAGCGATCTCAGCACAAGGAAAGCTTTGAAAGACAGCTCTGTTAAAAGCAAATCACACCAAACACTCTAAATTACTTCCCCCAATGGCTGCCATAGGAACCAAGTGTTTGGGGGACAGAATACAAACATAAAGTCATATCAAATCCTAAGAAAAACTACATAAAAAATATCAGAGGCTGGGGATTCTGGATTTACAAAGCACTGACCCAGAGGATGATGCCAGTAAGAGTACTTATTGTCAGCCCCTCAGCTGATCCTTTGTCAATAATAAACATTTTAGGATATTCTTATTTAAAAGTGAAATACATTTTTCAAGGATTCAAGCACTATAAGGGATGAGTTTGCAATTGATTTTTCTTAACTATCATCTTTCTTTTCTCAGGCTTTTCTGTTGAACTGATGTAGCATTTCAGTAGCTTGTAACACTATTTTTAGAAATTATCCACCAGTGATGATTTTCAAGAAATAAAGGACTCTACGTACAAAGTCTTGCCTTTGTATCAACCCCTTCATCTTTTCATTTTGTGAAACACATATAAAAACACAGAAAAATACCCCAGGGATCTGTGAGTCTTCAATACGAAATGATGCTTTTGTGAAGCCTTTATCTTACAAAGTATCTGTTTCAAGAAAACGTTCATTTCCTACTCAGAGGTCAGTTCTTGTCGTTATTTTATAAAGACAGACTTTGCAGCTCTTTCAAATCAAGATTTTCCTCTTTGCACTTTTCTAAATTAAGCTAGTACTGCTAGATGTTATCTGCAGGATACGTACAGTACACTCCCTTACCATGCCTTGTGACCTCCACCACTGAAAGTTTTCTTCTTAGTTGCCTAATATTTACTATCTCTATTCTATACAGCAAGAGCACATATTCATGTTTTTCCACACTCATGTTTTACTACGCAGTTGCCCTCGGACGTTGTCAATAACCAAAAAGACTTTTAGGCAGTTCAGACAGAACAAGTAAAATGTTTCACTGATCAGCACAAGCAGGTGAAGTCTGAAAAAATACAGGCTTGTGGATTACAGGTACTTTACATTCCCGCCTGCCTCCTCTGAAGAGTGGATGTGCTGCTACATCTCGTCCTCAGGGCAGCAAGTCACCTACAGCTACTTTTGCCCACAGATAAAATCAATTACCAAGTCTTTTATTGACCTGAGAAGAGACAGTCCCCTCATCTAACAAAAGCTCAGTCTCTTTGGCATGCAAGGCAAGACCTCGAGGTTTCATGCTGGGTTGCAGACAGGACTCGTTCCACCAAATGCAACTGGCCATTGCAGCCCCCCACCCCCTCCGAGTGGAAGGAATGCAACAGCCGTCAGCAACGCCGCTTCACCCGGGAGTTACCTTGTCCACAGGGCTGGCTGAAGAGAGCACTCCTTTCAACACTTCCCATTTATGTGCAAACCCCACGGGTATTCTGAAAATAATACAAAGAAGCCAGCTTGTGGCGAGACTACAGGGGAGATGAGATGCTTGCAGACACGCCGTGCTCCCCCACAGCACGGCATTTGGTTCTGGCGACAACGGGGTAAGAGCTGGCACGTCAGCTCTCTCAAGAGGGGTGTCTTCCCAACGCAACAGGCCACTTGCAAGCCGAGTCTTACATGTACCGAAGTAAAACACCAGGACACTCACATCAGGGAAAAACGAGTATTACCTAAAGGTGCTTTGGTACGTATATCATATTCAAAAAATATTTATTTGGGTAATAAACTCTTAAGCAATATATCCCTTAATGTTTGGCTCACAGTTCCCACTGGATCATACATACTATGGAAACTATGATAGATAATCTGTTAAAAAAGTGCATCTGTTTCTTACACAATGTCTCCAGTGTGGAACCAAGATAACTGTGGATAATTCTTCTCCCAAATGACCTCAAGTGCTTTTATATTTCTGTGAGCAAATCAGTGTTTACATTCAAGCTTCCTCTCTCTCTCTTCTTGACAGCTGCCCATTTTGTAGAAAGCTGCAAGGTTTTAAAATCTGATAAATACTGTATAAGAAAATGTTTTAATTCGTTTCAGAAACTCAGGGACTGTCACAACAGCTCACCTGCAAACATGAGGGATACCAGAAAGCTGCTACAAAGAGTACAGTTTT
>Ga0181612_174100_pt1 | contig 10439 bp, 7 predicted proteins | sample HoacroProtozoa21_FD_119630 | JGI IMG/M metagenome (GOLD analysis project Ga0181612, IMG submission 119630) | Hoatzin crop microbial communities from Cojedes, Venezuel. Combined Assembly of Gp0051906, Gp0051904, Gp0051908 | reverse complement strand
TGCTTACATCATGGGCTAGACACTACGGGTTATCAGGAGAGGAGGGGGGGGGCCTACCTTTCCGTACAGCACGACATCTTCCGACCGCCAGGCCCTAACTATCCACAAGGAACCAGGAATAATTTTCTTCTAGTAGCTTTGCTGCGAATGTAGGAAGATGCATTCAGGTTTGTACCTTGCTTGTGTGATACCAATACTTCGCGCTGCGGTGGTGTTCTCCATTTTCCAAGTGATACGTAAGTATTCCTCGTAGCTGTCTTACGGAGGGAGATTACTTTCTGTGTTGTATGTAAAGGTGAACTGAAATGCAAGCAGCTTACTCCAGGTCACAAAATAAACAAGCGTTGGAGGCGTTCTTTGCTCTCTGGTTGTGCTTTAAATCCGCTGCTCCTTGCTGTTGTGCAGTTAGTGATGAAGGTGTGTTGGCGTCGTGTCAGTGCTGCTAGGCCCAAGCTACCATGAGGTAATCAAACTTCATTGAAGTCTGCAGTGCCTCGGTGAAGCAGAGTTGATGCTGAACTTTGCATTAACTTTGGCACAATAGAGAGTGAGTGTGACAGGCAGCAGGGTGGTGACTCCTGGTCTAGCATGACTCCACACAGTCAACGTGGAAAGCATTGCCGTTAGAAAATGACACCTGCTTGGCATGCTGGTGGGTCGTTCTGCTTCATGACAGAAGATTTTAGTTCTTTATTTTCCTTTTTTTTTTTTCATAGGCAATTTAAACTATTGGGGGTTTAGAGCAGAGCTTGTAATTATCTGTCATTGTGTTGAAATAGTTCCTGGCAAAGGTTGCTCATGTATTGACTGGGGGTTGCTTGTATTCCAAATAATCTCAGTTTGAATTCAGAAATTTCATCTGTGCTGGTATCTGTGACTTTGGGACCTCATGTGTGCCTGTGGTGACGTTCACGTGAACGCCCCTGGGACCCGCTGATGGGAAAGCTTGTCTTTGCATGGGCCTGCTGACCGGGAAGTCGTACATAATATTTTATTGTCATTTCTTTATTACATTACCTATGAGAAATACTTTCTGAGAGCAGTATTCAAGCTGGGAGGGTGCTTGGAGTTTTGTGTGTGTCATTTATTTGGGTGCTTTTCTGCCTTCTGTTCCTGAGGGAGGGTGGCTGCTGCCTGACGGAGGGAGCGGGTTCAGCAGTCAGTCCCCACGCTGAAGTGCTCCCTTCTCCCCCAGATAAAGCTGCTATCTGTCTTGCAGATAAGAACTGGTCTCCAGTTTTTGGCTGTGGAAAGCATAGTTGAGGTACTCCCAGCAACAGTCTTCTTTTAGCAGCTGAAGAATGAAGCGCTGTTTTTTCTTGCCAAGATTTTCTCTGTTCTGTGGCCCATGCCTTCCTTCCAAGCCGAGATCAAAACGTGAGTCTCCTGGGCTCCTCTGAATAATACAGCGGCCTTTGCTGGCGGAGGGTTTGGTTTAACCCTGCCTCGGTGTTCAGCAGCTGCCTCCGTTTGAGTCAGATCATCTGAAACCATGCAAAGAATTTGTATCTTCATACTCAGTTTTATTGGCAGACTCGAGTTATATCTGGCTGAGGGAGGCAGGAGGAGCGTTGAGTTTGTACTTTGGAGCTGAGAAAGCGTGTAAAGAAATCAAACTCTTCCAGATATTGTGATTTAGTGAGTCTTTTAGTCAATGATTCTTTAAAATCGTGCTAGCAGTTTCTGTACAGATCTTGAAAGGAAGAAGTGCAGTAGACTATTCGTAGCTAATGTTTTGGAATCGGATTTGTATGCAGCTGAGAGATGAATGTGACTGAGGAGAGCTGAGTCTGCAGGGCATAGCTGGTTTTGTTTTTTAATGGCTTAATGAAACTGGAAGGCAAAGGCGAACCTCAAGGGGCCATCTAGTTATAGTTCATCCCACTGTTCTGAGTGTTTCAGCCCTTTTTTCTGTGATTTTCTGTGATGATTTTGCTCCAAGGGTGAATTTAAGGCTGCGGTAATCTCAGCTCTTACCACATCTCTTTGTCAGGCTCGATTGCTCGGTTTAACAGTAACAACTGAAGGAAACCTAATTGAGCGACTTCCCTGGGCACTGTTTAACTTCAGCCTGCCTGGGAAAAGGTGTGAAAATTTCTGCAGGAACTCTCTTGGTTTTCGTTTTTCCTAATTTAATTACACAGTTTCATTAGTGATGTTAATGTCGTAATTAAAAAAAAAAAAGAGAATAATTAGGAATCGGGTAGCTGTTTAGTAGTGAGGGAAGCTGGCATAGCTGAATGGAGTTTATATGAGTGGCTTTACCTGAATGAAGTTGAAACTCTGCCCCAGAACTGAACTGTGACTTCATCCGAGTTTGTGTAACAGTAATGTCCCTGAGCTGTAAGTACGGCAGGAGCTGTAGGCAACTCCCAGTTATTGAATAAATGAGTCTTCTAAGTTTCTACGTGCGCCTTGTTTTGTCTCCTTGGTTTTGGTAGTGATTAGAGAGAGGTGGATAGCAGGACGAAGTTTCTTCTGCCTATCTGACAGGTACAGTGCAGTTTGTGGGCATCAAGTCATAGCAGGTCTCGCCTGCTGAAACCACCTGGTTTTGGCATTACCTGTCTGTCGGGATGCTCCCGCGTCCAGGTCTCTAAGCTAGTTTTATAATTACTACTGGGGTTGTCCGAGGAAAAAGCAAACATTTCTCAGCGAATGGCGATCGTTGGATTTGAATAGTTGATGGTGCTGGCTGTTTGCTTTGCAGCATATCTGCTGTTCTTGCTGGATAGATGACATTCTTTTGGAAATCTTAGTGGTTTGTGACAGGTCTAAATTCCACTGGAGAATATCAGACAAACATGTTTTTCGATAATGACACGTCACAAGCCAGTCTCTGGGCTGGGTGCCCGAGCTTCTCCTGCTTTCCAACTCTGTAATAACGTGAAAGCTGTAATGACTAGGTCTGCATTTGTGTTTAAGGTGTTTTTCTATTAACCGGTAGTTTCAGGCCTGCCCAGGTGCTGGCGGAGCGGGAGTGGTTAGGATGGCAGTGAAGCCTGGAGAGGATGCGCAGTGTCATTTTTGCCTCCATCAGCTGTGAGTTTTGTGCAAAGCCCAGATCTCCTCCTCGCTGCTGCTCCTGGAAGCTGGTGGTGTTGATCTGACGCGGGAAGTATGTGCGTAGCTGGTAAAATACAGAACAGGGGGATTTCAGGCAGGTCGTGCTGTAATGATGTCACGTCAACTTCTAAGTAAGGTTTAATTGTGAAATATGGAAACATAGAATAATCTGCAAGCCTTTCCTTTGGCAATGTGATTTTAGTTGTACACACCCTAACTGGAGAATTTGTGCTTGTCTCTTGGTTGTGATGCTGATCTCTAAAACTCATTGGCTCCTCTGCTGAGGAACTAATTATCTTGAGACTGTTCAATTTAAAATATGTTCAGATGAAATAGCTGAACTAGAGCATCACGATTGGATGCACAAGTGGCTCGGACAGCTGGGGCTGCTGTTTCTCTGAACCCCCACCCCGCTTTGGGCGATGAACTGGCACCTGCCTGTGAGACGTTCTTCCTAGAAGGTTGCTTTTGTGATCCGAATAACTTGATTCTGTCTCGCCTGTCCTTTTAATCAAAATCAGCACCAAGAAAAGCAGAATGTCTAACTTGTCAGAGAGTCAATTTGACAGCTTGATTGAACTTGCTCAGGTATTCATTAAGTCCCGCTAGAGAGAGCTGGGAGAATGGAAAGGAAGGACTAACAATGTGCTGGTTTTTAATGTGCTGAGCACATTCTACGCATCTCCTGGTATGCAGGGAAGGGAACTTGTTTCTGCAGTTGCTAGAACACGGGCAGGATAACTAGAAAGAGTCCTCGGCCTCAAAGGACTGTCGCAAAACAGCCTGTTGCAGCAAAGCTCAGCAGTTTGCCTAAGATGCCACTGCCAGAAATGACGGGCCAGAGCTTCCCTGTGTCACAACTTGGTAAATAATCTTTAATCTGTGATGGTGAATCAGCAGGGCTAAATTACAGGCAGTGTTTTCTGATGGAATTGAAACTGAATGCCCGAGTAAGTGCTTTGTACTTTCAATAAACCATCATGATTTTTGTTGTAAAAGTACAGCGTATGTTACTCATTAACCCTCTTTAACTTTTGAACTCGCCTTTGCCAGCAATTTTGCTTTCTGGTTATACATTCTCGTAGGGGAATGGTTTGCTCTGCAGCGTGTAGCGCTGAGGAGTCTGGGTCCAGATGTGTGCCAAGGACTGGTGTCACTACAACATAAATAACACAGAAGTGTGTTATAAAAAAATAAATCTAATCCGCAGCTATTTTTTGCTTGTTTCCTGTGACTGTAAACACAAGTAATGACTGTGTGCAGGGCCATACAGAATACGAGGATTTAAAAAATATCCAGCTGCTCTGTGTTGAGTTTCAGTGGGTTACTTAATGAGCAAGTCAGATTGCTATATATGCAAAATAATGTCTGGCTTCTAATGGCCAAGCACTACAAATCCCCACTGAAACTCACAGCAAAGCTTTGTTCCCTGTGGCTCCAGTGTCTGTTACTGGTCACAACCACCAGAATTCGGTCGGTAACGCACCGCCATCAGCATCCAGCCCAACTCCAAAATCAAGTAAAGCTGCATTGCTTTGTAGAGAGCAAATGGGAATAAAAATAATAAATGCTGTTTTTACATTTAAGCCTCTGCAAGTTTGGGACTGACATTTATGTAGAGCATGTGGGCAGTTGTAGTGTGTAAAACTGAGCATATGGACAGGTGTGGGTAAGATCAGGGCATTGGGCACTAAAAATAAAAAAGGAACATCTGTGAATGGGAGCAAAGGGAATATTGTTGAGTAAATGGATATGATCTTTATGCATGTGCATGTTCTAAAATAAGTCCAGGCTTAATAACGCCAGTTTAGTACCTAAAATTTCCTTTTAGTCATCTCTCAATATTTCAAAATCATGTTTTAAAATAAAGTTGCATATTGCGTTTCTAAGCTCTTTAGCATGATTTCTATTTTTGTGGGCTTATTTTTGGTAGTGATAAATCTGATACTGTGACCTACATTTCTTTATTTGAGATAGCTGGGGATGATATCTCTACCTGTGATTTCTTTCGTGCTTTTGCTGAAAGGCATTGTTTTGTTACAAAACATTTTCCAGGTACGTGAGATAAGAGGGGAAAGGAAGTAACTGCAGGGAGTAATTAGAAATAATGAGCAGTCTGCGTTCTTCAAAATAATTTAATGAAATGCTCTGCTCTGGATTGTTATGAATCATCTCTGGTCTTCATCCCTACAGCAGGTTTTGTTCACGTGGTGTGACGTGACCAAGCTTCCGTGATAGAACCTTCCAAGTGCAAACATTGATGCTGTTTAGGTCGTGCTTTGGACTTCAGGTGTTATCTTTTATTAAAATGTTGAGTTAGTACTCTCTGAGCAACGTCCTGCGATCTCCTCTCTTCAAAAACACCCGCAGGAGCTGTAGACACATTGATATACGTCTTCTCAAAGCTCTAGCAAGTGATGCCTGGCATTAAAGATACCCAGGTGTGTTTGTCCTCCCTTGGACTGATTGCGCGGGTCATGCATAGCTTCATCATCACAAATTGGTCATGCACGAATACAGACAAAGCTGATCTGGTTCTGGCGTTCCGTTAATATCTCTGCTGCAACCAAGGGGTTTTGAAAGTGAAGCCTGGCACTAATTTATGAGAGCGATGTGGGGGAAAAAAATAGGTCAGCAAGTATGAAAGGTGCTGACAAGCATATAATATCTAGAGATTGTTAAAAAGTAAAAATAAAAAGAAAATAGTCTTAAGGCGGGCTTTCCGAGTAAGCAAGCTGTTGTGCCTGAGGTTTCCTGGGCATCGGAGGAGGCAGAGGAGAAGTAACTTGCCGGAGGACGCGTGAGAAGGCTGTGGCAGAACTGGGGAGCAGTTTGGGAATTCAGATTTCCTAATACCACATGCCTTGAAAGGAAGCTAACAAAATGGAAGTGTGCTGGTGTGAGCAGGCTTGTTGCTTAGAAAGCTGAGCTTTGTGGTTACACACCCTGTTTGTGAACAGATTCGGAACGCGGAGAGGCCACCTTTCTGTGCTGACTCAAGTTTTTCAAACTTTAGCTCTTTCATTTCTGTGTATTTAAGGATGAAAAAATTGCATCATAAAAAGCAGAAATATTAGAAAGTTCGATGCTAAAGTGATAGCTTCTGTTTAAAGCATTATCTCTGCATTTCTACTCTGCAGCTAAGGTTAGACTGCCCTTGCATTTTGTGAGGCAAAAGAGAGCGTGCATCACAGCAAGAAACATCTGTGCAAACTGCGCTGATTCACTGGCTGCAAGCACGTGTGCGTTGCAAGTGTGAAGAAAGGGAGCTCTGAAATCGCTGATGTGCTGCTTTCAGTCAAACCGCTAGCGTCATCAAAATAGCCTTCACGGCACGTGTGAGGCATTGGATCTATCCGTTTCCTAAAATAGCCACCAATTGCTTATGGCAGGCTTTCGGGACACTGCTGTGACTATTTTTTCCATTTTCCAGGGGTGGGTTTTAAATTTCTGTACGCCTTCTCCAATATCTAGGTGCTCAGCAGTCAGACTGAATAGCAACCAGAATCCTCCTTGTAAGCGATGGAAGAGGACAGAGCAGGATCCGATTCTTCTCCCTAGAAACCGTGGATATTTTGATGTTGTAACTTGCAGCTGAGTTTGTTGTGGCCTGAAAGGGATGAATATGATTGACGCGGTTTTTACATAGCACCAAAGTACCCCCACACATACACTTGCACCTTAAAGGAGGGAAATGGTGCTAGGATCCTGGAAACGCCCTTCAGCTGGGAGCTGGGGATAGGGCTTTTCCTACTGAAAATGGCCCTGGGACCAGGTCACTCTTCCTTCCCGTACAAGCTTTTTATTACCTGCGTGTTTCCTACTTCTGATGCTAACTCTTGCTCTATCCGTGTTTTTAATTTAGGAGCCGTAGCTCTTCTGCCCTCTTGTAAGTGCAACTGGTATGGGTAATGGTGTGAGAGAAGGTCAAGCGAATTTCAAACGGCAGGATGTGGAGCCAGCTATGTCAACCCATGTCCCGTCAGAGGTAAGAGCAGGAGATTGTTGGGTGTGTGCAGTGGGTTTGAGAGAAGAGCTGTGTCGCTACCCTGCAAAGGAAGCACCTCAACGGGATTTGAGCTGCAGAGTCCTGAATCAGCTGTAGTGTACGTGCAAGCCACAAAACATTTAACTCTTGCTTCCTCTGAGGACGGCCAGGCAGTTCCAGCCCTCTGGGCAGAAGCTGGGCATCGCTCACAGCTGACAGGCAGGCAGGGCTGTGTTCTTGTTCAAGGTTATGTCTTGTTATGTCTTCAGTGGCAGAGCTGGGAAGAGAGCCATGAATCTTGGTTTCCTTGCTCTTGCTGCTGTTGCTAGAGTCTTGTTAGAAACGCTGGAAGAGAAGGTGACACTGAACCTTAGTCTGATTTAGACCAAAAGGCAGGCTGAAGTTCACACAGTGCTGCCTTTGCACAGCTACCTTTGTGTTTAGCAGTAGGCAGGCGAAGATTGGAATGGAAAATTGAACTGTGTATTTTGATAATAGACATTAACCTTTTAGCTGTGAAACATTCTGAAAAAAGAAAACACAAAGCATATCAGAAGTTAACATTCTTAAGTCTTGTCGTGACTTGTCTTTCAGTCCGTAACCTTCACGGTGTTAGATTTCAAGTCATTTACTTGCTTTCTGCCCATCTGTTACCAAAAGATAGCTGCTTTATAAATATGAGCTGTGGCAGGAATGTCAATAACAAAACCACTTCCATTCCCTTTAGCATAGTAGGAAGCCTGCCTTGTTTTATTCTTAGGATCTTGGGAACAATGTGGAAATAGGGCTTGTGTGTTTCTGGAAGGGCAGGAAAGAAACTTGCCTTCTGCGCGTGGCTAAATCACGAGGAGGTAGTGTCTTAGCTTTTAGAAATCTTAATAGTACGTGTAAGAGGTGGCAGACCTTGGAACTTTGCATCTTGGCAGACAAGTCTAATCTTTGTTCTTCATGATCTGACCAGGCATTTACTGTGCTTGAAATTTTGAAGAGAATTTTGACTCAAGTCCTTGAGAAGGGAGTAAATGCAGCAGCAAAGGTAGAATATTACAACTTTTGCTTGGGATTGACTGTGTCATACTGAACAATGCTTTGTTCCAGGGTAACCAGGAGAAAAAGAAAGTACTCAACTCCCTGGTGTCTGGTGCACTGGCTGGTGCTGTCGCTAAGACTGCAGTAGCTCCACTGGATAGGACAAAAATCATGTTTCAAGGTGAGTCCCGCTGGCTTTTGCAAAACGCTCTGACTTTGTTGTTAGCAGAATCCAAAACAGCTTCTCTGATCTGTCTAGGCAGCCTGTTCTCCGGTGCTTTGTCCTCCTTCAGTCTGCAGAGACCTAGCGGGATGCAGGCAGAATAGCAGCGTCATCACAGTGAATCGAGTCTAAAAACCTGTTGTTTGATTCTTGGTAGGGTTATTGCAGGTGTCAGTCAGCTGCGCATCTGGCCCGTGCTGTTGGACCCAATCTCGTGGTAGTCAGCGAAGAGTTTTGCTGTTTCAGTGTAACGCAGATGCACGTATTGCTGGTGAGAGACGATGCCGGTGGCTCACGAACATTGCCTGGCCACGCGTTCTGTGGCGTAGAGGAGAGTTTTGGAGTGTGGAGTCAATAGACGCTGTAAAGGCAGCGTTTGAGGGGATGGTTGGAAACACTCTGGACTGCTGTGTCTGTTCAGTTTGGACAAACAAGGTGGGGAGGGGAAAGGAGCGATAGAAGGAGATGTGGTGACGTGGGAGGGAGGTAATTGAGCTGAGTTTCTTGCTGAAGGCTGGATGCTAGGCTATGCCTGCTGAAATGTGTGCGGCCTTTTGTGTGAAGAGTTGCATTGTATTGCAGCCGAATCATTCTGGTTGGAGTTGAAGTTAACGATGAGAAGTGCTGCAAGAGGCAGTGAAGCCGGCATACCTAGCTTTGTGTTACAGAGCCCTTTTTGGACCCCGTAAAGTGTGTAACTAAAAATTAAATTCAGCTAATTGGAATAGAAAATTCTCACGCGTTCAGTGGGATTTGGGACTGAGCCCCATCGTGGGCTCTGTTCGGTTCCCCAGTTTTAGAACGGGAACTGTCAGCTACACCGACTGGCCCGGAGGGAAGGATGCAGACAGTTAGTGCAGCAGACATTTGGTGAGGCCGAGAGTTTTAAATCTGGTTGACATCCCAGATTAAATGAATTGGGTAGGTTTAATCTAATCCCTGGATGAGATTTAATTTTGAATTGACTTTCATTTGACAGGATTTTCATTCTCAGCGTAGCAGGGGCTGAGGTCTGGAGTAGCAGGGATAGAGATCAGGGAGTTCAAGCTGCAGGGAGGTAAAGCCTCGGCTGGCTGCAGGCTGGGATTGCGTCTGTGACCAGATGCTCGTGCAGCAGTGAGTACGTGCCGTGCTTTCTCACCAGAACAAACACTGTAGTTTATCTAAGGTTGGAAATGTCAGGAGCAGAGGTGAGGTGGAAACTGCAGAAGTGGGGTGAGTCACCAGCTGTCTGTATAAATCACCGTTAATTTGTACAGGCCTACATATATACAAAGACCTGTTTGGTTTGGCCCATTAAACTCGCTGCAGAGGATATGATTAAAAATTGCCTGTTCTGACTGATTTCTTGATATCTAATGGATTTCGTAGTCTCTTGCTCTCCTAAAGCTCCTTACTCTGGGACCTCTTCCCTGCCTGTGAAGAGGGAAAGCGTCTTTGGCTCATGTGAGCTAGGAAGGTTGCCCCTTGAACTAGAGACTGAAGAATTTTCCCCTGGGAGAGGGAAAAGAGCTGTTTTCCAGTTCAGAACCAGCTGCAATTGGTCATTGAGGTGTTTATCCTTCTTAAAAAAAAAAGTGTTGAATTGCATAAAGGAGCAACGTGGTGAAAATGTATTTGCATGTGATTGTTTGATACAGTTGAGAGGTTACAAGTCTCAAAGGAGTTTGAAAGAAATGGCAATAGACACTTAATTGGAACCATGTTTCATTAGCGTTGCTGTTCGGGATTTAGCCTGGGTTTCCTTCCTGCTGTAGGAATGTTACAAAACAGAGCCGCTGTATGCCAAATAAATCTTGCTTCCAAATACCTTGTGTATTACATAGTTAAAGAGATGCTGTCAGTTTGAATGGATGCAAGAAAAGAAACTGAGTGTTCATTTGAGTTTTGCTTGGATGAAACCATTCTTGCGTGGAGCCTTGCTGAACAGACCTGTTCTTTGCTGGATTCTGGCATTAGGCTGGAACCTGTGCATGGAAATGCTCTGCTAAAACAAGCGGTTGGCCCAGTTTGGGGGGGGGGGGTTTTTTTTTTTTCTTTCTTTTTTTTTTATGGTTTTAAGGTAAAAAGGTGGGAGGAACTTGGGGGTTTTCCCGGCGGGGGGAAAAAGGAATTAAGGGGCGGAAAGGAGTT